>JGI24024J18818_10000790_pt1 | contig 12617 bp, 7 predicted proteins | sample Cruoilmetagenom2_FD_18818 | JGI IMG/M metagenome (IMG submission 18818) | reverse complement strand
GAGATTGCGAGAGGGATCAACGCGAGGCATCGGCTTTGACCGATACCGCTCCTCCAACCCTTTGCCGGCCCCGACGAAGTACTTGTCGATGATGCGACCGGCGACACCGTCGATCGGGAAAGCTTCGAGGGCCCGCCGCACGTCCCCACCGGGGTCTCCATCCTGGAGGCGACGCACGATGATCGTGTCGAGACCGGTGCCCGAAACCACGCCGAGATTGCCCGTAGAGGCAACGGCACGGGCCAGACGCCAATCCGAGACGCCGGCGCCCATGCCACCCTGAATGAGAATTGGCAGGTCGGTGGTCATGCCGACATGGTAGGACGGAGCCCTCTACTCGGAGAGCCTCGCCGCGCGCGCTTCTGGGTTCACAACGCTTCGATCGCTGCGATCACATCGACCGGTTCGGCTCGCTTGCGATAGTCCACATCCACGAAGGCACAGATGATCGTTCGATCCTGATCTATCACGTACGTTGCCGGCAGCGGGATCTTCCAGTCGTCGCCTCCGTTGGACTCTGCGATATCGATCCCCATGTCGCGGTACTCGGCAACCAGGTCGTCCTCGACCCTGCAAACGTGTCCGAACTCGCTCGCGACGTGGTTCCCGACGTCGGACAACACCGGATATGCAAGTTCATGGCGTTCAACCCCCGTCATCGACCCATCGGGGAAGTTTGGGGAGATGGCAACGAGTGTTGCCCCCCCTGCTCGAGGACACCCCCCTGCTCGTCGCAAGCTCCTCGCGTCCCCCCGCCGATGCGTCGGGGAGACAGGAGAAGGATCCGCCGGCGCAGGCGGCTTAGGCCTTCTCCAGCGGGGCCCACGCCAGGAGCAAGCGCTTCTCGCCTTTGCCTTCAAATGCGACGATCGCTTCGGCGGCTTCTCCGCTCCCGATGACTTGGACGACGGTTCCTTCTCCCCAGTGCGCGTGACGGACCCGGTCACCCGTCGAGATCTCGATCCCGTTCCCGGTAGTGCGAGGTTTCTGAAGCGTCGTGCGAGTGGACCCTGTCTTGCGTTTGACGCTCGTGGTCAGACTCGAAGGGATCTCACCGAGGAACCGGCTCGGACCGTTGTACTGCGACTGCCCCCAGAGATTCCGATTCCACGCCCGTGTGAGGAAGAGCCGCTGTTCGGCCCTCGTGATCCCCACGTAACAGAGGCGGCGCTCCTCCTCGAGCTCCTTCGGGTTCCCCAGTGACCGGAAGTGCGGGAAGACGCCATCTTCCATGCCGGTGATGAACACGATGGGGAACTCCAGCCCCTTCGCGTTGTGGAGCGTCATCAGGGTCACCAGGTCGCGATCCTCGTAGGAGTCGATATCCGCAACGAGGCTGATCGCTTCGAGGAACAACCCGAGCTTCTCTACGGCATCGATCTCCGCCCACTCGGCGGGGCCCATCGATTCCGGGCCCAGCTCGTCGAACTCTGCGACAGCAGATGCGAGCTCCTTCAGGTTCTCTTCTCGACCCATCGATTCGATGGAACGATCCGCCCGAACCATGTCGAGATATCCGGTCTCGTCGAGGACGGCCTCGATCGCAGCGGCCGGTCCGTCCTGGGACCGTTCGACAAGGTGGTCCATGAGTGCCACGAACTCCTTGATGGCTCGCTGGGCTCGCGCCGTCAGACGCTGGCTCTCGTCGACGCGCCGGAGCGCTTCGAAGAAGCCTATTCCCTCGGACTCAGCAAGACGGTCGACGTGAGCAACACTCGTGTCTCCGATGGCCCGCTTCGGCATGTTGATGATGCGTTTCAACGCCACCTGATCGTCCGGATTCACGACCGCCCTCAGGTATGCAAGGGCATCCTTGACCTCGCGTCGGTCGTAGTACTTCAGGCCACCGACGACCTGATATGGGACGCCGTAGCGGACGAAGACCTCCTCGATCACCCGACTCTGAGCGTTGGTGCGGTAGAAGACGGCGATGTCAGAGAGCGCGGTCCCTTCTGCTTCGAGGTCACGAATCCGACCGGCGATGAACGCCGCTTCTGCCTGTTCGTCTTGCGCTTCATGCGTGATGATCGGATCGCCGACGCCTTCATCGGTCCACAGACGCTTGGGCTGCCTCGCGTCGTTCATCGAGATCACGGCGTTCGCCGCGTCGAGAATCGTCTGAGTCGACCGATAGTTCTGCTCCAGCAGGATCACCGTGGCGTCGTCGTAGTCCTTCTCGAAATCCAGAATGTTGCGCATGTCCGCTCCACGGAACGCGTACACGGATTGGTCCGAGTCACCCACGACGAACACGTTGCGGTGCTCTGCCGCAAGCATCTTCACGAGCATGTACTGGGCACGGTTCGTGTCCTGGTACTCGTCGACCATCAGATACTGGAACCTTCTCTGCCACGACTCGAGGACCTCCGGGAAAGCCTGGAAGATCTCGACCGTGAGCATCAAGATGTCGTCGAAGTCAACGGCCGATGCCTCAACGAGACGCTGCTGATACAGGCGATAGACCTCAGCAGCCTTCTCGTGATAGAAGCCCTCGCCGCTGTCGGAGAACGTCTCGTAGTCGACGAGTTCGTTCTTCGCATTCGAGATCGTCGCCCGAATCGACTTCGGCGGGAACTGCTTCGGATCGAGATCGAGGTCGCGTACACACATCGTGACAAGCCGAACCGAATCGGCGTTGTCGTAGATCGAGAACGATGTGCGATAGCCGAGACGAGGAGCCTCACGTCGAAGAATGCGGACGCATGCGCTATGAAACGTCGAAACCCACATACCGTCGGCAACGCCGCCCACAAGGTTCGCTACTCGCTCCTTCATCTCCTTTGCGGCCTTGTTGGTGAAGGTGATGGCGAGAATCGAGTACGGCGAGACACCCAGGTCGCGAACCAGGTGAGCGATGCGGTGTGTCAGAACACGGGTCTTGCCCGATCCCGCTCCGGCGACGACCAATACCGGGCCCTCGGTAGCCGCGACACCGTGGCGCTGCGATGGGTTGAGACCAACAAGAAGAGGAGAATCGGGCATGGGCGGGTGATTGTAGAGACCCCCGTGCGGTGAACTACATGGGAGTAAGTCCCCAGCTGCCAGCTGCCAGCTGCCAGCCATGAGCTCTGAGCTGTGAGCTGTGAGCTGTGAGCAGGAATCTGTTCCGACTACCGACTACACCGCCGAAGGCGGTCAGGCCGTTTGCTCTTTTGCCCTGCGAGCGCCGATCAATTCCCTGAGCTTCTCTGCCAGCCCGCCTTCTCGGAAGTCTGACTTGCCGAAGAAGGCGTCGATACCGGCTTCCCGAGCGCGGTCAACGTCCTCACCCTCGGCAACGCCTGAGAGCATGACCATCGGGATATCGCCGTGCCGCTGGCGGACCATGTGAGCCAGCGCTACCCCATCGGCCCTGGGCATCGAGAAATCGACGACCACCGCATCGAAGGACCCGGAATGGAGCGCCCCAAGGGCATCAGCAACGCTCGCTGCGACCGATGTGTTGAATCCGCTCGTTGCGAGGGCGGAGGAAACAACCTGTTGGACTCCACGCGAATCGTCGACGATCAACACGTGGGCTGGAGAGAACGTCGGTGCGTCGGATTCTGCTTCGCTGTGTCTCTCAGCGAGGCGGGTCGTATCGACCAGCAGAACGACTTCATCTCCGCCGAGCAGCGCCGCGCCGGTTACCGCATCGACATCGGCAAGAACGGCGCCAAGTTCCTTGGCGGCGACTCGTCGTGTCCCGACGACCGACTCGACACCGAGAGCGATCGGACCGGCGGCGCTGGTCGCGATCACAATCGATGTGGGCACGCCGTCAGATGCCACACCCATCAGATCACCGAACGAGGCAAATGGGATGTCGCCGTCACTCCGCTCGAGCACGGTTGCATGATCGCTGACTGCGATCGTCGCCAGATTCATTTCGATAACGTCCTGAACCCCCGTCTCCGGGATACCCCACGTGATGCCACCTGCCACCACCAGCAGTGCTCTCTGCAACGCCTGGTGGATCGGCACGATCATCGACACCGTGGTCCTCTTCCCTGGCGCGCTGTCGATCGTGAGCGAGCCATTCATCGAGTCCACGGCCTCACGAACGGCCGCGAGGCCTGCGCCGTCACCGGCAAGTTCATCCGTCGTTTCGCTGGTAGAGAATCCGGATCGATAGAGAAGCGAGCGCAGAGCTTCAGGAGACATCTCGGCCGTGGCTTCGAGGAGTTCCTGCTTCAACCCTTCGTCCCGAATGGCACTCCAGTCGATGCCGCGCCCGTCGTCGGTGACCGACACCTCCAGATTGACATCCGTCTTGTGTGCCTCGACGCGAATGACGCCCGTCCCCGACTTGCCTGCCCCGAGTCTCGTGTTGATGTCCTCTATGCCGTGAACTGCTGCGTTGACGACGAGTTGCCTGATCGCGTCACCGAGTCGATCCAGTACCTGTCGATCAACGAGAATATCGTCGCCGACCAACTCGATCCGGATCTCTCTCTCCGTCTTCCGGCTCAGGTAACGCCCAAGCTGCGGGAGGGTGTTCGTGACATCCCGGAACGGCACGGCCGCGAGGCCGAGAGCTCGTCCTTCGATTCGCTCCGATGCCTGATCGACCGGATCGATGCCATCTGCGATCTGTGAGATCCGTTCGGCGAAGAACGGATCGGCCGCAGCAACGTCCGCCAACTCTGCGAGCTGATCTTTGACGGATGCGATGTCCATCCGAAGAGAGACGATGTGATCCACGAGCCCGTAGAGCTGCCCGGCGTTGATCGAGATCGCCTCTTCTACGGCCCAGGTCTGCACAGCACCGACCAGGCCACCGAGATCAGTGGATTCCATCGAGGTCCGCACGGTCGCTTTTCCGTTCGAAGGGAGCACAACAACGTCGCCGCTATCGGGTGGAGCACCTTCGCCCGTGGGGTCGTGGCGGAGTACTCGCTCCTCGCTGTCGCCGTCTGCCACGCGGGGATCGGACCGGGGGAACTCGATGACGGACCCGATCGGGTCGTCGGTGACCGCACCCTCGTTGGATCTCATCTCGCCTGTGATCGACTCCCCGGTCGCCGGCGGAACGACAGCGGGTGAGATCCCCTCAGCCACGACGTGCTCATCGGGCACAGACGTGTTCACTACGGCTGCTTCTTGCGAATCCGTGGCGGCGTCGACCTCACCGGACTGCATCGACCGACGCAGGGCAGCGAACGCCTCTTGAGCCGACATCGGCTCCTCGGACTCACCTTCAGAGTCGAGGGTCTCGGGCTCGGCCCTTCCCCGATCGTCGAATGCCTCGACGGTCGCCGCCGGTACTTCGACGGGGGTCCCTGCAGGCGTGTCGAAACGGACGATGGTCTCACCTTCGACCGGGCGAATCAGGGGCACCGGAGGCTGTGGCGGAGAGAAATCCTGTGGTGCGGGGTTGGGCGCCACGGGAGCGGGCGGTGGGGCAGCAACGGGCGTCTCAGACGGGTCAAGCACCGGGACAGGCGGCAGTTCTTCCGGGAGCGGCTGCCCTTCGAAGAACTCATGGATTCCGGTCATTGCCTCAGCGAGTTCGGTGGGGTCATCGAGCGCCCGCGGTATCGAAGCGCTGAGAATCTCGAGGAAACGTCCGAAGATCGGTTCAGGCGTGAGATCTCCGTGTTGGATCCATCTCCAGAGCATCTCGAGCATGAGCCCGGCGGCACCAACGTCGTCATATCCCATGACGCGACCGGTGCCCTTGATCGTGTGCCCTTCGCGGAGTAGCTCGCCGGCTTCCTGTGGCGTGATCGTTCCAGAGCGCAGCGACTGTGCCCCTTCGACGAGACGAGCAGACCGCTCCGTCACCTCTTCGACGAACATCTGCTGCAACTCTGGGTCGTTGCTCCAGTTCACATGATTACCTCAGGCCGCGACGCACTTCCGTGTGTGAGATATCGACCCGGGAGGGTTCCCTCTTGAGGGTTAAGGGAGGGAGCAGACAGACCACAGCGGACAGCAGACAGCCAGACCCAGGAAAGAGGACCGCAAGTGACGTTCGGGACTGTCAGTTGTCCTCTTCTTGCTGTCCGCTGCTAGCTCTCTACTCCCACTCGATTGTGGCGGGGGGTTTCGACGAAACGTCGTAGGCGACGCGGTTGATCCCGGGGACCTCGTTGATCACCCGTGACGAGATCGCTGCCAACACTTCGTACGGCAGTCGTGCCCAGTCGGCGGTCATCGCGTCGTCGGACGTCACGGCCCGCACGATCAACGGGTAGGCGTAGGTTCTGCCGTCGCCCTGGACGCCAACCGTACGGATCGCCGGCAGGACGCCGAACGTCTGCCACAGTTCCCGGTGAAGCCCGGCCTTGTGGATCTCGTCGAGAACGATCGCATCGGCTTCCCGGAGGATATCGAGTCGCTCCCTGGTGATATCGCCGATGATCCGCACTGCGAGTCCAGGGCCCGGGAACGGTTGGCGCCACACGATCTCTTCCGGCAGACCGAGCTCCTCGCCGACCGAACGTACCTCGTCCTTGAAGAGATCCCGCAGTGGCTCGATCAACGAGAGCGTCATGTCGTCGGGAAGACCGCCGACGTTGTGATGGCTCTTGATCTTCGCAGCATCCTTGGTACCCGACTCGATCACATCGGGGTACAGGGTTCCTTGCACCAGATACTTGGCATCCGAAACATCGACCGCCACCTCTTCGAACACCCGGATGAAGGTTTCGCCGATGATCTTGCGTTTCCGCTCGGGGTCGGTGACACCTTCGAGCGCGTCGAGGAACCGATCCTGGACCTTCACGTGGATGAGGTTCATGTTGAACGTGCGACGGAAGGTCTCCTCGACCTGCTCTGCTTCTCCCTTTCGCATCAGACCGTGATCGACGAACACACAGACGAGTTGGTCACCGATGGCCTTGTGGACGAGCGCCGCCGCCACTGAGGAATCGACACCACCCGACAGGCCGCAGATCACCGTGCCGTCACCGACTTCCTCCCGAACGGCCGTGATGGATTGCTCGATGATCCCGACGTTCGTCCACGTCGGACGTGCCCTGCAGGCCTCATACAGGAAGTGTTTGAGGATCTCCTGGCCCCGAGGTGTGTGGGCAACCTCTGGGTGGAACTGCACGCCGTAGAGTCCTCGCTCCGCGTCCTCCATGGCTGCTACCGGTGAGTCTCCTGTGGATGCCGTCACGACGAAACCGGGAGGGGCCTCCGTCACAGAGTCACTGTGGCTCATCCAGACGGGTTGCTCGACGGGGAGACCGGAGAAGAGGACCGCATCGGTGGTGACGGTGAGGTCGGCGGGCCCGTACTCCGCGACGTCATTGCGTTCGACGACGCCACCCAGGCCGTTCGCCAGAACCTGGTGCCCGTAACAGATGCCCAGTACGGGTATCCCGAGATCGAAGATCCCCTGGTCGATTCCGTATGCCCCTGCTTCGTGTACGGATGCGGGGCCACCGGACAGGATGATCCCGATCGGCGCCCGCTCGGCCACCTCATCAGCGGTGATGTCGCGTGGGACGATCTCCGAGAACACGTGTGCTTCTCGCACGCGGCGGGCGATCAATTGCGCGTATTGGGCTCCGAAGTCGACGACCAGAACACGGTCGAAGTCGCCTTCCGAGGCATGCCCGGTCGAGGCGGCCGCCATATCAGCCCATCCCCACGCCTTGCGACCGTTGGAGCTGTTTGCCTTCGGTCTGCAGAGCGGGTGCCACCATCACTTCGGCCTTCTGGAACTCCTTGGCATTTGCATAGCCGGTAGTTGCCATCGAAGTTCTGAGCGCTCCGAACAAGTTCCTCTTGCCGTCGTTTTCGTGGGCAGGGCCGAGAAGCAACTCTTCAATCGTCCCGATCGTCCCGACCCGCACGCGCGAACCGCGTGGCAGAGTCGGATGGAACGTTGCCATGCCCCAGTGCACACCGCTCCCCGGTGCTTCGACGGTTGCGGCGAACGGCGAGCCCAGCATCACAGCGTCGGCTCCGACGGCGATCGCCTTGGAGATGTCACCGCCGGTGCGCATCCCTCCGTCGGCGATGACGTGAACGTAGCGGCCTGTCTCTTCGAGATAGCGGGTGCGGGCGCCTGCCGCATCGGCGATCGCTGTTGCCTGTGGAACGCCGATTCCGAGTACACCACGAGTGGTGCACGCAGCTCCCGGCCCAACGCCGACGAGGACAGCTACGGCACCGGTTCGCATGAGATGCAGCGCTCCCGAGTACGAGGCAACTCCGCCGACGATGACCGGCATCTCGACGTCACGGATGAACCGGAAGAGATCGAGCGGTTCGGTTCTCGTCGATACATGTTCGGCCGACACGACGGTTCCCTGGATCACGAGAACGTCCAGCCCGCCGGCTTTGGCCGCGTCGATGTACGTGGAGACGTGTTGGGGAGTCAGACTCGCAGCGGTGATGATCCCTGCGTCCTTCATCTCTCTCACGCGTTGTGTGATGAGATCTGGATCGATCGGTGCTGCGTAGAGCTTCTGCATACGCTGAGTCGCCTGATCGTCCGGAAGCGCCGAGATCTCGTCGTAGATCTCCGCAGGATCCTCGTACTTCGTCCACAAACCCTCGAGATTGAGGACAGCGAGGCCGCCCAACCGCGCGATCTCGATCGCCGTCGCCGGGCTGACTGCCGAATCCATGGCTGCGGCAAGAAGCGGGAGATCGAAGGTGAATGCATCCATCTCCCATCTCAGGTCGACGTCCTCGGGGTCCCGGGTCCGTCGCGATGGAACGATGGCGATGTCATCGAACCCGTAAGCCCGGCGACCAGATTTGGCAATGCCAATCTCGATGTCCATGGGAAGAACCCTTCGTGTCAGTGGTTTGGGGTCAGATTAGTCAGGAAGGAGCTGCCAGCTCCCAGCCATGAGCTGTGAGCGATGAGCTATGAGCCAGGCCACGATTCGGACAGCCGCACAAGCCTGACGAGTGTGCGTGAAGAAGGCCAACACTCTCTCGGGGCTCAGAGCTCATGGCTCATGGCTCATGGCTCATGGCTCATGGCTCATGGCTCATGGCTCATGGCTCATCTACTGATCTACTCGATCCGCCCCAGTCCTACCGCGTCACGCGCTTGTTGCTGCATGCGCTCGGCACGGGTTCTCGCATCGAGCGCGCCCTTCTGGAGGATGCGCGCCACTTCCGCGTCGTCGAGGGTCGTCAGCCTTGCACGAATCGGTGCAAGTTCTGCGACGACCGACTCGGCCACGGCTTCCTTGAATCGTCCGTAACCACCGGTCCCGTACTCGTCAGAGAGTTCGTCTATTGAGCGGCCCGTCGTCACAGACATGATCTCCAGCAGGTTGGAGATGCCCGGCTTCTGCTCGACGTCATATCGAACGGTCGGATCCGAGTCCGTCATCGCCGACTTGATCTTCTTGCGGATCACATCCGGGGAGTCATCGAGATCGATTCGGTTCTTCGGATTCGGGTCGCTCTTCGACATCTTGGCCGTCGGTTCGGCAAGAGACATCACGCGCGCCGACGTCTCAGGAATCAGGGGCTCGGGGATCGGGAAGGTCTCCTCGAATCGGTTGTTGAACCTCGCGGCGAGATCGCGGGACATCTCGAGGTGTTGCTTCTGGTCATCTCCGACGGGAACCAGATCGGCGTGGAACAGCAAGATGTCCGCCGCCATGAGAACCGGATAGGAGTAGAGGCCAAGGTTCGAAGGGATCCCCTTCTCGACCTTGTCCTTGTACTGGGTCATTCGGTTGAGGACTCCCGTCGGCGTCAACGTGCCGAGGATCCATGCCAGCTCTGCGTGCTGGGGCACCTGGCTCTGCATATACAGGAGTGATCGGTCGGGATCGATCCCGAAAGCGAGAACCATCTTCGCCACATCGAGCCGGTGACGATTGAACTCGGCCGGGTCGTACGGGGCGGTCATCGCGTGGAGGTCGACAATGCAGTAGATGACGTCGTAGTCATCGTCATCCTGGAGTGCGACCCAGTTGCGAAATGCACCGAGCCAGCCGCCGAGGTGCATCGCACCCGTCGGCTGAACGCCCGAGAAGACGGTCTTCTTCTGCTCTGTCACTGTTCCTCCATAGGAAGTAGTCCGTAGTCGGTACTCCGTAGTCCGTATGCCGTAGAGAGTAGAGCGCAGCAGGGTGGAAACACCGGGCTTCGGTACCTGGTGTCCGAGTGTCGGTCTTCGGCCCTGCTCAGAACTCATGGCTCAAAGCTCGCAGCTCATTGCCTTCCGGATTCCGCTTGAGCATAGAGAAGCTAGATCCTCATGCGTACTCGTTGTACGGCAGGGCTTCTCTGTGGTTACGGCCTTCCGTGGTACCTTTGCCGTGGAAGGAATATGACGTCGGTTCAGAGACTTTCTAGACGCGTTCGCACACAGCAGATGGCCAGCCAGAACAACACTCAACAGGACATGCGGGACCTCCTCCCTCGCAANGTCCCGGAACGACTCCCGTACATGTCCGGGATCGATGGTCTGCGCGCCATCGCCGTCGTTGCCGTCATCCTGTACCACGCCGAGTTCGGATTCATCCCCGGCGGATTCCTCGGTGTTGAGGTCTTTCTCGTCATCAGCGGATACCTCATCACGTCGCTGCTGATCCTCGAACGGGTGCGTACCGGCAAGATCGATCTGAAGGAATTCTGGACGAGACGGGCCCGTCGCCTCCTGCCGGCGCTGGGTGTGCTGCTCTTCCTCGTTACCACCAGTGCTCTGCTGTTCGCCCGCGACGCCCTGTTCCGTCTGAACCACGACGTGCTCGGAGCACTCACATATTCGACGAACTGGTTGATGATCTTCCGTCAGGAGTCATACTTCGAGGGCTTCGCCCGGCCTCCCCTGCTCCGCCATCTTTGGTCGCTCGCTGTGGAAGAGCAGTTCTACCTCTTCTTTCCATTGATCTTCGCCGGTGTGATGATTCTGCTGTCCCGACGCTCAACCGGATATGGGCAAACGGCGAGACGGTTCATGGGCATCGCCGGGGTCGCGGTGATCGCATCCACAGCGCTGATGTGGCTCCTCTACGTTCCATATGAGGATCCATCCCGGGTCTATTTCGGCACCGACACACGGGCATCCGGACTCTTCGTTGGTGTGGCGCTGGCATTCGCATGGCAACCCTGGAGGTTCACGAAGCGGCTCGCCAGACGAGGAGCGATCGTCCTCAATGTCGCGGGCTTCGCCGCTCTCAGTTTCCTCACGTACGTCCTGTTGACCATCGGCGAGTACGACATCTTCCTCTACCGCGGCGGATTCCTCCTCGTCTCGATCCTCACTGCGATCGTCATCGCCGTCACGGTGCATCCCCAGGGCTCCCTCAATCCGGTGCTCGGGAACCAGCTCTTCGTCTGGATCGGCAAACGCTCCTACGGGCTCTACCTCTATCACTGGCCCGTGTTCGTGCTCATGCGCCCGGAGCTCGACGTCCCATGGAGCCGATGGCCGACGTTCATCGCTCAGATCGCCGTCACACTCGCCCTCACGGAAGTCTCCTATCGATGGATCGAGCAGCCGATCAGGAGGCGCGGCTTCAAGGCGTGGATCGCGTGGGTCACCGAGCCACTGCGACGTCGCTCGCCCCAGGCAGCCGCGTTGTGGCCGGTTATCGCCGGCGTGTTCGTCGTCGGCCTCACGATCGGGCTCATCCAGGGTTCATCCTCTCCCCCCCTGGCCGAGGAGATCGCGGCATCACCCGTCGAGGCCCCCGTCGTGGTCGAGACCACGCCCACAGCCACACCCACAACCACGGTCGCGTCAGGAGGCGGAACACCTTCGACCACGACCATTCCGAGCCCTCCGATCGTTTCACCGCCCCCGATCATGATCGGAGACTCGGTCATGCTCGGAGCGAAGACCGGCCTCGAGAAGGCAGTCGAGGACGCACTCGTCGATGGCACGGTGAGCAGACAGATGAAGCATGTCCCTGGCGTCGTCACGCAGTATCGGACCGAGGGGTTGCTGGGCGAGATCGCCGTCGTGCACCTCGGAACGAACGGCCCATTCAGCTCGGCGCATCTCGACGATGCGATGATCTCCCTCGCCGATGCCGAGAACGTCTACTTCGTGAACGCGAGTGTTCCGCGCCGCTACGAGGGCGACGTCAACGACGCTCTGGCGGCCGGCGTTGAGCGGTGGGATCGGGCGTTCCTGATCGACTGGCACAGTGCAGCCAAGGACCACCCCGAGTACTTCGTCCGGGATGGTGTTCATCTGACGTCGGCCGGCATCGCCGCGTACTCCGATCTCATCGCCAGAGCAATCAACCGTTGACGGAACGCCCGAGAGCGGTCATACTCCTCAACTCATGACCGACTCAGCGACGACCACGATCATTATCACTTAGGCGCACACCAACCCGTGTGCGCCCGTAACCCTCCGCCCAGCGGGGGGTTTTCTCTATCCGGAGCAACAACCATGACGACCATCGAAATCTACGACACCACCCTGAGAGACGGAACACAGCAAGAGGGCATCTCGTTGACGGCGGGAGACAAACTGGCGATCAGCCGCCTCCTTGACGACCTCGGCGTCGCATACATCGAAGGCGGATGGCCCGGATCGAACCCGAAGGACGACGAGTTCTTTCAGCGAGCACGTACCGAACTCGACCTCGAGACCTCGACACTCGTCGCATTCGGATCAACCCGACGTCCCGGGGGAGACGCGGCCACCGATGGTCAGCTGGCCGCATTGGTCGCAGCAGACACCGACGTGG
>JGI24024J18818_10000788_pt1 | contig 12623 bp, 13 predicted proteins | sample Cruoilmetagenom2_FD_18818 | JGI IMG/M metagenome (IMG submission 18818) | reverse complement strand
ATGGAGCTTTCGTGTAATGGAACACCATTTACATATAAAAACCCATCTTTAACTGTACGTCCATTTACCGGTAACGCTGGACAAAGAATGGTATAGGGAACCCCGAGACCTTCCATAACAGCATCACAAATGGGACCTATATTGCCATTAAGTGTGGAATCAAAGGTCGAACAATATTTCACATAATACTGCTCGGCCCCTTGCTCTTTTAACCAGTTTATAGCTTCAAGGGAATCTTTGACTGCTTCTTTTTTATCCTGAGTGCGAGTTTTTAGGGCAATTACACATACATCCGCCTGTGGAGTACTACTATTTTCAGGTACTCCGTTGTATAAGATTGTGCTTAATCCTCCTTTTGCAAAAAAGGAAGCGATGTCACTACCGCCAGTAAAATCATCTGCAATACAACCAAACAGCACGATTCTTACCTCCTATTGAACAAGTATCTTTTATTTAAAGCCTTCTTTTCGAACTTTTACACCCAGCATATCTTCATAGAATTTCACCATTCCATGTTTGTAATCATCACGGTGTCCGCTTTGCAAAGCAAGTTGATATGATTGCATGGTTCCATTCAATGTCGGAAGAGGGATTTCATGTTTAACTAATACTTCATACATGCTTTCCATGTCTTTGTAGGCTCTTCCTAGTGAAAATCCATGTTCGAAGTTCCCTTCTAAAATCTTTGGAATCAAGGTTTTTGATGCAAAGCTAGATCCAGTAGCTGTCATTAATACCTCACCTAACTTTTCAGGATCTAAACCAAGTTTCACTCCTACAGGTAGCAATTCACTAAAGCTTGCAACGCAAATATTCAATGCATTGTTATTAATCATTTTCGTTAATTGTCCTGCACCATTTTCGCCCATGTATAGAACTTGTGTACCCATTCTATCTAACAGAGGTTTAATTTTAATGAACAATTCTTCATTGCCGCCACACATTATGCTTAGTGTTCCATCCAGACTCTTAGATTGCTGACCAGAGATAGGACAATCCAGGAATTCAACGCCTTGTTCCTTACAACGTTCTGCAATATCAACAGCACCTAAATAACTTATTGTACTAAAGTCAACGATAGTCTGGCCTGGTTTTAAATGTTTTAATAGACCGTTGTCTCCTAGTACTGCTTCTTTTACGATATCTAAATTTGGTAAACATAAGAAAATATAATCGCTATCCAAAGTATCTTCAATATTAGTGGTAATTTTTAAGCCTTTTTCTTGGAATTGCTCCAACGCTTTTTCATTAGCATCACAGGCCAGAAATTCATACTGACCTTCATTTTCGCCTTTTGATAGATTTAACGCCATGCCTGCTCCCATTACACCTAATCCAATATAGCTTACTTTCATTTATAAACTCCCCTTTAATTTCATTTGAATGTATATATTTTTTTATATCAAGAGAAACAAATTCTTATCGAAAATTAACGTCCAGTTTTTCCTTCGATTAACTGCATTACCGCTTTTACGGCTTCTTTCGGGCTTGTCAGAACCGGAAGTCCCAACTGTTTTGTTTCCTCTTCCGCTGATGCCTGGGTGATCTGTGCAAGAATGATTACTTCACACCCTCTTTTTTTCAACTCTTCTGCTGCCAGCGCATTAAGACGATTATGTTCTTCCACATTCCCGGCTTTCAATTCAGTCATAGCTTGTGTATTGATTTCTGTATCCACTATAATTTTTTTGCCTAATTCTTTTGCAATATGCTCAAGTTGAGCTTTGGTAGCAGGTCCAGAAGGTGCGTTAGTTGCGACGACCCCTATTTTTCGGAAGTTATTGACTGCCGTATTTAACATAGGATAGTCAACCGCTATTATCGGAACTGTGATAAAAGGCTTTACCACATCAACAATAGGTGTGAGCACTGTGCACGCTACAATAATTGCATCAACTTTTGCTTCTTCAGCTGTAATTGCCATATTCACAAAGTCACGATGCACTTTATCGTCGATTCCTTTAATTTGATTGGCGTAATACTGAAGATGCTCATCCACAAAATTCAGTACNGTTACATCNNGAGCTATTTCTTTAAATGCAGNATTTAACGGCGGCACGGCATTACAAGTGGCATGGATAATTCCAATCTTCATATCGAACTCTCCTCCTGNCCTATTAAGAATGACACGTCTTTATTCTTAATAAATCATCTTCTATCATCGTTGATAAATTTTGTATGATAATCCTTATTAAATGAAACTTGATTGAATCTTCCTCAAAAATCAACTTCTGATAATTCATACATGGCTAAATCGCTATTATTTTTTATATGTGATTCCATATACATTTTTGCTCGTTCTGTGTCCCTATTTGCAATCGATTGGGCAATCAATTCATGATAGTGCACAGCTTTTTCGATCATGCCTCGTTTTTTGATATGTGCTCGCATTAGCTTTAGTTCTTCTTGCAGTTCTTCATATACTTTCAATGAATATTCATTATGTGTAGCTTTGACAATCAGTCTATGAAAATTCAAATCTTCCTCAAAGGTTGGTTGATTATTCTGCGCCATTTTTTTCATTCTCGTGGCTGATTCAACTAGTAAATCAATCTCATCCTGATAGGCTTCTCTCGCAGCTAATGCAGCAAAAGTGGGTTCGATCATCACCCTGAATTCTGATAGTTGTATAAGTCTAATAAAAGTTGAACGACTTACATTCGTAAACTGCATGGACCGATCGTAACTTACAAATGTCCCTCGGCCTTGTTGTATAGAGATATACCCTTTAGATTCTAATGACCGATATACCTCGCGAATAGTAGATGTTGCTACATTATGCTCGGTGGCCAAGTCATTGATAGTTGGAAGTTTTGAACCAATATCCCATTGTTCGGTTTCAATTTTTTTTGTTAGATCATCAAGAAGCTTATGGTATTGAATTTGATATTGACTTTTAGACATATAAACCTCCGTTAACTGTTTTACAACCTTGATTTACATCGTATCACTTATAAAAACAACTGATGTATATAAAGAAAAAAATTCGCTATGTAAAAAGAATTCCAAAAGATTACGATTTAAATCTACAAATTAACGATAAAATCAGGTTTTTGCCCTTGTTCCGATCTCATCATATTTTCAACACATATCGCAAATATTTTTTTATATGCATCGATTGTTGCACCCGCAATATGAGGGGTTGTAATTACGTTTGGCATATCCAATAGTGGAGAACTTTTATCAGGCGGATTTTGATCGAATACATCTAAAGCTGCTCCAGCAATTTGCTTATTCTCTAAAGCCCATATTAACGCCTCTTCATCAACAATTGGTCCTCTAGCAGTATTTATGATAAAAGCAGAATCCTTCATTAGGGACAATTCCTTTTTTCCAATGATTCCTCTTGTATCTTCCAATAACGGAATATGGATGGTTATGATATCAGATAATTCCAAAAAATCTTCCATATCATGATACGAAATATTCAGTTCACGTTCTTCGGACCCTTTTAATCGATGAATATTATAATAGATCACATTGACATTGAACGAAGATAATTTTTTTATGACTTCTTTTCCTATGGCCCCTGTGCCAAAAACGCCAATCGTTTTTCCGGATAGCTCGAAACTTTCATGTCTATATTTCCAGCTTTCCCATTCACCAAGTTTTGTTGACGCATTTAACAAATAGACTTTCCGATAACAATCTAACATTAACAAAATTACTAATTCCGCAACTGATGTAGCATTAGCGCCTGGGGCGATAGTGACGTCAATGCCTTTTTCCCGCGCATATTTTACATCAACATTATCGTAGCCAACTCCAGTTCTTGCAATTAACTTAAGGTTTGGAGCAGAGTCTATAACATTTTTTGTAATGGGATAATTTGTTGTCAGAATATAATCGGCTTCTTTTAAATCCCCCTGCTCACCATAAACAAGAATTTAAAAATTTGAATTTCAATTCAGGAGACTCATAACTTAATAATAGTTTTTCTATCTTTTTATTCGTTTTGTCTAAATAAAGTACTACTTTCATTTATTCAACTCCCAAAATCATTTTCATTGTTGTATTAAAGCGATGGAAGCCACATAGATAAAGAAGGAATGTAGGTAACAAATAGTAGATTTACGATTAACACTGCCAAGAATACCATTACATACTTAAGAATATTTCCTAGTCGCAAATTAGCAATCTGACATGCAACATACAAGTTAACTGCCAGTGGAGGAGTGATCATTCCAATAGCAAAGTTGACAGCCATAATAATCCCAAAATGAACTGGATCAATACCAAATTGTACGGCAACCGGTACCAAAATAGGCGCAAGAATGATTATAGCTGCAAGTGCTTCCATAAACATACCAACAAATAGTAATAAAATATTTACAAGAAGAAGAAATACAATTGGACTTTCAGTAATAGTTCCTAAGAAATCAGCCATACTCTGAGGTACTCGGTTTATGGTAAGAATATGGCCAAATATTGTTGAAAAACCAACAATGATCAATACAATACCTGAGGTAATTGCTGATTTTGTAAAAATAGTCATCAATTTTTTCCAAGTCAACTCTTTATATACAAAGAAACCGATAATAATTCCATAAACAACAGCCACTACTGCAGCTTCAGTTGGCGTAAACAAGCCTGAATAAATTCCACCAAGAATAATAACAGGCATTAGAATAGTCCAAATAGCAGATTTAAAGACAGCCCAAAATTGTTTTGCCCATTCTTTAAAACTAATTTTTTCCTCTGAACCATATCCTTTAACTCTAGAAAAAACATAAACAGTCAATATTAGAGAAATACCGATAAGAATACCTGGCACAATTCCCGCTAAAAACAAATCACCTATTGACACATTTGCAGCAATACCAAACATTATGAATGCAAGAGAAGGAGGAATGATTACTCCAAGTTCACCCGATGCAGCAATAAGCGCTGTTGCAAACGGTTTGGGGTATCCTCTTTTGGCCATATTNGGTATTGTGATCGAACCAATTGCTGCNGTTGTAGCTGCAGAGGAGCCTGACAAAGTAGAAAAAAACATTGTACCCACTACNGTAGCAGCACCGATTCCACCTTTAAACCACCCTACCAATACATTGGCAAAATCCATTAATCGGCTGGCTATCCCTCCTCCTTGCATAACATTTCCTGCTAAGATAAAGAAAGGTACAGCCATCAAAGAAAAACTATTTAAACCCGAGAAGGTTCTTTGTGTAACAATTGCCAATGGGACATCATCGATAATGAGCACCAATAAAGACGAGAGCCCAAGCGCTACCGCGATTGGCGCACTAATAACAAAAAGTATAGCCATAGCAACAAATAAAAGTACCACTTTTCAAACCTCCTTTTAATCTATGATTTTTTCTAAATATNCGTCTTCTTCAGGTGTCGACATAAATCGAATGTCTTTTTTAGTACTATGACTTTCCACTATAAGACCAATTATGTTCAATATCATTAATACTGNCCCCGCAAGGATCGAAATAAATACTGTTGACATAGGAACACCCATTACTGGAGAACTTTGTTCAAAACCGTTCATTACTTGTTCGTAACTTATGATAATCAAATATGCGAAAAAAACTGCGGTTATTATTAAAGAAATAATCTTTATTTTTTTTCCAATTGTTACTGGCATCATATTTACGAAAGCTTCTAATTGAATCATATTATCTTTACGCATCGCTACTGCAGCACCTATAAAAACAGCCCATATCATGAGATATCTGGCGAGCTCTTCTGTCCAGGGAAAGGATATATTAAGACCAAAACTTGTAAAAACAAATCTAACTATAACTTGTAAAAATACAAATATTGTCATCAATCCAAATGCTACACCGAGAAAAAACTCAGCTATTTTGTTTAATCTATCTAACCACCTTAAATAAGTCATAATTTAATCATCCTTTTCCTATACTGAAATAAATTTCCCCATCAAAAATCCAGAATTAAAAACATCGGCTGCATGGCTATTTCTTTTACCTTAATAAGTAATTTTATGTATTTCCATAATTGCACATAATTTCGAGAACCACATTTCCGTTTGAACTCAAAATTGCTTCTTTTCCATAGTGATCCAGCCTAAATAACTCGAATCCCTTTATAGAAAAAACATCTTATTGCCATTAATACTTATAGCTCTTCTTTAAAGAAGAGCTACAAGTTAACCCTTACAAATAATTCTTAGTTCTCAAAAGCGTCATACAATTCTTGTCCATTAGGTGTCTCTTTAATAAGTCTTGCTTTAACTTTTTCAGTTGCTTTTTTCAATGATTCCTTATCTGTTTCCACTATGTTAACGCCTTCATCTTTCATCTCTTTCAAGTACTTTTCTCTTTGTCTACTAAATTCCTCTGCAGCAAAAGTCGACGCTTCGTCAAACGATTCTTGAACTATCGTTTGCTGTTCAGGAGTTAACTTGTCCCAAACAGGTTTGGACATAACAGCTACTATCGCAATATGGTTCATACCACTAAGGCTGAAATAATCTGATACTTCCATAAACTTGTCCATTACAAATTGATCTGCCGAGGTATCCCCGCCATCTACAACACCTTGTTGCAGAGAAGTATATAATTCAGAATACGCCATCGGTGTCGGTTGAGCTCCCAAAGCTTTATAGGTTTCAACATATCCCGCAGCTTCTATAACTCGAATTTTAAGTCCTTTCAAATCTTCTGCTGTCTTAATTGGTTTATTAGAAAATACATTTCTATCTACTGTTTCTGAATATCCCAGTCCGATTAAACCCTTTTCAGGAAGATATTCCAGTAATTTTTTTCCGGCATCAGATCTTAAGCTTTCATTTGCATCCTCTAAATCATCAAAAAGGTAAGGAATATCAAGAATCCCGAACTCTTTTACTACGTTCGCAAGAGTAGATGAAGAAGTGAATACAATATCCTGATTCCCAGATTGCACCGCTTCTTGCATATCCACCTCGCCACCTAACTGTGACTGCGGGAAATTATTTATCGTCATTTTCCCATCGGATTTCTCTTCCAATACCTCTTTGAACTTTAGAACTGCTTCATCCCTTGTACTGCCCGGGGAAAGTGTATGTCCCACATCAAATTCAATAACAGCATCCGAACCTTTACCTTTTGAACCTTCTGCATCTCCACATCCTGCAAGAATTAATCCTGCGCTAAACGTCAATGCCATTAAAGATACCCATCCTTTTTTATTCATCCATTACACATCCTATCAATTTTTTTGGAAAATATATTAAAATTAAAAGTCAATCCTACAAGCAGTTAAATGCATTTTTTAAAAACCTGTTAATGGCAATCTTTTATTTTAGGAAGCTTACTTCTTCATTTATTTCATTAAACGGTGTTTCGACATCCGCATCCATACTAGGCGGTCTTAGTTGCGCCGTTAATCCTCCATCCACAGCCAGTATATGACCTGTAATATAGGAAGCTTCCGGGGAAGCTAAAAAGTAAACTGCACGAGCTACGTCTTTTGGAACACCCAGTCTTCCTAGGGGAATAAGGTTTTTCGGTGATGATTCGTCCCCAACTGCAGTTCGACTCTCACCATCTACAGCACCTGGCATTACTGCATTTACACGAATTTGTCGAGGAGCAAGGTCAAGTGCCATTGCTCGAGTAGCAGCTTCTATTCCACCTTTCGTTGTATCATACGCAACTCGGTTTCTATGAGCACGTGTAGCTCCACCGGAACTCATATTGATAATGACTCCTCCCCCGCCTTGTCGAACCATGGCTCTACCAGCAAGCTGGCTACAGAGGTAAAGCCCACGGAGATGCACATTCATCAAGTTATCCCACATGGCAAGGTCTGTATTAAGAAAATGTTGTTCAGAATGCGGACCATGTGCAATACCTGCATTATTGACTAGTACATCAATACCTCCTTGAAAAGAATGAGATATTTCAAAAAGTTTTTCTACATCTGCACTAGAAGAAACATCAGTATGTACAAAGATACTTTCCCCACCCGAATTGTTGATTTCCGCGGCACATCTCTCGCCTGCCTCCACGTCAATATCCGCTATTACTACAGATGCGCCATTTTCTGCAAAAGTATGGGCAATACTTCGCCCAAGTCCTTTTGAACCACCTGTTACAATTACTCTATGTTTTAACTTTTCACTCACTTTAGTCACACTCCTAAATTATTCACATTTTGTATTGATCAAAATCGGTTTTGAAATTTGCCTATTTTATATTCCTCAAAATCTTTACTCTTCTTCAGTCAAAATATTATTATTCTCTAAGCGAATAGTTGTTTGTTCTGCTAAATTATCGGAAAACCAACACTCTAAAGTAGCTTCTCTTTTGTGAATGTATTCCGGCTTTCCATCAGTAAGTTTCATGGGTATATCGTGTCCTGGAATCATTAGGCTGTCATTCTTCTTCTTCCACAGATCCCATAAGTAATTTATCGAATCTTGACTTTCTGAAAGATTTAATGTCATATCCACATCGCAAGATAAAAGTTCTGCTCTATTTTTAGCAGCATCTCCGCTGAATATTAAATCGTATTCACCATTATCTACACTGTAAGCAATATGCCCGGGTGTGTGCCCCTTTGTTTGATGGGCAACAATGCCAGGAATTACTTCTTCTAGATGATCAACAAACCGCACACGTGATGAGACATTTAATTCTTTAATATAGAGTTCGGGTACATCTGACTCTCCAGTCGGTACTTCTAATGCCCAATTCATGTCAACTCGACCTACAACAATGGTTGCATTCGGAAATAAAGTCCAGTTTACACAATGATCCCAATGTGTATGGGTCAATAAAACCAGGGAAATATCTGCTGGAGTCAAACCCTTTTCATTTAGTTTTTTAAGTAAATGTTTTCTGACCCCAAAACTTCCTACATCCACAATAATATTTTGATCATTTTTAGATAACAGCGCTATGCTGCTCCATCCTAATCCTCCATGAGTGGATGACTTTCCAGGAAATCCTTGTACAAATATGTCGTGCTCAAACATTAGCATCCCCCTCAGCAATAAAATTAAAAAAATTGTGTTTTCAATATGACAGATAACAATTTACCTTTTAAAAGTAATATTTTTTTAATTTAAAGCCCATATCAGTCATAATGGAAACGTTTTCATTTCACCCGATACATTTTCAAAGTTCCTATCCATTTTTCAAACATCAGAACAATTTTTAAAAGTTGATTTTTTTATTAAAAAGAATTCTGTTTTAACGTCCTTTTTAGCCTTTAATTAGGACGAATAGTTAAAATCTTCGAATTATTAGAAATATACATCATATGTCTTTTAAAGTCAACGGGTGAAATGGATATTTTCAGAAAATTTATCTAACTCAGATTTCGAGTTGAACTAAGCTAATGCAAAAGTTTTTCTCTAATAACAATAGTAATTTCTTACTAGATTTTGCGTCCAGTTATAACCCGATCTGTAGTAGAGTTCATTTCCGCATTTTAAATAGCAGTCCAACCGCCATCAACTTTAATTGTTTCTCCTGTAACAAAGTTTGCTAGATCAGATGCCAAATATAAAACTGCTCCTGAAATATCCTTTGATTGGGCAAGGCCGTTAAGGAGAATGCGGCTGTCGACGTCTTTTTTAAATTGTTCGTCCTCGAACATTTGCGCTGTTAATTCAGTTTCGATAAAAGTAGGTGCTACAGCGTTGACAAGAACTCCATGTTTTGCCCATTCCACTGCAAGTGCTTTTGTCATCTGCACAAGCCCCCCTTTACTAGAACAGTAAGCTGCGCGTTTTTCATACCCGACAAAAGCCATTTGTGAAGCAATATTAATGATTTTTCCGCTATTTTGCGAAATCATATATTTGGCAGCAGATTGACTGGTGAAAAAAGCGGATTTCAAATTCAAATTCAATACTGTATCCCAGTCACTTTCCGTCACTTCCATTGCGGGCTTTGCAATATTGACTCCTGCATTGTTGACCAATACATCAATTGATCCAAATTCAGTTGCAGCAGCTTCCACCAGGTGTTTACAATTTGATATATCACTCAAATCACCTTGAACAGCCAGGCAATTTGGATTATAGCGTTGGAGCTCACTTAATGTTTGATTTAAAATCATTTCATCACGGCCAGAAATGACTACATTTGCTTTCAATTTGGCAAACGTCAATGCAATATCTTTACCGATCCCCTTGCTCCCACCGGAAACAATAACCGTTTTATTATCGAGTTCAGCAAAAAAGTTCATGCTCAACCTCCTACTCTGTATTCCTGCCTTTTTCAATGAAATGGATAAGTGTATGTTCTCGCTCCCTGTTAAGAATCTTCCTACTGATAAAACCTCACACTTATCCCCATGTTTATTATCTTCTGCAAGCTTCGACACCAGCACATGCAATAACTACCGCCAAAGCAACAAATTTCATTTTAATTATGCTGTTAATTCTTTTCGATCTTCACATCATTTTTACCGTAGCGTCTGACTCTGAGAAGTGCTTGTTCAGCATGACCTGCAAAATTTTCAAGTTGGCATAGGCGTGCTGCATATTCACCAATATAAGCACTTGCTTCAGGCGTTACTTTTTGATATGTAACAGTTTTAATGAATTTCCCTACCCAGAGCCCTCCAGTGTAGCGGGCTGCCCCTTTAGTTGGCAAAGTATGNTTTGTACCGATAACTTTATCGCCGTATGCAACGTTTGTTTCAGGTCCTAAGAACAAGCAACCATAATTGGTCATGTTATNGAGGAAATATTCTGGATTTTCCGTCAAAATCTCGACGTGCTCAAAGGCAAGGCGATCAGCTTCGATACGGGCTTCCTCGATNGAATCAACTAACAGTATTTGACCGTAATCTTCCCATGAAACACGTGCNATATCAGCAGTTGAAAGTGTTTGCAGTTGGCGCTCAATTTCTNTTAGAGTTTCTTTCGCCAGTTCCTCAGAAGTAGTAATAAGCGCACCCGGTGAAGTCGGTCCATGTTCNCCCTGACCAAGAATGTCTGTTGCAATCATTTCTGCATCTGCTGTATGATCTGCAACCACCAATGTTTCAGTNGGNCCTGCGAATAAATCAATTCCCACACGTCCATAAAGCTGGCGTTTTGATTCTGCCACAAAGGCATTACCTGGTCCGACAATCATGTCAACAGCGTTAATCGTTTCTGTACCTAATGCCATTGCAGCCATTGCTTGGATACCACCCAATAAGTAAATCTCATCTGCTCCTGCCAAGTACATTGCAGCGATTGTTGCATTAGGAATTTCACCATTGATTGGTGGTGTACAAGCGATTACACGTGCAACTCCAGCCACTTTCGCAGTCAAGACGCTCATATGCGCAGAAGCAACCATGGGATATCTTCCTCCAGGAATATAACAACCTACACTGTTTACCGGTATGTTTTTGTGTCCTAAAATAACACCAGGAATATTTTCTACTTCTACATCGCTCAGAGAAGCAAGTTGAGCTTCAGCAAATTCACGAATGTTCTTTTGAGCAAATTTTATATCTTCTATTACCTCTGCAGGAACTTTGGAAACGATTACATCTACTTGATCTTCAGTTAATCGAAAAGATTCCGGTGACCAATTATCGAATTTTTCAGATAATTCACGAACTGCTTGATCACCCCTTAGTTCTACAGCATTCAAAGCCTCTGCAACAATTTGGGATACTTTTGCATCACTAGCATTTAATTCTTTTTCCGACTTACCATATTTTAAGATTTTAACCATTATTTATTCCTCCTAATAGAATGCATACGTATGCAAAATTAAATACAAGTTAAGACTATTCAAAAAATTCAACAAAGTCAACCCTATTTATGTTGTATGTCTTTCAATAAATCTTCCATTAATTTCGATATTGTCTACGAAACCAGTATATTCGTCTATTTCCGACAATATATATTTTACTGTTTGATTGACCATATCTGAGATTGGTTGCTCCCAAGTTGTTAGTTTATACGCTGGCCATGACGCCATATCAATGTTGTCAAATCCTATGACTTTAACCTCTGTTGGAACAGCAATTGAATATTCTCTTAATGCATCTAAAACACCTAAAGCCATAATATCGTTTGCAACGAAAAATGCAGAAGGTAAAGCCTTTAATTCAATAATTTTCTTAGCTGTATTAAAGCCACCTTTATATGTATAGTCGGAATAATACTTATTCACTGGGATGCTCGTTGAGTTTAGAAAAGTGGTGAATCCTTGTTCACGTTCTTTGCTTGTTGAGGTATTTCCATTACCCGCAATATAAGCCATGTCAGTACTGCCTTTTTCAATAAGAAATTCAGCAATTTGTTTACTTGCTTCCAAGTTGTTACAGCAAACTGAGTAAAAATCATTACTATTAATTTTTCTATTAAATAAAACCAAAGGTATCTTTTGTTTTTTGAAGTCTTCAGTTGCGTTCAATGAAAGAGATGCATCTGTGATAATTACACCTGCGACATTATAGTTCAGTAATATCTATATCATCTTTTTGAATTTCTTCATTGTTTGTATAAACAAATAAAATACTATATCCAGAGTTTTTAAATGAAGTGGTAAATTCTTTTAATACTTGGGGATAGAATGGATTTTGTATCCCCTTCATTACTAAACCAATAATCTTCGATTGATTTGTAATAAGGCTTCGTGCAAATTCATTTGGTCTATATCCTAACTCTTCAGCTGCAGCCAATACTTTTTTACGAGTTTTTTCAG
>JGI24024J18818_10000787_pt1 | contig 12630 bp, 12 predicted proteins | sample Cruoilmetagenom2_FD_18818 | JGI IMG/M metagenome (IMG submission 18818) | reverse complement strand
TGATGGCGGTGGTCTACTTTTTGTCCTTGTTTCAGGTCAGTATCGTCGTATTGATTGTATCGGCTTTAATCGTCAGTCTGGTGATTTTCTGGTTTCTGCAGCTAAAGTATGCCATGGGCGCGATCCTGGCCCTGATCCATGACATCATCATCACGGTGGGACTTTTTTCCATTTTTAATAAGGAGTTCACCCTCCCCATCATTGCGGCGCTTCTAACCATCATCGGATATTCATTAAACGATACCATCATTGTATTTGACCGAATCCGTGAAAATATCGGCAAACAACGTAAATCGCTGTTGCCGAACATCATCAATAAAAGCATCAATCAAACCCTCGGGCGAACCATCCTGACCTCACTGACCACCTTGTTCGTGGTGGTGACGCTCTTTATTCTCGGGGGCGGTATTATCCACGATTTTGCCTTTGCCTTGATCGTCGGTGTTCTCGTCGGGACCTATTCATCCATCTTCGTAGCATGTCCGATCCTGCTGACCTGGCAAGGTCGAACGAAAAAATAATAATAAATCTCATGGACACTTGGACGGACTGGCTTTCGTTAAAATACGTGCCGGGAATCGGAGATCTTCTCTACCGGCGACTGGTCAATCGGTTCGATACCCCTTCGGCCGTGTTCAAAGCAGCCCGTGAAACACCTGCCCGGCTTCATGAGGTGGAGGGTATCTCTGATCGCCTGATCAAAGCCATTGGTCGATTCACAATAAACGACAATATTAAGCGGGAAATCGACCGGGTCCGGAAGAAGGGTTTTAAAATAGTAACCATGGCCGACCGGGACTACCCGCCCCTGCTGCTTGAAATCCCCGATCCGCCCCCTTATCTTTACCTGGCGGGATCACTTCCCGGTACCATTAAAAATATCGCCATGGTCGGCTCACGCAACGCTACAACCTATGGCATCGCGACCACGCGGAAACTAAGCACCGATTTGGCCGCTAAAGGTGCCGTCATTATTAGCGGCATGGCTTTGGGAATCGACACGGCGGCCCATGAAGGCGCTTTGATGGGAAACGGGAAAACCGTTGCCGTGCTGGGGAGTGGCCTGTTAAAAATTTATCCGGCTCAAAATCGTCGACTCGTTGATCGAATTGTTGAAAACGGTGGTGTGATATCTGAATTTCCCCTGACCGCCGGGCCCGAAGCCCATCACTTCCCCCGTCGGAATCGCATCATCAGCGGAATGTCTTTGGGTACCGTGGTGGTGGAAGCGACCCGTCGCAGCGGTTCCCTGATCACGGCCCGGCTAGCGGCCGAACAGAATCGGGACGTATTTGCCGTGCCGGGAAGCATCCAGTCATTTAAAAGCACCGGTACCCATACGCTCATCAAGCAGGGAGCCAAGCTGGTGGAAAGCGCCCGGGACGTTATCGAGGAATTCCCCCGATTTTTCGGCCCATCGCTGGAGAATCGTCCCTGTGCCGGGCCCCCACCGGACCTGGCCGCCGATGAAAAAACGATTTTCGATGTCCTGGGTGCCTATCCTGCGCATATCGACGAACTGGTCCGCCAGACCGGAATAGATGCCGGACGGCTATCGAGCCTGCTGATGCAAATGGAGTTAAATGGGCTTGTTTCCCAGGCCCCTGGAAAAATGTTCACCCGACATACGGATTATTGTTAAATATACTTCTTGGAAATTCTACAACATATTGATATTTATAGTTTTTAAACAATATTTCGCTGTGACGCTTTAAATGATGGAAAGATTGAATGGTAAAATACTAGGTGTAAAAACGGAACGAATCCCATTTTTGAATTGACAGAATACCTTTATACCCATTATTCCAGCATTCCATTATTTCACTATTATAGCTGGGCGAAGCCCTTAAGTTCTTTAGTGAGGAGAACCATTGTCTAAACCTTTAGTTGTGGTCGAATCTCCAACCAAGATTCGAACCGTAAAAAAATACCTGGGTAATCAATACAACGTGGCGGCTACGGTGGGCCACATCAAGGATCTGCCACCCAAGGAGATCGGTATTGACATCGACCACGGCTTCAAACCCAAGTACAAGACCATCCCCGGCAAACAAAAGGTTATCACCACCCTTCGCAAAGCGGCCGGGGATGCCGAGGACATCTACCTGGCCCCCGACCCGGATCGGGAAGGTGAAGCCATTGCCTGGCATACGTCGGAAGTGCTGAAGAAAAAGGATCGTCGCTTCCACCGGATCCTGTATCACGAACTCACCAAGGACGGTATTGCCAAGGCGATGGCCAAACCGGAAGCCCTCAATCGTCCCAAATACGAGGCCCAGCAGGCGCGCCGCATCCTCGATCGTCTGGTAGGGTATCAGATATCACCCCTATTATGGCGCAAGGTCAAAGGCGGCTTGAGTGCCGGGCGGGTTCAATCGGTGGCGGTTCGCATGATCATCGACAGGGAAAGGGCCATCCAGGCTTTTGAGTCGGAGGAGTACTGGTCCGTCACGGCCGACCTGAAGGCTGACTCCCCACCGCCGTTTACCGCTCGACTGGTTCGAAAAAATGAAGAAAAAATCAAGATCGAAAACGAAAAATCGGCCATGGCCATTGTCGACGAATTGCAAATCCGGCCATTTGTCGTCGATAAGGTATTGAAAAAAACCACCCGGCGGAATCCCCTCCCCCCCTTTATCACCAGTAAGCTGCAGCAGGAGGCCATTCGTAAGTTGCGTTTTTCGGCCAGGAAGACCATGACGGTGGCCCAGCAGCTCTACGAAGGCATTGAGTTGGGACACGGGGAACCGGTGGGCCTGATCACTTATATGCGTACCGACTCCACCCGGATCTCTAACGAAGCTGCCAACCAGGCCCTTGAGATGATCTGTAAACGTTTCGGCTCCGATTACGCCATGGCCAAACCCCGCATGTTTAAAAACCGCAAGAAGGCCCAGGACGCCCACGAAGCCATCCGGCCGACATCAGTTGATTACACCCCGGAAAAAGTGGCATCCAATCTGACCCGGGACCAACTTGCCCTGTATACCCTGATCTGGAAGCGATTTATCGCCTCTCAAATGAAGCAGGCCCTGATCGATACAAACACGGTTTCCATTTGCGCCGGTGATTACCGGTTTACGGCCTCCGGTTCCATCGTCCGATTTCCCGGGTTTCTGGCATTGTACCAGTCAGTGGATGAAGCCATCAAACAGGAAAAAGAAAAAACCCGGTTGCCTGAACTTGAAAAAGATCAATCTCTGACCCTGGAGAAATTGACCCCCAAACAGCACTTTACTAAACCGCCGCCGCGTTTTTCCGAAGCCTCGCTGGTCAAGGAACTGGAGGAAAACGGGATCGGACGACCCAGCACCTATGCCTCGATTTTGTCCACCATTCGAAACAAGGGCTATGTTGAACTGATCAAAGGCTATTTTCGCCCCAGCGAACTCGGGTTTATCGTCAACGATCTTATCGTGGAGAGTTTTCCGGAGACTTTTGACGTCAATTTCACTGCGCGCATGGAAGAATACCTGGACCGGATCGAGGCCGCTCAAGTCGACAGTGAACAGGTGCTCGATCAATTTTACAAAGGGTTCAAAAAGCGGCTGGACGCGGCGACCGACGGGATGCGCAGCATGAAAGCCGTAGGACTGCCCATCGATTTACCCTGCCCTAAATGCAAAACCGGAAAGCTGCACATCAAGATGGGAAGAAACGGACATTTTTTAGCATGTGACGCCTACCCCGACTGCGACTATACCCGCAATTACAATCGGGATGAAAAGGGAAAGATCCAACCGATCGAGCTGGCGGCCAATGAAAAAACCGACAAGACCTGCCCCAAATGCGAGGGTCCCCTGGTCGCCAAGCAGGGCCGCTTCGGGCGATTTCTGGCCTGCACCGGCTATCCCGAATGCAAATACACCGAATCGGTCAACGGTAACGGCAAGGATACCGGGGTCGCCTGCCCGGAGAAAAATTGCGACGGCCGGATAATGGAGCGCACGTCCCGACGGGGAAAGACCTTTTACGGTTGCAACCGGTATCCGAAGTGTAAATTCGCCATTTGGGACAAACCGATAGCCGAGTCCTGCCCCCAGTGCAATGCACCCATCCTCGTTGAAAAAACCACCAAGAAGTACGGCACTCAATTGACGTGTCTGACCAAGGGATGCGGATATAAAAAAGTGATAGCCATCTGATCGGGAATATCACGGCTTATTTGACCTAACCACACGAACAAACCTTTAAACCGCAGCGGGGTTAGACACACCCGATTTCGGATCCCGTTTTGGTCAGCTGTGCATCAGGGCATTTTTTCGAGCTTGCTTTTCAATTGCTTTTCATCACAGTGAATATATTCTTCTGGAACCTACAACGATGCAAGATTTATATCTTGGTAGCCGGCTTTGTTCCGGTAACTTCCACTATAAACTTCAGCTTCAATGTGGAGTAGGACTATGGATTGAGAGGCTTGACGCTTGGCAAGGATATTAGGTTTCTTGATCAATCCATAATTTTATCCTGAATACAGTTATCTATTGACTACTATTGTGTATTATGTCGATGACTGTCACTTCCGGAGGCGACAGGAATCGAAGAGGCGGCCCCCATGTCCCGGAACCCCTGCTGACATAAAGCAAGGCATCACCATTGAGCTTTGATAAGCCGGTGTGTGTCCGGTAATAGAGCTTTGTCACCAGATTAAAAGGAAAGATCTGGCCTTTGTGGGTGTGACCTGAAAGCTGAAGATCAAACATTCCGAGAGACTCTCTGTTGATTACCGGCTGGTGTTTCAAAAAGAGAGTGAATCTTTCCGTGGGCAGTTTTTCCAGTAGGGCCTTTTCAGAGACTACATGATCTGGACTATAGGGTCCCTTGGCAGGGTCATCGACACCAACGATATTGAGAACATTTGGTACGGCTATCCCCTCTCCTCTAAGGATGGTAAAGCCGGCCTTTTCGGTAAATGCCAGGGCACGATCAAGGCCTGCATAAAATTCGTGATTGCCGGTGATCGCAAATTTCCCATACTTTGTGGGTATGATCTGAAACATATCCGTCAGCGTCTCCAAATTATCCATCTGGCCATCCACGAGATCACCCGTTGATACAAGAATGTCCGGGCATGCATCTCTGACCTCCCTAAGGATTCGTTCAAGCCGGGACTTACCGACGATAAGGCCGAGGTGGACGTCGGATATCTGCACAATTCGCAACCGTCCAATTTTCTCGGGTATTTTGTCTGTTTTCACGGTCACGTGTTCTGTCCGGATGTGAAGCGCCTCGAAATAGCCATAGATCACTACGGCAAATGAGAATAGAATGGCGAGGGTACAGAAATTTCTGAGGGAAAGAGTAAAGCTCGCGAGGGGGCTCTGGGTAAACATCCTTGCCAGGAAATGGAGCAGCTTGTAAATGTCAAAGAAAAATGAAGTTGAAATAAAGAGAAAAAGCAGCCCCATCCAGATAAACCCCACGTAGGCCAAACCGCGTGCTAAAGCTTCATATCCGTAGCGCTCGGAAATGCGTACGACAATGGGTGCAACCACCATCAGGGTCATGAATATAGCAAGGATAGAGTAAGCTGGGAGTCCCAGGCCAAGACCCCTCTTCAGTTTCAAAAAAGCGTACAGGTGTACGCTGCCGTAGATGCTCAGATATACGAGTAGAAACAGGATCATTTAGTGTCTCTCCATTGACAATGTTTTAAGCAATATATTATGATCATTGAAGAATATCATTTTCAATGCGCACTGATTTTATTATTCTTTAATATTCAGAGCTCAAGTTCTTTAAGGTCAAGTCAAAATTCCACTAAAGTCAGGACTGTCGATTTAATTTCTGTGCTGAACCCTATTCATTGAAATTTTTGGAAAACACTACCTTCGGATCAGCTCGGCCAACGCTTCCTTTCCCTCAGCACTCAACCCCAAGCTTCCAATTTCCCGTGACAGTTGATCTCTGCTGCCATGACCACCCGCGTAACCATTAAGGCGCGTTACGGCAGTGGAGTTCACAAAGTCCCGATGGTGTGGATAGATACGCGACATCTCATTCTTCAAGTCATCATGTTGCTTCAGAATATACTTCTGGTGGTAATCTTCGGCCATGGTAAAGGATCTAAGCGGTACCACTTCGGTTTTAACGGTACGGTCGATTTTCTGTTCTACGGCAGCTTTAGAAGCCATTGCCAGCTGCCTTTGGTGCTCGTTGTGATAGAAAACCGCTTTCATGTATTGTCGCGACCATGATCGCCCAGTCGGCCGGTGGCTTTTCCAGAAGATATCCAACAGTTGGACATAGGTTATGTGCCCAGTATCATAATCCACCTGCACGGTCTCTGTATGATCACCGATATTGCTGTAGTTCGGAGCGTTCGTCCGGCCACCAGCATATCCCACTCGTGTGCGAATCACACCCTCGATTATCCCGAACTGGGATTCGATTCCCCAGAATCAACCCAGGCCAAAGGACGCAGTTTCGAAAATGGGTGGTGCCGCCACATCGATGGCTGGAATCACTGGCGATTCGGTTTCAGTTTTATATGCAAGGCTCATAGGATGCCCCTTAGTCTTTGAAGCATGGCTTGTCTGCATCGCCATCGTTGGGGAGTAGCCTAATAAAAACGACACCATTCCTAATAATAAGCATCGGATGAAATTGGCACAGCTTATTTTTTTCATCTTGATTATCCTCTCTTTTGGATTGAACTGTTACAAAACAATAGGGTTAACTGAGATCTTTTTACCAAATTAACGCAAATATATAATAACCACGATTGGAGAGAATTTGTAAAGATTCGATAAAGATTGTCAGATTGCAATGGGAAACATGGATGGACACGGATAAAATGGGGCTAAATTGAGTTATGGGTTTTAGTCTTCGGTTTTGAAGTGGCGATATGACCGTGGACTGTGGTAAGCATTGTTTTACTCGGGGATATCTAAAATCTGTCAATCTGTAGATGTATCTGACCTGTACCCTTCCATCACTATATCGAACCGGCGAGGCTTACTTTTAATGAAATCCATAATCGGGTTTACAGACAACCTGTATCCTAACTTCCCGATATTTACGTTATTTTGGGTGGAAATACCGGCTTGACAGTACGGCTGGAATTTGGTATTTTAATACCGATCGGCGGGAGTTGGCAGCGAATTGCTGCTGCATAAGTTACGGCACAACATATTGTTACTCATCCCCAGCCGGTATACAATTATAGTTTTTACTTACTTCGCTCTCGACAAACGCGCTTTTATCGCTTTCTATCCTTGATCAATAGCTTGTGCCGTTCTTGTGATACCTCCTATTCTGGTCGCGATGTATATGTCCACATCTTTCAAACGCGAACAAGTCTTAAGGGGGAACCAATGGCCACTCAAAAACTATTACTGCCCTACAATTTCACTCGTCTCGATCAAAAAGCGCTGGAGTTCGTGATCAACACCTTCGGGAAATTAGACAACGTTGCCGTCACCGTATTTAACGCTTACACACCGATCCCTGAAATTAAGACGGATGCAACTTTCGTTACGGTCAAACTCAAAGAGAGTCTCAATTATCTTTTACAAAATATTAATAAAAACAAGGCGGTGCTTTATGAAGTTAAAGATAAGCTCGTTGAAGCCGGATTCTCAGAAAACGGGGTTAACTGTATCTTTAGTCCTAGAAAAAAGGATATTGCCACCGAAATAATTGATATGGCGACAAATGATAATTACGACATCATTGTTCTCAATCGCAAACATGGACGGGCGACCCGTTTTTTTTCGGTAAGTATCTCGAATAAAGTGATGATGAACCTTAAAGATTTAACCGTTTGCATTGTGTCTTAGCACCTGTTTTTGCCCGTGTGCCGGGGTAAAGTTAAGTGTGTTTGAATGTGAGAATATATCGACCCGTCCAGGGACTGGAAACCGGGTTTAACCAGCAAAGGAGGAATTTCATGCCAACCGAAGAGAAAATAGATATTGACCTTTTTAAAGTAGTCTTCAAAGCCATGGCCCAATCGGATAACCTGGAAATTATGGCCAATCATCTTGCGCAGCTGTTAGTAGCAACGCTTGAAATGAAGGGGTGTACGATTTTTGCGATAAATCCGGAAACAGAAGAGCTGGAAGTATTGGCAAGCTTTGGATTGAGTATGAGCTATGTGCATAAAGGTCCGATTATAAATGAGAAAAGTATTGGGGCGACGATAAAAGGTAAGCCCATTGTCATTAGAGATATAGATAAAACCGATCGCTTGCAATATCCAGATGATGCCCGCAAAGAAGGCATCGGCGCCATCGTTTCCATTCCAATTAAATTTTATGATAAAGTTATTGGAGACCTGAGACTGTATCACCATGATGTATGGGATATTTCGGAAAGGGATGTGGACTCGCTGTCCGTACTGGCAAGGAACATTGGTTTGGCCATGACATATACACGCATGCTCAAAGCAGTCAAAAAAATAAGATACACCATCAATGATGTCGAATCGCTATGGTAACAACCCAGTCGTCTTGAAACTTCATTCTCATTATCAACATAGGTGGTCTATTTGAAAATAAGAAATGCATCTCTGAGCGCTAACGGTGGGATGGTAATGGCAGACAACGATATCATGCTGCATTTAATCAAAGTTCAGCTTAAACTGACTGTCGGCCACATGAAGCAATCTCCGGACAACCAATGGGATTACATTTTGATGTTATTAAGAAAGTGAATATACGAAAGGAGAATGATTTATGCAGGTATTAGATCAAGGCCATCTGTTATGGGGAATGTCTCAGTTGTTCATTAAAGAATTCATGGATACGACAACCACAACATCTCACGCAAAGGGAGAAATTCTTATCCACGAGGGAGACCCGGCCAGCCATTTCTATACATTAATTCAAGGAAGTATTAAACTGGGAATCGGCGAAACTGGGCAGGAAGTCTACGTTGTTAATCAACCCGGAGAAGTTTTTGGCTGGTCAAGTCTTATGAACCGCGATGTTTATACGGCATCAGCCGAATGCCTGGAACCAACTAAACTGCTGAAAATTGACAAAGAAAAACTTGAAAAACTTTTGGAGAAAGAACCGGCCAACGGGATAACCTTCTTTAAAAATCTAGCCCAAACTTTAGGAAATAGATTGCTCAGGAGTTATCATATAATTTCTGAGGCAGCACGACTTCAAAAAAAGAGTAATACTTAATTTAACAATTTCAAAAAAAGGTTGATCCGTGAAAGAGCTGTACGTGGTCAAGATGATAATTGGCCCCGTGCCTGTAAAAAAAATGCCTGCCTTTATGATAAGTCTCCTTTTGCTGAATTTTGAAAAAATATCGGCATTTTCAGGACCCTCCTGTTCATGATCGATCTCCGAAATGTTGGCCGATTGAAGAAACGGATTTTGGATACACATAATAAGTATACCAAGAATCTGATGAAATTCAATCAGGGAATTCCTGATTTTTCCTTCAAAATGGCTGAATTTTCAAGACGCGACTCTGGGACGAATAAATTTTCTTCAAAAGAATATGGTTTTTAGTTATTTCCCTGGATCTAACTGCCAGACTAATTATGACGATCTCTATTATGGCTCATTTTTGACGAGATCATGCTTGAGAAAACGGGAAACAGCTTCCAAAAACCGCTGTCTATCAATCGGTTTGGTTATATAATCGTCACACCCTGCTTCTCTGGCTTCCGCTTCATCGCCCTGCATGGCATAGGACGTGAGGGCTATGACCGGGGTGTCCTTTAGCACGCTATCTTTCTTGATGATCCGGGTAGCGCTTAATCCGCCCATACCCGGCAGCTGAATATCCATCAAGATAAGATCCGGCTTATACTCTTGCGCTAACTGGACGCCGGTTTCAGCATCTTCGGCTTCAAGAACTTGGTGCTTATCCTTCGGGAGCATTGCACGCACCAATTTTCGATTTAATTCATTGTCTTCAATAAGCAGAATGGTTTTGTTTTCCAAAATACCACCCGATTGAATTTGAAAATCTATGGTTAACTGCCATCCAAAATCGAAACGCCTGTTCCTTTACCTGAAAAATCTTCTATTTCGAATCCTAAATAGGAATGGTATAGTTGAATTTACTCCCCTTCCCTTCCCCTTCACTCTCTGCCCAGATTTTACCGCCGTGTAGCTCAACAAGCGATTTCGTTAGTGAGAGACCCAACCCTGTGCCTTGGAATTTACGGCTTTTAGAACTCTCCACCTGTTCAAAGGGATTGAAAATACAATCCCTGTTTTCATTAGACAGACCGATACCCGAGTCGGCTACGCTGATATGAATCCAATTTTGATGCTGGGTGTCTAGTTCTGGATATTCTAAATTTGAATCTTTCCCTAAGCTTCCAATCCGTGCACTCAAATGAACATAGCCGCCGTCTGACGTAAATTTTACCGCATTGGAGAGAAGATTATATTGGATCTGCTTGAGCTTGCGCTTATCCGCCACGATGGATTCAGGAATACCATTTATTTTACTCGATAAGCTGATTCGATTTTTAAATGCTTTTTCCTTAAACATGGCCAGGCTGTTTTCTAAAAGCTTTCTTAAATCTACCTCTGAAGGTTCCAGGTCCAGCTTGCCCGCTTCCACCTTGGATATATCAAGGATATCATTGATCAGAGATAACAGGTGAGAACTGCTTTGAAGTACATCATTGAGATACTCGTCCTGGGTCTCGTTCAATTCTCCGACATGTCCATCAACAATCAACTCGGTGAAACCGATGATATGATTTAAAGGGGTTCGAAGCTCATGGCTCATGTTGGCTAGAAAATCACTTTTAGTGCGATTGGCACTTTCAGCTATTTCCTTTGCTTGGACTACATCAGTTGTTCGTTCCTTGACCTTATTTTCCAGATCACGATGCGCCATTCTTAATTCTTCCTCAGCTTTTTTTCTATGAAGGTTGGCAGCTAACAACTGATCTCCGGCCGTGTTAAACGCCTTTCCCAAAACACCGATTTCATCTTTTCCTAAATCTTTAACTTTCCNCGAAAAATCACCCTTCCCAAATAATTCTGTCGCTTGGACCAGTTTATTTACTCTCCTGCTGATCTGTCGGCTTAGGAAAAAACTCAGAATGGAGACAATAAAAAGACAGGCCAGTGATGCTAACACCAGCGCTTGGCGCACCCGGTAAACAGCCGTATACGTCTCGCTTTCAGATTGTATGATCACCACGCTCCAACCCAAGCTTTCTTCGGCCAAGGAGTCGGAAATGGGTACTTGAACTGATAACTTTTTCCCTTCTTTATCGTTTATCGAAAAAAGTGCTGCTTTCATGTTTGTCGCTGCAGCCCCGATTACATCATATTTTATCGGTTCAAGAACGAGATCCGAATTCGGCGCTCCAACAACAATTCCATGCTGATCCACAATATATACACGGCCTGTCTCTCCGACCGGCACGTTTCGTATGATTTCCCAAACCGGCTCCAGGTCAATTTGCCCCACCAGTACGCCGGTTATTCTCCCCTTATTATCTTTGATTGGTGTTGCTACCGTCATCACGATATCAAAAGGATAGAGGACCGAATGAACATTAGAAAACACACTTTTTCCCGCAAGGGCCGTTTTGAACCACCGGGTCGCCCTCCAGTTGCCTCTAAAGGAATGAAAGACAGATGCCCGTACCAATCCCTTCAAATTGACCTGGCTGATATCTTTGAAAGCCTGATGAAATTTTTGTGTTTTGGTTAACTCTTCCTGTTGCTCTTCCATGGTGGCTTTGGACGAAACAATAACCGGATTTTCAGCCAGAAGCAGAATATTGCGATACCCTTCGTGAACGGTGCGCCAAACCTCCCTGCCCACCTCGGTGGCAAGAGAATTAAGAGTATCGTGAGCCGTATTTTTTATATTGCTTTCCACACTACCAAGAAATATTGAGCCTATTATCATTAGTGGAAGAAACCCCACTAACAGCATGTAGGTTGCTATTTTTCCGGATAAACGCATATCGACCTTGGATCACAGGTAAGATTTATTCAGCTATCTGAACTTCATTCCAAATTTTATTCATGACTAACGTGGCCTTACCAATGTCTTTATAAAATTCGCAGCGTGCCATCACCTCCGGGGAAGGGTAAACGGAAGGGGATTGAATGACCTCAGGATCCATAAAGGGTTCGGCTGCCTTATTTGCAGTGGCGTACCAGAGTTCCGAAGCGATTTTAGCATTGACTTCAGGCCTCAAAATATAATTGAGAAATACGTGAGCCTCATCCTTATTCCGGGCATCACGAAGCAGGACAAACATATCGATGTATATCGGGGCGCCTTCTTTAGGAATGACGTATTCGATATTTTCATTTTCGTCCGCTGCAACCAGCCCTTCACCGCTATAAACTTGGGCAGCCCACAGCTTTTCTTTTATCATCATATCCTTAATAGTGTTGACATCTAAATATCCCCGGAGAAGCGGTTTTTGTTTTAGTAACATCTCTTTTGCTTCAGCCAGTTTTTCCGGGTCGGTCGTGTTAATGCTGAGTCCCATTACTTTAAGAGCGTTTCCTATGACCTCAAATCCATCAGAGAGCACAGCGATCTTCCCCTTATACCTCTCATCGAAAAGCACTTTCCAACTGTCACTATTTTCGGTGATGTATTTCTTATTCACCGCCAGGCCGGTGGTGCCCCAAAGATATGGAACCGAATATTTTTGCTCTGGATCATGGGGTA
>JGI24024J18818_10000782_pt1 | contig 12658 bp, 6 predicted proteins | sample Cruoilmetagenom2_FD_18818 | JGI IMG/M metagenome (IMG submission 18818) | reverse complement strand
TATTCGGATTCAGAAATAGTTTGAGTAAGTTTACACTACTATTTCTTCTGAGCTGTGAATGGCTGGGTTACAATTTCATTCGCTTATGTCATGTACCCCAGTTTTGAAAGTAATGGATTCTTTATTTAATTTTTTTGCACTCGGGATAATTATTACTAAAAGGATCTAACTCTTAATAACCAGCAAAAACCTTTAAATCTGGCTTATTGAATTTAACAGCATTAGTGCAATAAAAAACGAAATTCTTTTTTATTAAAATAAGAAATTTAGGTTAACCTTTTTTACTAACAGTACGTACGACTTTTTTATAAACAGTACAACTTTATTTCAAATCTACATTTGAACATTCGAATTCTCCCCCTTATCCAATACATCTTTTATTTAACACTCAAAGAGCCAATTCCTTTATCAGGAAATCGGCTCTTCGATTTAAAGATTTATATCTTACTCAACTGGCTAAATTCAAAGTCCTAAATGACCTTTAAGTAAGTCGAATAAAATTATACTATCTGTAGATTGGCTTATCTTCAAAAGTTCTTGTATAAATCCATGATAGTCTGAGATACTTCTCTCGTTAAACATTGTCAAATATATTTCCTTAAGTTGGTCTTTATACATAATAAGATTTTCTTGATTACTATATATTTCTCTTGTTATATCCAGTAAAGTTTGCGGATTTAAAGGATATAAATAACCTTGTATTAAAAGCTTCTCTATAAGCATAACTTTATCTTCAAGATTTAATAAAATCTCTGTAAATAAAAATCCAATAGAATTATTTGTCTTAATGTTTATTTCATTAGTATCCGAAATCTTTCTAACAAATAAATCGTCTATAATTAAGGGATATTTATTAGTTCTACTCACTTCAATCGATAACATATCTTCATACAATACATATCCAGTAATTATTTCATAAATCCCCAAGTTTTCTAGCTCTATTTCAGTTTTATCAATATGTGATATAAAATTCAATATTTTTATCCAGAACTTTCGCTGTTTCAACAAATCATCTGCACTATACATATTCCCAAAAACATTACCATCATCAGTTAAATTTAATGTTCCTACACTATCTTCAACAATCGAACTTAAATCCCTTAATATTGTTTTAACCCCATCTTCTAGATTTTTCGTTATTATTAGTTTGTCTTTTATTTTTTCTAATTTTGGTAACAATTCCAAATGTGCAAGCAATATAATAGAGCTGATTGACAATACATATTTGGGACTAGAGATTAAATTCGGTATTCCTGCGTAATATTTTTGGTCTTTTAATTCAAATAGTTGCAAAAGTGTATTTGAATATTCATTAAGATCATTTCCAGATAAATATGATATAGGAGCCCCTAGATTGTTATCTGAAAAATTGTAAAGAGCTAATTGTTTTTCTTTATGATCTTTATGTTCTTTTAAATTTTCGATCATTTGCTCTCTTAATCCCTCGGGTGAAGGAGATGAAAGAACTTTAACAAAACTAGGATCGGGGTATTTTTCATTTAGTTCATCTAAACAATATCTAAACAAATAAGTTCCTAACTTAATAGTTTCTACTACTTCATATGATTCTCCGCCTATATCAATTGAGTGACCTACTTGTCCTAATGAAGTTAGTATTATACCTAAATTATCATTCATGCTGTAATTTTCACAGTCAAAAGCAATCTCTCCAGAAACTTTATATAACGAATCATTATAGTGAATTGCAATTTTTCTTATACCATTTTTGCTTTTCAGTACAGTCACAGAATCTACTTTTGGCTTTTCCATATTAACTTCATCACTATTTTTACCTAACTGCGAAAAGTAAAACCCTATATGATTTTTTAAAATATCCTGATTTATCTCATTCCGCAATAAATATAAAGATTTTATCCCCAATTTTTCTGCTTCTTCCCAATTACCTTGATGCGCCTTCATCCTTGAAATCAGTTGAAGGTCTTGTGGTACTCCTTTTTCTAATAAATACTTGATTTCATCTTCTAGGGATTCCTTATAATCTTTAACTTCCATTTTTAAAGCAACAGTATACCTTGCATAAAATTCATCTAGACCAAATAAACTTTGATAATCCCTTAAAGTAGAAAAAACATCTCCTTTAAAATCTTTCAATTCGAAACAAATAAGAATATAAAATTGGAGTAGACTCTTAAACTTACATCCTTGGTCAACTATAGATTTTATTAACTTTCTAAACTTTAATAGTTGCTTACGTTCTGAACTTAAATCAAAAGTTTTGATGAATAGTTTGAGTAAAAGCTCACTATTCGCCACTCTATTTTCCAATATTTCTCTACATTTTTCATTCAAATTAAATCTTAAAAATAACATTCCTAACCGCTCAAGTTCATAATCGTTAAAAATAGATAGATTCACTAAAATATTTTCATAAATTTCGTTAACAAGCGTTTCTGCATTTTGTTCCAATGCCACTTTGAGTGTAATTTTGTACACGAATGCTTCACCTGGAAAACTCCTTATTAGCTCTAGTAATTCATCCTCAGTTTTGTTAAATCCATCTATCTTCGTTAATGCATTCAAATAAAGAGCTTTAATATTAGGGTTCATTTTTAAATCATCATCATGAATATTTTTATACCATTCCAGCAGTTCCTCCCAATTTTCTTCCATTGAGAATATTGAGAATAAATTAGAAACATTGGCTTCAGTTTCATTCCAGAATTTCAAGAGATTACTTTTTGAATCTTCATATCTCCCCGCCTTCAGTAGAACATTAGATTTATAACCTTCCATGATTACTTCTCCTTTAAGTGATTGTGGAAGGTTTTCCATTTCAGCTGCTGCTTGTTTACTGTCTATTAATAAAATTAATTCTGCTAATATTATCCAGTAATGTCTTTGGGTTTCTAACGGGAAATATTCAGTCATGTATTTTAATTCTTTTAATTGGCCAACAATTTCTTGAGATTTTTCAATGATATCCTGATGAACAATGTTAGATTCTAAATGAATTAATATCTGACGTCCCTGACATATAGTTTGGTTGTATTTATCTAATATTGAATTATTTAATTCAAAGGCTGCCTTAAACTCGTATGAAGCTTTTACAAAATCACTTTTCCTTGAACAGATAACCCCATAATAAGAATGTGTCTCATAATATTCTTTTAACTCTATTTTAATTTCACCATTTTCTAATATACTGGTTAACACTTTTTCATAGTCCCCATTACAAATATCCATATAACATTTTTTCAATAATATTCTTTCTGAGGAATAACCTTGTTTTTCAAAAGATTCTATAGCTTTGTTAAACAATATTAAATCATTATTTTTACACGCAATTTGAAAATCTATTTCTGTTATATATTTCGAGTCAATATTTATTTTAGTGATGGATTTTTTTATGCTTTCTAAACCCGAGAAATCTTCAGTTAGAATTAAAATTCTTGCCCTTTGATAATAAAGTACTTCTCTTTGGGAATTACTTAGAGAAATTTGAGCTTCTAAAGCATTATCAATAAAAGTTCCAGCTTCTTCAAATTTATATGAATTTATAGCATTTTGAATTGTATCAATCTTATCTTCCGCAAAAATATTATCTTCTTTCATTTCTTGAAATTGTTTTTCTATTCCCTGTAATATTTCTCTCTTAGAGGAATCAATATTTTCTGACAGTATTGAAACCTGAGCAGATTCTTCAAATGATAGTAAGTCTTCTCTTATATCTATTAAAGTATCAATTAACTCAGAAAAATAATTTTCAAATATTTGAACATTTACTACATCTGGTCTTTCATAATTCCGACTATACTCGTTGACTTTGTCTATTACATTAAGTGAAATAGTAAGCTTGAAATCAGCAAGTGAACTATTTTCTTTCTTATAGCTTTTAAAAATTCTTTCGAATATTAGATCACTAATTTCTGCTGATTCTATGACTTTTTGAAATGCTAAACCATCCAACTCCGTATTTTCGTAACGGCGATTAAAATCTTTAAGCAATGCTATTATGTCATGAAGCTTTTTTTTATTACCTCTCTGGATTTGCTTTTCCCATGCCAAATTCGAAAGCAAATTAATGCCAAAACTTACAGCTGCAGAAGCTAGAAAACTAAGCAATATTCTCATCTCCTTTATCTCTACTGAATATATATTGGTTATTGAAACTGTATTTTTATTAGTACAATCTTTTGACCATTGTACCAAATATTTCTAAATTAAAGTTAGTAAATCAGTTATTATCAGCTAACAAACTCAAGTTAGATTTTTATACACACCTTATGAATGGGAAGTAATTGTAAGATTGATCATTGCAATCATGGTAGCCTTTTAGTTAACTAAAGGACCTGTTTGCTGCCTGAACAATGGTTGTTGTCTTAAACCCACTGATTCCCACTAGACAAGAATCCAAAATACCCTCATAATAAGAACAAACGTTCTATTTCAGGGAGGTGCCATATATGGCGATTTCATCGGATCGATTAATTGCTTGTTTGGATATGCGTAGCTTTTATGCCAGTTGTGCAGCCGCAGATAATGGACTAGATGTTATGCAGGAAGCGATTGCTGTGATTGGAAATTTGGATCAGAAAGGGAGTGTTGTATTAGCAGCGTCTCCTCGAATGAAGAAGGAGTTTGGCGTGAAAACGGGCACACGCCTGTTTGAAATTCCTGATGATTCAAATATTAGGTTAATTGAGCCAAAGATGAAGTTTTTTGTGGATATATCGATGGAAATCACGCGATTGATTAACCAGTATGTCCCAAAAGAGGCCATTCATGTATATAGCGTTGACGAATGCTTTTTCGAGTTATCTGGCACCGAAAAGTTGTGGGGACCGTTGGATCAAACCATTCGCAGAATTCAAGATGACTTATTAGATTTGTTTCAATTACCTTCTGCTGTAGGTATCGGACCAAACATGCTATTGGCCAAACTAGCTCTTGATTTAGAAGCTAAGAAGACAGGCGTTGCCACGTGGACATACGAGGATGTACCAACAAAACTTTGGCCAGTAACTCCTTTAAGCGAAATGTGGGGAATTGGCCGACGTATGGAACAAAATCTAAATGCAATGGGAATCTTTAAAGTGGGCGATTTGGCAAAAACCGATTTAAGAACATTGGAATCCCGGTTCGGCGTGATGGGGAACCAACTTTATTGTCATTCGCATGGAATCGACTATTCGGAATTAGGAGCACCCCTTATTGAGGGGCAAGTTAGTTATGGAAAAGGGCAAACTCTATATAAAGATTATGTGAAAACAGAGGATATTTTCACCGTTATGCTTGAGATGTGTGAAGATGTTGCTAGGCGAGCAAGAGAAGCTGGAAAAGTGGGCAAAACTGTCCATCTCAGTATGGGATACAGTAAAGATGTTTTTGGCGGTGGATTTTCACGCTCCCGTACGATGGATGAACTAACAAATGAAACCCTAAAAATTTATAACCTTTGCCAAAACCTCTTTTATGAATTTCATGAGGATAAACCGGTACGCCACATCGCGGTATCTGTCACTAATCTTGAACACGAGTCTTCCATGCAACTTAGCCTTTTTGAAGAACGGAAATGGAAAAAGCGGAAACTCGGTTCAGCAATGGATCTAATTCGGAAAAAATACGGATCGACTGCAATATTACGTGCAGTATCCTATACGGAGGCTGGTACAGCGATACATCGTTCAAATTTATTAGGTGGTCATAAAAAATAAAGTGAGAATGATTTATACATCCACTAGGACAAGAAGGCAGCTCTAAGCTACCTTCTTTTTTGTATTTGACCGAGTAATTAATGAAATGTGATTTGTTTATAAATTATTCCATATTAGAGAAGAAAAATTTAAATAAGTTTTCATCAATATAAGATAAGCAGATATAATCCATTAGATAGCCAGGTACTTTTTATAAGATAATTTAAGTCTGGAATATAAGAAGTATTAGCAACTTATATTTAAATGCTTTGCTAGAAACAAATTCCCTTAAGCTTCAAATAAAGATTCTTCTTTATTCGGGAAATTGCTATATAGCATTTTTGCTATATACGTCATCATTTTCAATGTGAACATGCCTTGCAACCTATCAATTAGACCTATGGACTCATTTTCATTTAGTTTTTCAAACACTAAAATATTAATTTGAAGAAGTTCATGAGTGCTCCATGTACCAGGAAGGCTTACACCAATATTACTTGCTCCACCATTGACTTCTCCATTTAATGTCCCTAAAGAAGAAGTTAACGATCTTGGTGCAGAATGAATATTGTTTGATGCAATCTTATAGGGTTTAATACCTTCTTTTCTTTGAATAGCGTTTCTGATTTGATTAAACGATGGTTTCACTCCTTTAAGCAGATAATCTTCTGCCCAAACATAATCATTGTAATTCCTTACATTTACAAAGTCTTTACCTCTTTTATGTTCTATCTCAGATAAGGTAGCTTCTAATTCAGAGCCATAATTTTCGTCTAATAGTGCCTCTCCCAAAACTTTCTCTTGAAAAATAATATCTTTTTTTTGCATCACAGGAAGATAGTCAAAATAACAATCAGCTGCGGCTTCACCATTGCTAATAATAAATTCTGTGATAACGGCTAACTCATGAAGCGATCTAAATCTGGTTAAAGCACCCGTACCATACCCTCCTTTAATCAAGTGAATTACTTCAGCATAGATTGAACAAGCTCTTATATGTTGAAGTCTTAGAAGTTTTTCTGTTTGCGAGTTATCAAGCTTATCTAAATTTTTCTCGTACAAAGCTCCTAATTCTCTACTTAAAATTTCGAATAACTCCAAATAATAGAACTCTAAACCATAATGTTGTTCCATTCGATTTCTAAAACCTTTATTTTCCAATCGAATATCTTCTCTCATTTTATATCCAAACATAAAAAGTATTTGGTTTAGTTCCTCATCTTCCTTTAAATCATTACTACCTAATTCTGTAATTATCTTCACGAAGTTCTCTTTAAAATTATTGTCATCCAACTCCATCTTATTTTTCAACCAAATCATTACGATTAAGTTTGATAAGTTAGTATCTTCTATTTCATTTTCTTTGGAATCAATTTCTTTCATAATATCTTTCAAGAAGTCTTCATACATAACTTACAATCCCCTTTCTAAAAAGAATATACGGAAGGTTACTACAGTTAGGATACATTAAATTAAAGAAATACTAATCCAAAAAAATAAACATAGGATTAAATAAATTAAACTTCCCACCATAAATGACATTACTTATAGGTTTCAAATATATTTTGTGAAATTTTATAAATTAGTTTAATATCAGATTCATTTTTATCTGAAAGCAAATTTACTAACATGCTAATTAACTCTTTTTTACTAAAGTATTGTTCATCGATATTTAGGTTACTAAAATTAAAAATAGACTTCGGATCTTCTTGTAACCCATTTATTATTTTTTCTAATGTTTGCAAAGTAATATTTCTCTCCCCACGTTCTACTCCTGCAAGAAAAGATGTTTGATGTCCAGTTCTTTCTGCTAAATCTTCTTGTGTTAATTCTCTCATTTTTCTTATTTCCCTTATATTTACTCCTACTAATTTAACTAAGTTTTCCATACGGTTCACCTCTCTCTAAGAGTAGGTGAGCTAACTTCCAGCAAACAGATTAATATGATATAACTTCCATTGATAAATGTACTTATAAGTACTGTAATCATAAATAAGATAATAAAAAGGAGAAATGAAAATTTCATGAGAAATTCATTATCATCAAATATAGTTATAGAAAATGTTTTACAATTTATAATGAGAGGAAGAGTTTCATACCAAGGCGTCGTTTCTTCACAAGTTGCAATCAACTTCTCATTTTCAAAACCATATGATGATCCATCAGGGAATGGCTATCAACGACCTATAAATAAGATTCGAAGCACAGATTTCGCAAAATATTTAGCACAGGGCGACGATTCTTTATATACACCGATTTTATTAAATGCAAGTGGAAATTGGGAGTTTCATGCATATGATAGGAATCGTCCGCTCTTCGGAAGAATAATTGCTGAGAAAAAAGCTTCTCTAATGGATGGGCGCATAGACTTGCCGGAATAGAAAATTATGTTAAGGAGATTATCTCGTTTCCGGCCATCGCCAGAGCATTTAATGAAACTACATGACTTAATCTGAAGGATTTTATATCCTCCCATTGATCGGGAAGTGAATTTTTTATTGTATTAAAGTAAAACAATGTAGTGATTAAAATTTTCTCTTTCGGGATTTCTGCTAATGGGGCGTTTTTTGTAAGCAATGATACGACAGTATAAAGGTTTTGAAGTAATATATGCCTATTTTTTGTTCTTTTACCTATTAGAGTACCTTTGTTAAAAATGGACTATCTGTGTTTAAGATTAAATTGGTTGCTACCCAACTTATTTCATCATTATTTCTTTTTAAATATTTGCTCAGGGAGGTTCCAATTTCCTAGTAAGATTATTCCAAAGTTAAATAATCTTACTCAAATCGATTGGTCAAATAATGGCGATTTAAAATATCTAAAAGGAATTAGCGGCTCTAAACTGTTAGCTCAAGATATAATAAACTGCATTAAATAACTGAAATAATAAAAGGGGAATCTTGAAAAGAGGTTTGTATTCTATATGCATAACAGCCCCCATCCTTTATAGGTAAATAAAAAAAGAATTCAATTTGATTATAGAATTAATCAAATTGAATTCTTTTTTATTATGTTAGTGGCCTTTCTTCAAAATTCTTTAGTTATCAATATTTATTACAAAATATTGAAATATACTAGTTGATTGTATAAACTGTCGCTATAATTGAGAAAAATATGTAAATTTTGGAGTGTTGCATTTTGGTCAATATAAGATGGGATAAAAAAGCTATGTTATCTAATCGGCTACGTCCCTATCAAATAAAAGCAGTTGAAAAGTCATTAAGTTATATAAAAAGTTCTTCCTTAAATCAAGCATTAATAAAAATGCCAACAGGAACAGGTAAAACAATTATTATAGGAGTATTATCTAGTTTTATAAAAGGTATAGATAATGTACTAGTAGTTACACCATCAGCAGCTATAAGAAGCCAGCTTTGCCGAGAAATAAATAGTGATTTATGGAATAAACTTGGCTTAGAAGAAGGCACACAAAAAAAGGAAGTTTATGAATTGTTCCCAAGAAATATTAAGGAATTAAATCAAAAGCCTCCTGGAAAAGTACTTATTACAACAATACAAGCAATAACAAAGATAAAAAGTGAAAAAACAGAAGAATTTAATCAATTAAAAAATCAAGTAAAACTAATCTTATTTGATGAAGGACACAAAGAGCCTGCCCCATCATGGAGCAGTGCTATAAGAGAATTAGAAAAGAAAACTATATTGTTTTCTGCTACTCCTATTAGAAATGATCATCAGCTATTTAATATAGATGAAGATTTTTTCTACACTTATACATTAAGTGAGGCGATTAGTGACGAAATTATCAGGGATATAGATTTCCAAATTGTTAACATAACCAATGGTAATAGCGAAGAAAAAATAAAAGAGTTTATAAATAAAGTGGTTTTCCTTAGAGAAGAATACATGAAGCAAAATAATTTTGAACCTAAAGTAATAATTAGATTTGATAATTTCGACGATATACAACATGCATATACCATATTAAAAGGCAATGATGAAAAGGTCATCGCTATTCACGATAGATTCAAAGGAACTAGAAATAGTGTTGACTTATTTCAAGATGTCCCCTCATTAAACAATGAAGCAACTTATTGGTTACATCAAAATAAACTCGTTGAGGGAATTGACAATAGTGAGTTTGCAATACTGGCCATTTATGGAAGCTTTGATAATGCAAGATCCCTCATTCAGCAAATTGGTCGTATTATCAGGCGGAATGAAAATGAACCTAAAAAAGGAACAGTAATAGTCGATACTATTGGGAGCTTTCAAAAGAGTATATGGGATACTTTTTGTGAAACTGAAAAAAGCGAATTGTCATCAGTTAATAAATTACCTAGTTTAAATTTCAAGACTTTATTTGAAAATTTAATGAAAATACAACCCTTATATATTTACGAGACAAAAAGATTTTTGAAAAAATATAGTTATAAGGATTCTTTGAGTTTCGAAGAGTCTCTTAATAAATTTAAACTCCCTTTGAAAACTAATATTTTTAATCTCGGTAACAATACTAATGCTAGAACAGCACATGAAACCTTGCTAGAAAATTTAAATAAGGAAAAAGAGCTTAATAATGATATAATAATCCAATCTTACACCGACATGGATAAATCCATAAGTTTGATTATCTATTCCAAGTACAATAATTCGACTATCCTAAATGATGAATCTTTTATAGAAGTAAAATTAGGACTTTGTTATTTTGGAATACATGACAAATATTTATTTTTTTATGATACAAATAATAAAATCCCCTCTAGTATTTTAAGTCTTTCTAAACATCTAGATAGTAATTCTTTACATGTAATGTTTGGTCAAGAAAGTGAATTTACAGAAATCACTCTAAAAAATGGTGTAATTAGTCATAATAATGTTCATAGACAAGTTATCAATAGTCGTGATTTGAAGGAAATTGCTCCAAATATCACTGATAAATATAATTTTTGTACAACTATAACAGGAAGAGTACATGAATTAGGAAAAAAAAGAAGAAGATATGTTGGTTTTACTAATAGTAGAATTTCGGATAATTCCTCGCATGTTATTTTTAAAGAGTACTTAGAATGGATTGAAACTATATCACAATTACTTAATACCGGACAAAATCACCAAGATGCGTTTTTTAATAGGTATGCGCCAAATATTGAGGCGCCTGAAGATCCTACACCAATTCGACTTTTATTAGATCTTAATGAATTAGAAGATAATATAGTTAATCAAAGAGATGAAGTTATTCATATAGAAAATCTTTTTTATAAAATAGAAAATGGTCGATTTGATTTGATTATAGACAATCAAACTTTACCTGTTTCTGTTGAGTACATAGATAACAAATACAACTTTAAATTTATAGACTCGACAAATAATAAAAAATATAAGTTTAACAAAGAAATTATAACTGATGAGTATAGTGTCAGATGTAACGACACTCTTATTAAGTTTTTAAATCAATATCAATTCTTTCAAATTATTACTCTAGATGTGAAACATATTTATTACAAAAAAAGGTTTTATAGAAGTGAAATTCCTGCTGATGATAATAGACTTAAAACAATATTTGATGAATATTCCTTAGTTGATGATAAAAAAATTAATAGCGAAAAAGGAGACTTAGACTCTGTAAGTAATAACTGGACTGATGATTCACTATTTTATCTAGTTGCTTCTTTAGGAGAAGATATTGATGAAACAAATAAGGATAGTTTTTTAAAGCAAAGTCTTATGAAAATGGACTACCTAATATGCACAGACTTACAAAAAGAGATTGCAGATTTTATTGGTATCAATGAAGCTGAAAAACAAGTTTATTTTATACACTGTAAGGCTGCAAAAGGAGAATATTCTGCATCCAAATTTCACGATGTCTGTGCACAAATAATGAAAAACTTAGATTATGTACATCCATTAAGTACGCGGAAACCCAAAGATTTAGAAATGTGGAACGGAGAATGGAAAATTAAAAATGTTACGACTAACAGAATCATAAAGGGTAATCTTAGGTCAGAGGAAGTATGGGATAAGTTAAAAGAAATTCAAATAGATCCAAATTCTACTACCAATGTTTGGGCCTTAACAGGGAAAATGTTTTCACTCGAAACTTATGAAACACAAAAAAGTTTAGGTATTGGTCAATATCCTGAAGTTATTCAGCTTGATTATCTATTAATGAATACTTTAGCAGCTACTCAATCAGTTGGTGCAAAGTTTAGAGTTTTTTTTGATAAAAAATAATAAAACTTTTTTAAAAAACTCCTTTATTTTAGATTTCATATTTTGAACAATATCAAAATGACTTAAACGACGTCCAGATTTTGCATATCATAGAGAAAAGTGAGCATAATTCCATTTGGATTATGCTCACTTTTAATTATGTACATAAATATTTTTGTAATATCAAGCTGAAAACTAAGGAGAAATATTAAATATAGTTATTATGCACACTAAAATTTTGCAGATACAAATTCCCCATGCATGATGGTACAACTGATTTCCCATCACCTCAAACTTCGATTCGAGTGTTGCTAATTCCGTTTTTGCTAAATCGCCAATTGAAAAAATCCCCATGGCATTTAAGTTTTTTTCCATTCGCGAACCAATGCCCCACATTTCACTAAGAGGGGAAATTGGCCATAACTTTGTTTTCACATCGTCATAAGTCCACCGAGCGAATCCGCTTTTCTTCGCTTCTAAATCCAGCGCTAACTTTGCCATCAACATATTCGGTCCCATGCCCATCGCAGAAGGTAATTGAAACATTTGCACTAAATCATCTTGAATGCGCTGGATGGTTTCTTCAATTGGTCCCCACAGCCGCTCCGTTCCAGCTAAATCGATAAAGCTTTCATCAACACTGTAAACATGAATCGCTTCTTTCGGCACATACTCACTAAGTAATCGCGTAATTTCCATCGATACCCGCACAAAAAAGCCCATTTTCGGTTCGATTATTCGAATGTCCGGATGATCAGGAATTTCAAATAAACGTGTCCCTGTTTTTACACCAAACTCTTTTTTTAATGGGGGTGAAGCCGCTA
>JGI24024J18818_10000781_pt1 | contig 12675 bp, 8 predicted proteins | sample Cruoilmetagenom2_FD_18818 | JGI IMG/M metagenome (IMG submission 18818) | reverse complement strand
CTGGTATACGCATCTTCAGCAGCTGTTTATGGAGTCGTCAAAGAGGTTCCTATAAAAGAAGAGCATAGTATATTGCCAATATCTTTCTATGGTTTGTCAAAGTATACTGCCGAGCAATACATTCACTTGTACCACCAACTCTTCGGTCTCCAATATACAATTCTTCGATATAGCAACGTGTATGGGATGAGACAAAGTATGCAAGGAGAAGCGGGAGTTGTTAGGATCTTTATCAACCAAGTAATAAACAATCAACGGTTGACAGTATACGGGGATGGAAGTCAATCAAGGGATTTTATTTTTGTGCGAGATATTGCAAATGCAAATATAAAAGCTGTCGTGTTTGAAGGAAATGAGACATTTAATATAAGTACGAACAAGCCTACTTCGTTAAATTTACTAATAGCTGAATTGCAGAAATCCTCAAGTTGTCAAATTGAAACTAATTATGCAACTCAGAGAACTGGTGATATTAAAGATAGCTATCTCTCATTTGAGCGAGCAAAGCATTTACTGCTTTGGGAGCCTCAAACAAGCTTTGAATCTGGATTAAAGGAAACGATTGCGTACTATAAAAATCGGGTCCAGATCTAGAATTACGTGTGTAGGAACAGGTGAGGGAAATGAAAAACCTAACAGTATTGCTTACAACAGAGGGCACTTACCCTTTTCATGAAGGGGGGGTAAGTACTTGGTGTGACATATTAATCAAGAAACTGGATATGATTGATTATCATTTATACAGCGTTGTGACGAATCCATTTATTATCCAAAAATTCAACCTTCCAAAATCCACTAGTATCTTAAAAGTACCTTTATGGGGAACAGAAGAACCTAGTGAGCACTTACCAACTCCATTCTCACTTGTCTACTTACAAAAGAAGCGAACAACTGATAAAGTCATTGAATCATTATTTATTCCATTATTTAAAGATTTAATACAAGAAATAATAAGTCCTAGAAACAACCCTGTAGAACTCGGTAGGACAATCCTTCAAATGCATAGATATTTCCAAGATTATGAGTATAAAGAAACATTTAAATCTGAAATTACTTGGACTTCGTATAAAAAACTGATCTTAGATTCTGCTAAAAATCCAGAATATAAACTGATGCAGCCTGATGTCTATGGACTTATTCAAAGTTTAGGATGGGTGTATCGTTTTTTGAATATTATTAATACCCCCGTCCCGAAATCACATGTTAGCCATTCTTCAGCTTCCGCCTTTTGCGGAATACCATGTGTCATTGCAAAACTGGAACATAAAACGCCATTTTTGCTGACAGAACACGGGGTTTATATGAGGGAGCAATATTTATCTTTATCAAAAAGAAATCTTTCCTCTTTTTTAAATATTTTTTTAATCCGTTTTATTCATGCCATTAATACGTTGAATTATCACCATGCGGATCAAGTATCCCCCGTTTGTAATTACAATACAAGATGGGAAACTAAATTGGGAGTCCCTAGCAAAAATATTGAGGTCATTTACAACGGTGTAGACAAAAATATTTTTATTGAAGCTGAGAATGTTGAACGACTTACTCCAACAGTCGTAACTGTTGCCCGTATTGATCCAATTAAAGATATTATTTCACTAATAAAAAGTGCAGCGATTGTGAAGAAATCTATTCCTAATGTGAAGTTTATTGTGTATGGTTCGGTCTCAGTTCAAGAGTACTTTCAGGAGTGTCTGGCTCTCCAAAAAAAGTTGGAACTTGAAGAAACGTTTATCTTTGCCGGGCATACAACAAATATGGTGGACGCTTATCATTCTGGTGATGTTATTGCACTTTCTAGTATTTCGGAAGCTTTCCCATACTCTGTAGTCGAGGCCATGATGACTGGAAAACCAGTTGTTGCCACAGACGTTGGGGGGATAAGAGAAGCTCTTGGGGACAACGGATTTCTAGTGACTCCTAGGGAATTCGAGGACTTTGCAAAAGCCATTATTACATTATTAAATGATTCTAACCTAAGGAAAACAATGGGAAGTGATGCTAGGAATCGAGCATTAAAATATTTCACTTTAGAAAAAGTGCTCGATTTACATTTGAAAAGCTATATTAAGCTGGCTACGCATGCTCATGAAAAAATGAGTGATAGTAACGAAGAGAAATCAATGACTGCTTTAGAAGTGAATTTACAAAAGCATTATAGCGAAAAAGCATATGCATTGTTTATAAATGATTTTTATTTAGAAGCAATCGGGCAGTTTCGTTTAGCCATCGATGTTAATCCGAACACTCCGGCCGCATTTGTATATATTTCAGAGATAGTCAAAGCCTATCATTACTTGGGTGAATTTGATAAAGCAGCCATGGAAATGGAAAATCTACAAAAATCCATGAGTTCTAATCAAGATTATTCATTGCTAGAAAGCTAATAACGGTTGGAGGCGAGTAGGCTGAATATAGAAAAAACAATATCAAATAAGAGAGCACTAACTGGCTATTCCTCCATAAGCGTTGTAGAACATATTCAGTCGTTACAAGAAAAATATCATAAAGATATAAATAACTTAAAAGAAAGATTACTTATTGAAAAAGAAATGAATCAAAAATTAAAAGTAGAGGTAGAGCTAAAACTAAAACAATCTCTTCCACAAAATAACTCGATTGAGGAAGAGATAAAGCCAATGTTGGAAGACTTGTTAGAACAACACATTGTAAATACCAAATCAATTTTGGATTTACAAAACGAGCTCAAAGAACAGGAATTCAGTTATTTGCATGAACTTGAAATAAAGAAACAAAAAAAAGATTTGGTAAAAAAACGTTTACAAGGAGCTCTTCAATATTTAAAAACGTTATCTTTAACTCATGATGACTNTGAGAGAGAGCAGAATAAGTAAATGAAGGAGCAAATGTTTGGGTTAAAAAAAGAGCCGATCAATAAAATGTTTCAGAAAATGGAAAGTGATTTTCTGTATGAAAAAATTGAACTTGAGGTTGAATTGAAAAGTTTGAAAAAAGAAAATGACATCCTTCGTGCTAGATTAAAAGAAAGTCCTAAAAAATTCTCGATTGCATATGAAAATGAAACATTATGGACTCTTGGAAAAGAGCGTATCAATAAAATCAACATTCACTTGAAAGAACAAAAAAAGAACGAAATGGAAGAGTTGGGAAACATTTATTCCGAGAGATTCAATTTGATCCAGCAGAAAATCAAAGAAATAGATTTAGATATTCAGGCAACCGAACAGAGGTTTTCAAAGATGTTGCACCAAATAGCCAATATGGTAGAACAAACAATAGAGGATACAATTGGGGAGTCCAAAGAATTAATTAAAGAAAATACAGTAGAAGAGCCGAAAGAGTTATTCGACAAAAGTTACGTGCCGAATGAAGATGAAAACCAAAAAACAGATGAAATCTCAATAAATGATGACAATAATGAAAATGTTATGAACATAAAGAAAGGGTCGATCTCAAGTGTCATTAAAAATAGTGAAACCTTCACTAAATCAGAAGAAACTGATGAGGAAGTTGGTAGTGGTGAAGACAGTCTAATTGACCAAATCAATTCGATTAAATCTCAGTATATTGTTGGTAAGGTGGCTGGAGAAGACCTATTTGACTTACAAGGTCATCGCATTATTTCTAAGTCCCAAGTCATTACTCGCCAAGCGGTCAATAAAGCTGATCGTGAAGGCAAATTGGCTGAACTCATTGTGAATATGAAGATATCTGGTCTGGGAGAGGATTAATGTGGAGAATTACAGCCCAGAAATAAGGGAATCCGATAAATTTCTCCTGCTACTGAATGAAGTATTAGAAGTACACTTACATCCACAAGATCAATATGAAATTGCTGCACTGCTTGAATCAATGGGGTGGAATGATGATCGGGTTTCTAGAGAGTTCAAAGTAAAAGATATTTTTGATTTGGCCGATTTAATGTGGGATGAGATTCAATCTCAAATAGGTTATCAATCATTTTCAACTGTTGAAAAAACAAGCGCTTCTTTTTTAGTAACTACCATGATTCGACACTTTCTTCGAGGTTTAATTTTTGCTTTTCCAATGGCGATATCCATTGCTGCTATGTTGAACTTCAAATTTTCTTTATGGTCGTATCAATACTTGTCAGTGGAAAAGGCAACGAGTATTGCAATTGGAACCATTTTGAGTTTTGTTCTTGTTGGAGGATTTACACAAGCCATTGTAAGACGTGGGTATTTCTACATTATTCAAGGCAATTACAAACTTGCACGTAAAAATACATTTATATTCATTGGAATTGGTTTTGTAATAGGCTTTTTCTTTTCAATTTTTATCATAATATTAAATATTATTTTTAATTTGTTCTCTTATGAAATGTTATTTCTAATCGTCTTGTACTTTTTTTTCCTTACCTCTATCTGGCTTTCCGTGACTGTTATGTATATCTTGAAGAAAGAAATTATTTTTACTGGTCTTATCATTTTTGGTATTTTCCTTGTGTATGTTTTGTTTGTTGTAGCTGGTTTAGATATTATCATTTCCCAATTAATCTCCCTCTGCGTTGTCTCCATTTGTAGTTTGTTATTAGTATTATTCTTTTTTTACAGGTCAGCAAAGAAAAATGAAAAAGAAATCTCAAAACTCCCAAGGTTTTCTATTACTTTGTATTCGGTTTGGCCCTACTTTTTTTATGGATTTTTATACTTTAGTTTCTTATTTGTGGATCGCATAAATGCCTGGTCCAAGAATGAAGAATTTATGCCCTATGTCATCTGGTTCAGAGGTCAATACGAGCTCGGATTGGATTTTGCCCTACTCACAATTATTATTCCTATGGGAGTAAGTGAAGTAGTCGTAAACAAACTAATGTTTGATTTGGAATTAAGTCAAAAAAACTATTTGGCAATAGAAAGCCAAAAGTTTTATGAAAAATTCTTGAAAATGTATAAAAGAATGACCTTATTCATTTTGATTAGTTCAGTAATTAGTAGTTTTATTATTTACCGACTCATTTTGTGGTATAACACCGTTTCAATCAGAATAAATAATGAGAATATCTTAGAAAGTGACGTCACGCTATTTGTGTTGTTTTGGGGAATCGTTTCGTATGTGATTTTAGCTTTTAGCTTAATGAATGTTGTGATATTATTTGCGCTTTCCCAACCAAACAGAGTGATAAAAGCAATCATCCCTGCTTTATTAATCAATCTAATCGTGGGTTTCTTATTAAGTAGGTGGTTTGATTACCATTTTGCTGTTTTTGGGTTATTTTTTGGATCGATTCTCCTGTCATATTTATCAACAAAATATGTGATACAAATAATTAAAAACCTGGATTATTATTTATATGCCGCTTCATAAAGGATGAATGAAAGATGACATATGCAACGATTTCTACACATATTTTTCCGTTAGTTCATTATTTTATCGCATTTGTCTTCTTGTTTATTTTATTGCCGAAGTGGCTTTTTTCTACGAGCTATAAAGACTGGATTGACAGATGGTTTGCTGCATATGTAAAGATGAGTTTTCTAATTATCATGATCTGTTACTTACTGGTCATCATCAAACTTTATGAAGTTCTTTCGTTATCAGTCCTATTTTTTGCCATCATTGGTTATCGGTTTGTCAAACGTGAACGTAAAAAAAAGAAAGACACATTTAAGGAGCGGCAATTAAACCGACTATTTAATTGGTTGGAGGGGTTATTCAAATTCACATTAATAAATACGAAATCAAATTTGGTGAATTTAACCTCTAAACTAAAGTTGAATTTACAGCAAAAATTCAGTTGGAACTTACTATTAGAAGGATTAGCTTTGGTCATCATAATTGGTGGGTCAACATATCTACGTTTTTACGATGCCTTTCTCAATGCAGCTCCTCCTATGGCTGATAGTTACGTGACACTGGCGTGGATGAAATATATTGATGCCCGGGAACTATTTCATGACGGTATTTACCCGCAAGGATTTCATATTTATTTAACGACACTATTTAAATTTGCAGCAGTAGATGCTTTATTTGTCCTCCGTTATACAGGTCCATTAAATACGGTACTGTTTACTATAGGTTTATATATAGTGATACGAAAGTTGACGAATACTGGCATAGGCGCTATTACTGCAGCATTAATTTATGGTGTTTATTGGGTAATTATGCCGTTATCAATCAGTCCAATAGAACCCGATAGACAAGCTGCAACAAACTCGCAAGAATTTGCTTTTGTTTTTATTTTTCCGGCAGTTTATTTTTTAATAAAATATGTAGTGAATAAACATAAAGAAGATTTAACAGTAGGTCTAATTTGCACGGCAATCATAGGCTTAGTCCATTCATTGGCCTTTGCACTTGTGGGCTTACTAATAGGAGAACTGGTTGTTTGCTCCTTACTGACCGTAAGGCAAAGCTATAAAACAGCAACACGTATATGTATAGGCGCTTTAATAACAGTTGTGATTTCCTTAATTCCGCTTGGAACGGGATATTTGTTAGGCAATAAATTTCACTCTTCCTCAGCTGAGTATTTAGTTGAGCGTAAAGAATCCACTTTTACCTATCCAAATCTGACATTTGTCGATTATTCCGCCCTTGGATTCTGCATCCTCCTCTTTTTATGTTTACTTAGAAAAAAAAATACAAGTAAAGACCGTTTGATTGTACTATTCACGATAGTTGCAGGATGTAGTGTTTTTACACTGTATTATGCTGGAGCAACCTGGACGCAAAGTACCCTAATTGCAAGCCGCTCACGTGAATTATGGGGACTTATCATTCCATTTTGTGTGGGAGTATCAATGTCTTACCTGTTTACTTGGTTGAAAGAGAAATGGAAATCCATTTTATATCTCCCTCTTATGTTAATAGTTATCCCATCATTAGTGCTATATAAGCCGGCACCAGTCATTCCTTATAAACTAGAGCATCCGGAAAACATTGAACAATATTTGAGAATCCGTGATGAATATTTGCCTAAGACTTGGTTGATTGTCTCGCAAGCGGAGGGTTACTCAGTTTCACTTGGAACTGGTTTTCATATGCACCTTGGTGATTTTCTTCAAAATTATCGCCCTGAAGGGGAGGGATTGACCAGAAGAGACGAGGGAAGAGTTGATAAAAACCTTTCACAAAATATATTTATCTTTATGGAAAAAAACGTATTTCGAGTGTCCGAGTCTAATAGTGTGTATGAACTTTTAGAGCCTGAATATGAAAGAAGAATGGGGGAATATAAACAATTAACTGAGTGGATGTCAATTCATAAAAAGGCAGGATATGAGGTTTCGACGTACTTTGAAAATGAAAACATTCAAGTTTATCACCTCCAATTAACCAGCGATGATTCACTGATAAAAAATATTTGGGGTCATTAAGAAGGAGAACTTATATGATAACCAGTTGGATTATGCTTTTGAAAATAGCATTTCTTCTCTTTCTTCTCCTATGCGCCATCCCAATATCTGTTCAAAACTGGAAATATAATCAAGGTTGGAAGGATCGCTTACTCATCTCTGTGATTCATTCCCACTTATTCTTTATTCTCGTTGTTCATCTGTTGGTGGCAGTGCACTTATATGAAACGCTGTCACTAATGACTATTTCGATTATGGCATTTGTATTAATATACCGATGCAAACATAGAAAAGAAGCCATTACTCCCATTAAAAAAATTATGTTGTCCTTTATGCAAGCAACAGATCAAAAAGAGTTTTTGGTTAGATGGGTAAAAGAAGTACTTTTAAGTATTATTAATCGAATTCAAGAATGGAAAAAGCTGATTTTTAATAAGATTTCTCATAATTATTTTCCATTGCTAGTGATACTAATTTTATTTTTTCTGTCAGCAGCTATCAGGTTTCATCATTCAGTTACCCATTATTATTATCCCTCATCCGATCCATATGTTCATTTAAAGTGGGTAAAATTGCTTGGATCAAATCAAATCTATATTGATGGAGTTTATCCATTCGGATTTGAGGCAATTATTTCAGCGTTACACACCATTTTTAACATCGATCCGTATTACATTTTGCGTTTCTTGGGACCACTATCGGCAGTTTTCCTTGTCTTCACTATTTATTATGTGATTCGAAAACATCGTCCCCAGGAGTATTCCATTGCTATATTTGCATTACTCATCTATTTTATCAGTACGTTTCAATTCGGTTTTATTTGGAGGCAGTACTCATCACTTTCCATGGAGTATGGCATCATCTTTGTACTTCCGGCAATCTACTTTTTTCTGGAGTATATGAAAGAGAAAAGAATACAGTCCTTGTTGATCAGTATGGAATGTTTTCTATTGACGATATTAATTCACCCGTATGCTGCCATTTGTTTATTTGTTGGCTACCTTGTACTATTCGTATTCTCTTTAAAGTATTTTCCGTTTCTTCACTTATTAAAAATGGTGGGCGGTTTTGCTATCACGGGAATCATTGGGATTCTTCCGTTGGCAGTTGGTCTACTAAGTGGAAAAGAGTTCCATGGGGAATCAATTGACTTCGTTCAATCGAGTTTGAATGTAAACTCAACATCAGAGAATCGTTTTTCTATAGAGAGTTTTTTAGGAAGAACGGAATACGCTCATATATTGGTTTTCTTATGTGTCAGTATCTTCATGTTCTGTATCCTTCTTCTCTTTCGGAAAAAAGCTTGGTATGCAATCTATCCGTTTCCGATGTATATCGCCATTAGTTGTGCATTGTTCCTCTTGTATAAAGCGGAATGGTTAGGTATACCTTCTGTAATGCTTCCATATCGTATAGAAGTGACTTTAGTACTCCTTACAAGTATTTCTATTTCATCTTTTGTAGCGTTTATTCCCAAAATAAAATTCAGATACATTGTAAGCACTTTGGTTATTATTAGTTATATTTTCCTATCTTACAAAACAATTCCTACATATACCTTACCGAAAGGCAATCAACTTCAATATGATGAATCAATTGAGGCATATTTAAAAATTAAAGATGAATTTTCTATGCAAGAATGGACAATTGTTTCCTCAATCGAGGAATATCCTTTAGCGATTGATTATGGTTGGCATTATAACTTGACTGATTTTATCATCAATATTTCAAACGAAGAAGAACTAAAATTTCCTACGAAAGATGTCTTCTTGTTTGTTGAGAAAATACCCGTAGGAACAACCGAAAAAATCACTTCTGCAAATGTAACCGATTTTTCTCTACCAGCTCGTGGAGAAGTGTTAGACTTCTATCGTTTGCCGGAATACAGAAAAATATTGCATGAAAAGACGTGGTACTGGATTGAAGGGGTTCAGGAAAAACATCCAAATCTGTTGAAAATCTATCTGGATACCCCTAGTTTCACTGTGTATCACCTGGAACAAGATTCTTTAAATCCATACGACATTTCAACATTGTGGCGATAAGGTTGTGAAGAGATGAATACAGCAGTCATTACAGACGGATTGTTAAGAAAATCATTGTCAACGACAAGATCCCTTGGTAAACGAGGGATTCAGACTGTAGTAGGAGAAAGAAGTTGGTTTTCACCAAGTGGATTTTCGAGATATTGTGGAAAACGACTCACATATCCGAATCCAGAGACAGACCCGTATCTGTTCATCAAATGGCTGTTTCAATTGTTTCATCAGGAAAACGAACCTGTTTTTCTTCCAATGGACGATGCAGTTATGGAAGTAGTGATGAAATACCGTGAAGAAGTAATAAAAAGAAGTAACTGTCTATTGCCTGCCAAGTCTTCTTTTGAAATAGCGGCCGACAAATATGAAACGATGAAGTTGGCGGGCGAACAAAATATTGACTGTCCGACTACGTATTTGGCGAAGGAAATAAAAGATTTAATTGAAATTAGTGATACAGCAAATTTTCCATTGATTATCAAACCACGGAAAAGTAGTGGTTCAAGAGGGATTCGCAAAGTGCAAAAAAAAGAGGAATTAATCCCACTATTTTTGGAGATTCAGCAAGATTATCCGGAAATATTGGTTCAAGAATTTATTCCACTTGGTGATCGCTACGACGTGTGTTTACTATATGACGGCAATCATGAAGTGAAAGCATCTTTTGTTCAAAAAGAAATTCGACATTTTCCAGTTGCAATGGGACCTAGTACGGTTCAAGAGAGTGTGGTCTTTAACGAATTAATTGAACGTAGCATTAAATTAATGAAACCATTAGATTGGAGTGGAATTGTTGAAATAGAGTTTATGATGGATTCAAGAACGAACTGTCCGATTTTATTAGAAATTAACCCCCGTTTCTGGAACTCTTTAGATTTGTCTATTCAAAGTGGAATAGATTTTCCTTATTTGTTGTATCAATTAAGCCTTGGCAAAGAAGTGCCATCGCAAAAGAATTATGAAATCGGCAGAAGGAGTAGATGGCTATTTCCCGGGGATATTCTTCATTTTTTATGGAATCCGAAAAGACTTTCGATGAATCCCGGACTTCTCTCGGGGAAAAGGCAGCAAGTGTATGATGATACGTTTACCATTACAGATCCAATTCCAGGGGTTATTTGGATATTCACTTGTTTCAGATTTTTCTTAAATGTACATGCACTCAAAACCTTCTTTAAACGTTAGGAGATAGTAGAAATGATAAATGCATTAACCGTAGATGTAGAAGATTGGTACCAGACAAATGGCTTAAATATAGCTAGAAAGGAATGGAGTCACTTACAGTCAACTGTTTATCCAAATACAATGAAAATACTGGACTTATTTGATGAAGTTCAAGTAAAAGCCACTTTTTTTATTCTTGGAGATGTAGCCCGGAGATTCCCTCACCTCGTTAGAGAAATTGTTGGACGTGGACATGAGATTGGATCGCATGGAATGAACCATCAATTAGTATCAGGTCAATCCATCGAAGACTTTAAGAGTGATTTTAATCAATCAATTGCAATACTTGAGAAAATATCGGAACAAAAAATAAAGTATTATCGTGCACCTTCATGGTCGATTTCTCAGGACAAATTGGAAGTTCTGTCCTTTCTCGAGAACAATGGGATTATTTGCGATTCCAGCCTTCAACCTTTTAAAACCCCTTTGTCTGGAATAAGTGGTATTCCATTNCATCCATTTAAACCAATTGTTNTGGGGAGTAAACTAGAGTTAATTGAATTTCCTCCTACTATTTATAAACCAAATAAACGTCTATCTATCCCTTTTGCAGGAGGGTTCTACCTAAGGCTTTTTCCTAGTACAGTTATTGCTCATCTACTCAGAATAGTAAATAAGAAAAGACCAGGAATGATTTACATACATTCTTGGGAATTAGATTCAACTATCCCAAGATGGAAAACAAGCTGGCTCATTCATATCATCCAATATTATCGCTTACATTCAACCGATCGCACGCTAAGACTGCTTTTCAATGAATTTGAATTTGCCCCTCTGGGGAAAGTATTGCAAAATCATAAAATCCTTCATGAAACTATTTAGACTGGAGGAGGCAGGTTGAGCGTAATTAAAAGAAAACAAAAAGATTTTTGGGTAGTCCATTTGCTAATAGTTTTTAACTTACTCCTGGCACTCGTTGCCTTTATTAAAGACATTGTATTAGCTTCATATTTTGGAACGAGTGGTGTTGCAGATGCAATTAGTCTAGCCTTTTTTTTGCCAGATACTTTTGGGAATAATCTCATAGGTGCTGCTATTGCCGTTTCCAGTATCCCGATTCTCACCAAACTTTCATTGAATGAAGATCCATCTTTGTACCAAGATACCATAAAGAAATTGGGTGTCATTGTTATCATTGGTACAGTCATTCTACTTATTTTACTCCTTTTTCTCTTCCAACCTCTGTTGCAATTATTCAATTGGGAAACCCAGGAGAATTTAACTACAGTTTTTGACTACTTCCTGATCATGTCACCAATTATATGTTGTGCTCCGCTGTGGTTAATGGGGTCTTCTGTATTGCAATCCTCTAGGAAATTCATTGTACCAGCAATTTCACCTATACTTTTCAACCTAGTTCTTCTAGGCACGTTATTGTGGTGTCAATGGCAAAGCATTCCTCAAACGTATGGGGGGAAAACATTCTCTTATGCCAGCACATTTGGAACCTTGCTATGCGTCATTGTTACTTGGACTTTTATTTTCAGAAATCAAAAATGGAAATGGTCCTTTCAGACTTTTAATTTGAAAAGTGACTTCACAGAAGTCCAGAAGGTGCTTTTTACATTTTCTTCTTATGCACTCATTCTTTTTTTCACACAAATAGGTCTTGTTGCTGAGAGATTTTTTGCAAGCTCGCTACAAATAGGGACAATTGCTGCATTAACATATGCATATCGATTAGCCCAGTTTCCTTTGTGGGTATTTATTGCAGCCATCACTACTTTCATTCTCCCTACCATTAGTTTCCACATGAGAAGAAGCGATTTCATTTCATTAAAATATGTTTTAGTAAGATCACTTCTATTTGTAATTGGGAGTTCCGGTTTGATTTCTCTTATTTTCGTTTTTTTCTCAGATCAAATTGTTCGTATCCTCTTTCTTAGAGGTTCTTTTAACTTGGATTCTGTACAACTTACAAGTGAAATTTTGAAAGGCTATGGTTTATCGATTATTGGACAAAGTTTATTTGTATTCTGTACTCGTTATTACGTTGCTCAAAGTAAAATGAAGGTTCCTTTATTCATTGGTCTAGTGGGAAGTTGCATAAATATATGTCTTTTATTTGTACTTGTTCCATGGGTAGGTGCGGGAGGAATAGGGTATGCAGT
>JGI24024J18818_10000778_pt1 | contig 12678 bp, 10 predicted proteins | sample Cruoilmetagenom2_FD_18818 | JGI IMG/M metagenome (IMG submission 18818) | reverse complement strand
ACGGCTAATACTAATGCTGCTATTTTTGTGGTGGCAATAGCCTTTGATGGAGCGCAGTATGTCATTGCCTCTCACACCATCACTAAAACAACAGGTCAATCAATTCCGGTTAACGCTGTTGATGAACTTAACTACGAAAATCCCTAATAACTAATTAATTATAATGTACCTGATCTTTAATTAGGTCAGGTACATTGTATTAAGGAGAAAAATGGAATTTAGTGAAATCAAATATTTACTTGCTTGTCATAGATCAGAAGCACTTTATGATGATAAACCTATTAGAGTAGAAGTACCAGAGGGATTTAAAGAATCATTTGAAGCACAGGATAATTTTAGAGGTTGGGTAAATTATCATGTGACCTGGGATGTGTTTGAAGATGATCCCTGGAAATGTGTCTTATTAAAAAAATCACAGGAACAGGAATGGAATGAAACATTAGAAAAAGTCTGTCCTGTCCTAACTCCAGAAGGTAAAATAGTTCCTGCTGAAGAATGGAATAAAAGGAGTTTAGAAGATGGGAGCGAAAGTAACGTTTAATGAAATAACAAAAATCATTGAAGTAGATGAAGCTCCTGATGTGGATGGGGAAGTATTTATTGATGTTAAAACGGATTTGTATAGTGATGGTAAAGAAGATTGGGTTGCTAATGAGAACTTACGAAAATTTAGATTTCCAATTTCAGCAGTTGGTGGAAATCCTTTGCCTGGAGAAAAAGCCCTTGGTTCAACTTTCTTTTTAGCATCTGATTGGAAGATACGACCATACAATGCATCTCACCGTTTAACCATTAATGGCAACCTCTATGCTGAAGATGGATCTGATCCATTTCTTGATACCATTGGAACACATACTGTGCGTATCATGCAGCAAGTTTCATCCCTTGTCGATTCAACCGTAGCACAATTAGAAGAAATCGAATATGCATCTTTTGGTGGTGGTATTACTGTTGATGTAACCTCACCTTATTCGGGAACTAATTATCCAGTAGGAACAGCGCAAGCTCCAGTTAATAATATAACTGATGCTCATACCATTGCTGTAGATCGTGGTTTTAGTACCTTCTATATAATAGGAGATATAACCATAACTGAATTACTTGATCTTGAGGGGCATGTATTTGTTGGTGAGTCTATGACTAAATCAACAATAGTTATTGATGCTGCTACTCAGGTATCAAAATGTGAGTTTTATGATGCTCATATTCAGGGAACTTTGGATGGGGAGAATAAAACTCAAAATTGTTTAATAACTAATCTTAATTATTTAAATGGAGTTATAGAACAATGCATGTTAGGCCCAGGAACAATTACTCTCGGAGGATCAGCCACGGCCCATTTTCTCGATTGTTGGTCAGGTGTACCTGGAACGTCCACCCCAATAATAGATATGGGAGGTTCGGGTCAAAGTCTCGGATTGAGAAATTACAACGGAGGCATAGCACTAAAGAACAAAAGTGGTATAGAAGCGGTAAGTATAGACCTAAACTCAGGCCAAGTGATTCTGGAAAACACGGTGACAAACGGTGATATAGTAATAAGGGGAGTGGGGAAGTTAACTGATAATTCTGTTGGTGCCAATGTACTTGATGAAGATCTTCTTAATCCTGATAATATTTCCGATAATGTTTGGGATGAAGTCTTAACCGGAGCTACCCACAATATACCAGCATCAGCAGGAAGAAGATTAAGACAACTTGGTGATGTTGTTTCTTCTTCTGTAAATGATGTTACTGCTTCCAATCTTAAATTCATAACCAATTTAACTAATACGTATCCTGATTTTTATAAAGATCAATTAATCCGTTTTACCACAGGAAATTTAGCTGGACACGTAAGGGTAATTGCTGTTTATGATGAAGTTACCAAAGAAATAACTGTTGAAGAACCAATGGTAGATGTTCCTGCTAATGGGGATGAGTTTGATATTATTCCAACTCATACTCATCCAATGACAGAACAAGCTGATACCGTATGGGAACACACAACTGGATTAAAATTACTTGGTTTGGTTCAGGAAAACTTTGTAATGGATCAGCAGGTATATCAAGATTATAATGGCGCTAAACTTTTAACAAGTGCCAGGATAAGAACATATCAGGATAATGCCAAAACCCAATTAATTGCCACTTATCAGGTGACAGCAGCATGGTCTTCTGGTCAGTGTACATCATATGAAATGTTAATAGTATGAGTTTAGCATTAGCAACTAAAGGCGTATTACCGGATTTTACAGGTACAGGCACAGGTGGCACAGGACAAAATGTTTATGTGCTGGAGGATTTTAACGTGGAAGTATCACATGAAGATTTGAGTATTGAAATCACTCAGATTGACGAAATTTCATTAGAAATTTCAGAAATAGGGGTGAACATCGATCTCGATGAAGATCAGGCTACCATCGTTGTCTCAGAGGACGATACAATAGAAATTGAGGTATAATCATGGCGAATGCAATTAAATTAAAGCAAGGTGAAGGTAAAACTGTTAATTTTCATATTACCAAAGGTGGATCTGATGTGACAACCTGTACTTTGACCTTTGAGGTAAAGGAAAAAGCTTCAGATACATCTCCAGCTTTATCAAAGGCAGATGTAGATTTTGATAAATCAGATGCAGCCAATGGCAATTATCAATTAACCTTTGAAGTTGATGATACCAAAGGGCTTAAAGCTAAAACGTATACATCGGAATTGAAAACGGTAATCACAGCAGATACCGATGTTGATAAAAGCTATGATATACCTTTTGTCGTAGAACGTGCGGTTATTGCAGATACTTAACTAAAAACTAATTGTTAATTAAGGAGAATTAAAATGAGTGAACAAAATGTGATAGATCTTAATGATTTGGTACAGTCGGTTAAATTTACAGTGTTAGAAAAAAATTTTGAGATTACACCTATGAATGATATTAAAATGAAAAAGGTGATGGGTCTCAGTAAAAAAATTTCAGCACTTAGTAAAGATGAAGATGAAGTATCTGATGAAAAGGAAATAGAACTTTTACAAACTCAAAATACCATCCTTCATGAATGTGTTAGTATTAATATTGATAATAATTTAACACAGGTATCAAAGGAAGATTTTTCTGAATGGCCTATGCGATTAAAAAATAAAGTATTGGAATTGGTTTTTGGTCAAATAGGTAGTGGTGAAACTCCTGATGAAGAAGCGGAAAAAAACTAATAGCACGTTGCAAGGAATTTGCAGCAATTATTAATTTCCTTGGTGGGGCTTATACATTCGATGATCTCAATGATATGCCATATAACAAATATTATTATGTTAAAATGGCTGTTGATTTTGAAATGATTCGACAACGTAAGTTAACGATAAGTGATATTGCTTCTGCTTTCTCTGATCCAAAAAAAGGTGTTACACAGTTAGAAAAACAAGAAAGTCAATTGTCAAGTGTTTATAGAGGATCTAAAGGCGAACCATCTGCTGATATAAGTTGGGATTTTCCTGATGATGCAGCAGATAGAATGAAAAAATGGCAACGATAAGGAGACAATCATGCCTGGTGGTTCTGGTGCAGGAATGTCAATGGAAGTTTCTAAGATTGTTTTAAAATTAGAAACTAATTTTCAGCAAGTCTTGAAACAACAGATTAACTCCTTTGATAAATTTACAAGGGATGCCAATCAGTTGACACGGCAAGTTGGTACTAATATGAATCAGCTTGCAAGAACGACTTCAAAGACATTTAGTGCTGTATATAAAAGCAATCGTAAAGAGATTCAAGAGTTTGTTTCTTTCACCAGAAACGCCTTGCAGGGTGTTCGTAAAGAAACCCTTCAGATGCAAGCTTTTCAGGAACGTTTAGAGAAAGCTACAATTGCACGTTATCGTAAAATGCGTTCTGAAATGGCAGCAGTAAAACGTAAATCTGATCTTGTTAGTAGAGGAACCGGATTTACTGAAGAACAGAAAAAATCAGCCTTTAAAGCATTTGAAAAACAGAAGCAGGATGTAGAGGATAGGTTTAAAGCTTCAGTTGATAAAATGACAGAGCAGGTTAAGTCATTGATGATAAAACATCTTGCTGGTGCTGTAAAAGAATCTATGAAGACAATTGAAAAAGGTTCTCGATCAGCAGCAGTTACGGTGAATAATGTTGTCAATGATATGGAGAAAAGATTTAAACAGTTGTGGAGAAGAAGGGGGATAATGCCACAAGCTGATTTGGCTCAGCAAGGATCATCATTTTTAAAACAACGTGCTGAACAAATAAAAGTTTTAGAATCTTTACTTTCTGCACATCAAAAGAAACAGGTACAAGCTGAACAATATTTGGAAAAACAAAAACGATTATTGTCTGAGCAAACGAATAAGACATTAATTCGTAATCAAAAACAGATGGTTAATGAAGCAAGGGCGGTGGTTAAAAAACTCGGTGGTGAATACGAGTTTATGTTTAATTCGATTCAAAAATTTGCCAGAGGACAAACCGCACTTACAGGAGTATTTAAAACACAAGCAGAGCAAGGCATTGCAGCAATTAAACAAACTCTCAGAGGTGTGAATTTAAAGAGAGACTTTGAAAAGATGTGGGTGAATTTGGAACAAACTGCAAGACTTGCTGGAGAAAAATCAGGTAAAGCATTTTATGATTCTGTTAGAAAAGGCAAAGCATTAGATCAAGCATTAATTGAAAAACGAAAACATCTTGAAAATTTATTAAAAATAGCAAAACAACTTCAGGCTACCGGATTAATTGATGCAAGTAAACAAATTGCAAGATTAAAAACAGTTATAGGTGGTCTTAAAGAATTTAGAACAGAGTACGGTAAAGTTAAAAAGGAAATGTCGGCTATTCCTGAAATATCTTTTCAACAATTTTATAAAGGTGGAGCGCAACAAGCAAGAAATCTTGCTGTGGAAGTTAGAAAAGCAGTTGCGGTTTTGAAGCAATTGGGGCCAGTAACAGAACACAATGTTATTGAGGTTCAAAGACAATTAAAAATAATTCAAGGTTTATATAAACAACATGGAACTAAAGTAGTTGCTACTCAAAAAGTAATTTCAAAATTAGAAGAACAAATTTTAATGGCAAGAGCGAAGGTTAGAAATGCTACGAATAAAGCATCTATTGCATCATGGGAAGCGTATGAAAGAAAAGTAAAAGCAATTATTAAATTATTAAATGAAAGTTTAAGGAAATCTGTATTACCAAGAGATCCTTATGATCAATATAAAAAAGATACGTTGGCAACATTGCAAATGATTAGGACTGAAGTAGCAAAAAGTCTATTGCCCACAGCTAAAATTAAAGCGGATTCTAAAATAATTCAAAATGAATATAAAAGAATTGGGCAAAGGATGGATGAACTGAGTAAAAAAAGGATGGTCAGTCCAAGGCATATGTCTGAAGCTAAAGGATTCATTGATAAATTAGAAAATAAGGTAAAAGAATATAATGCTCAAATTGTTTTATTAAGTAAACAATTAGAAAGATTACGCAGAATACAAAAAACCACTTTTGGAGGAGCAGGGTTATCAGATCAGATATCAGGAATGAAAACACGAATGAAAGAGTTGCAACAAATGGTCAGGCAATATGAAAGAGCGCAAATACAAATGCAACGTAGAATGTCAGTTGCTAATAGGCAATCATTAAAATCAATGCTTCAAAGTGGATGGGAAATGATTAGAAATTTCCGTTGGCAGGTTGCAGCAGTTATTTACTTAATTACCAGAGCAGTTAGAGCAGTAAAGCGTGTATTCTTTGATGTAATGGGTGAGATTGCTAAATATAGACGAGAGGCAATGACCCTTGCAGCACAGTTTTCTTTCAAAATGTTGGGTGATATGGAAAAGAATTTTGAAAGTGTGTATCAGTATTCCCGACAATTAATGAATAAAATGGAGCAGGAAGCAGCAAGAACCATATTAACAATGGAAGATATGACCATGCTTGTGAGGACATTTTCACAGGCAGGTTTTGTTCCTGATCCTAATAAAGATGTTAGAAAGATAGCAATTATAGGTACAGCTATTAAAACATTAACTGAGGGTATGGCTAATGCTGGAACTCAGATGCGTCAGGAATTATATGCTATCATTGCTGGTAGACAAAGAGCAACCGATCAGTTGGCAATGATGTTTCAGATGATGGGTACTGATATTCAAAAGATTATTCAGGAAGAAAAGGCAGGGGGTAAAGAGATGATTGATTCCCTGTCTGAAGCATTGGCTCCTTTTGGTGTTCTTAATACTAAACTTGCTAATGAGTGGGAAGCAATTGTTAATAAGATGAAATTGGCATGGCAGGTTATTAAACGTATTGGTTTAGAAGATTCTTTATTAAGGGTGACAAAAGAATTCAGTGACTTTACTGATAAATATTATAGTACTACTATGGGTATTACTAAAGAGGGCAGGAAAGTAGCGGCTGCATTGCGTTCTGCTTTTGAAATAGTTAAAGCTCCAATTAAAGTTATTGGTGAGTTGTTTGGGGTTCTTAAAGAACAATGGAATCTTTTTTTTGGAATAATACGAAATGTTTATGGAAGTTTTGCAACGATAACAAATAGTTTAGATGGAGTTAGTAAGTCAATGAAAGGCATACTCACTCTTACTGAAGTTGTTTTAAAAACCTTTATTGTATTAAGAGGAGTAATAAGACTTTTTTCTAAAGTACTTGGGATTGTTTATACAATACTTACTGCAATTCATGGTATTATAATTGATATTACAAAGTGGGTTGTAGGTAAATTAGTTGGAGCAGTTGGTTATATTGCTGATAAATTATCCTTTGGTGTGCTTGGTGCAGGTCTTGAAAAGATGAAAGGTTTGATGGGGGATTTGATTCCTGATGATCTTAAAAAGGAATGGGATGAAGTTAATGATATTGTCAAAGAAATGCGCCATAATTTGCAACAGTTAAATAAAGTTCCCATTGATATACAAAAACATATGAAATTGAAGTATGATCCAATGCAAGTAGTAGATATGGTGGGTAAGTTTGAAAATCAAATAGATGAAATGGAATTAGCAGGGTTAGATACGAAAGAAAGAGCAATACGTGAATATAAAATGCGAATAAAGGAGATTGAATGGTTAAAAACCGCAGCAACATCTAATCTTCAGACTATTCAAGCTTATTACAATGAAATGAAAGCAATGGGAATTGAATTTACTGAAGATGATGAAAAACGACTTAAAGGTTATCTTAAAGCTCATTCCGATGCATTAGCAAAAGTAGTTGATTATGAAAGATTTGCTAAAAGAGATCAGAATAAAATACTTGCTGATTTTTATGAAAAACAAAGACAACAAATGGCAGGATGGAAAAAACAAGCTGAAACTTTTTGGGAAAGTATTACTCCAAAAGATTTAACAAGAGAACAAAAAACTGAGAAGTGGTTTAATAAACTTAGTGCAAGGTTAGATGAACTCAAGGTTAAAAATCCTCTTGTCACAGCAGAATTTAAGAAATTTTCTGATCAATTAGATGAAGCATTAGGTCAGCGTAAGTTAGATGATGCAGCAGCAATCAATAATGAAATGGAAAAAATGAAGCTGACATTAACTTCACATCGTCCGGTAGATGCTATCTCAAAAATAAATACTGAATTTGAAAAAATGAAATTAAAGATAGTATCTAATAAGGATTTTATAGCTAAAGGTTTAACACCTGAAATGATGAAGTTGTGGGAGATTACTAAAAAAGAACGAATTGAAGTTGAAAGACTTAGTATGGCATATCAAGCCAGTAGCGCAAGTATGGAGGTAATGTCAGCAAGAGCAAGTTTTTTAATAGGTAGTTATTCTCCTGCAAAAAAAATGCAAGGTGAGATTCAACAATTAAAAATAAATTATAAAAAAGAATTATTAGCGATTCAAAAAGAAATTGATAAAACATATCGAATGTGGGTTGAAAATGGTCAATGGTCAACCAGAGAAGGATCTGCTGAAGCTCAAAAATATGTTAAAGCATTGCAAGAACAAATGGAGGAATTGACCAAAGTAACCGAAAGAGAATTAAAGAAAAAACAAATGCCTATTTGGAATGATTTAGTTGAAGCATCTAATAATTGGGCTGATGGTTTTACTGATTCTTTGTCACAGATAGTTGATGGTGTTGATTCTGTGTCTGAGGCATTAAATCAATTACAAACACAAATTTTAAAAGATACTTTGAAAATAATTATTAAACGTGGTGTTACTGATCAATTACAAAGTGCATTAGGATCTGGATCTGAATCACCAATGGCGGGATTTTTTGGAATGTTTCCTGGTGGTAAAGCAAAAGAAGGTAAAGTTCAGGAGATTACGGCAACTAAACCAATACCTGTGACAGTTTATAATACTCAAGATTTAATGGATGGTACGTTTAAATCAATGAGTAAATTGGAGGAAATACCTTCAGAGGGAATAGTTGGTTCAAAAGTATTTGTTACCAATTGGCCTATAGGTGGGGGAGGAGCATCAGAATTATTTAGTAGTGGTATAGGAGAGGTTACAGAAACAGGTGTACAAGGTGTCTCCCAAGATCTTGCTGATATATCCGCTGAGATAGCCGATAATACGGAAGCAGCAAGTCAAAGTTCTAAATCCTGGTATTCTGATATTACTAATACTTTTTCACAAATGGGTAGTTGGATCTCCAGTTTATTTAGTAGTGGTGGAGGTGGTGGTGGATCAAGCACAGGTTCAAGCGTTGGGGGTTTGGCAATGACAGCAGTATCAGCATATGGTCGTGCCTATGGTGGTGGTGGTTACGGTTTTGCTGAAGGTGGTGTTATCTCAGAACCTATTGTTGGAAAAGGATTACAGTCCGGTGAAGTTTATAATTTTGGAGAAAGATCTAAATACGGAGAAAATGAAATTGTTGCTCCAATGAAAAAACTTCAAAAATCTGCTCCTCAAAATAAATATTCATATCATATGCCAATTCATATAAGTGCTATCGATACACAAACTGGTGTTCAATTTTTGATGAGAAATTCTGATGTTATTCAAGGTCAGATGGTTAAAAATTTAAAACAAAATAAACCCATTAGAAAGGGTATTCAAAATTCCTATTAAGGAGTGATGTTATGGCAGCAGGTGATCCTTTTAATTTTGAAATTCATTCTATTAAACCTCATACTCCACAATGGAATGTTTTACAAACTGACATGGAGGGATGGAAACGTAAGACTCGTTTAAAGTCAACGGATTCTATTCGTAGATGGACAGTTGAGGTGCGTGGAAGAACAAATTCAGAGAAAGATATAATTGTTGCTCATTGGGATGATAATCAAGGCCCATTGACAAATTTTGCTTGGAATGTTCTCCCTTCCATTTGGAATGCTGGATATGGAACACAATATCAAGTTCAATATGAAACAATGGAATATGATAATCCTGATGAAATTGCAAATATTTGGGATTTTTCAATAACATTTAGGGAGTGGTTATAATGCCAAAAGATATTGATCCTGATGAAATAAAATATTTTTTTCAAAGTGGTATGACAGCTTTAACCGGATATGTATTTAGTCTTCCTGGTGGAACGCAAAGATTTATAGCTAATACTGCTGATGTTCATGATGGAGGTAATACGTATACGGCATTGGCAATAAAAAGAAATCCAATTCGATCTGAAGAAGGCACGATATTAAATGAATTAGAAATTGGATTGGATCATGTTGATCTTTCTTTTAAAAATGATGTTATGTCTGGTAAGTATAATGATATACCTGTTGCTATTTATCTTATTATTCCTTTTTGGCACTTTGCTGAATATTGGGCTGTTGCTGCTTCTATGCTTTTATTTCAAGGATACACAGATGAACCTAAAGGAGATGAACATTGGATAACTTTATCTGTTAAACCTTTTCCTTATCTTGATCAACAGTATCCAAAAAGAATATATCAAACTGGTTGTAATTGGACTTTTTGTGGTGGTGGATGTAATTTATTTATTGGTGATTTTAAAACTAATGTTAATTTATCTGCTGGATCAGATGGAATTACTTTGACTTGTTCACATGGAAAAGCAGCAGATTATTTTACTCCAGGGTATGTAGAAATAAAAAGTGGAGCTTTGACAGGACAAGTTAGACCAATTTTAACTAATACCACAGGAACGGTAGTTGTAAGAATACCTTTCGATGATGTCATTGCAAGTGGTGTCAATGTTGATGTTGTAAAATTATGTGCTAAAAATTATGAAACTTGTGATACTGATTTTTCAAATTACAGTGAGTATGGAGGTTATCCTTGGGTTCCCAAAGAACCGATAATATAAAAGATAGGATTGTTCAAAACGCACGAAAATTTATAGGCACTCCATTCAGACATACCGGCAGATCGACATTGGGCATTGATTGTGCCGGTTTATTATATATGGCTTATAGTCGTGCAGGTATTGAATTACCTAAAGGTGATGGTAAAGAATATACTGTTGGATGGTGGAAACGTCCTGATGCAGAAGAACGATTATATCATGGATTATTAAAAGCAGGTTTTAGAGTTTTATTTGATAATGAATTACCAGATAAGGGAGATGTACCTTTATTTAGATTATTTGGTAAAAATTATCCTGCTCACCACAGCGGTATATTAGTAGATCAAGTATATTTTATTCATGCTAAATGTGGTTGGAAAGAAAAAGATAAAAAAGTTGGGTTTGATAGTTTGCATTATTACTCTGATAAAAATAGGTTGGCATGGATATTACGTTATAAGGAGTTTTAGATGGGAGAAACAACTGGACAAACTGTTGGAATGATCGCTGGTGGTATAATTGGTGGAGTCATTGGTGGTTTTCCAGGGGCTATGATAGGTATGGCTGTTGGTGGTCAACTCGGTTTGTGGATTGATCCTCCTTCTGCTCCTCCCCCTCCAGGTATGGGAGATCTTGGAGCAAATTCATATGTAAGATCAACACCAGTACCTTTAGCTTTTGGTCAAGTAAAAGCTTTTGGTGGAGTTATTTGGGTAGGGGAATTAGAATCAGGTCAGAATAATGAGGGATCAAGAAAAAATCCAGAGTGGGTTCCTGAGATGGACGCTGATTATGCTGTTTGTCATTGTGAAGGGCCAATTGTTTCTTTTTTAAAATATTGGGTGGATGATAAAAAAGTTGGTGATTTAGAAGATGGATGGAATATAGATTTTACTTCTTATCTTGGAACGGAAACTCAGACAGCAGATCCTACAATATCTTCTTTTCAATCTGGAAAAACTGCTGGAATAATTCCTCTTAAATATTCAGCTTATACAGTAGTTGATTTTCATGTTGAAGATGCAATCCTTTCAAAGTTACCTTCTATTTCTGCTGAAATAAAAGCTTTTAGTATAGAGTCTGGAGAAGAAGATGCTAATCCTATTCGTGCTGTTTATAATTTTTTAACTGATACAAGGTGGGGATGTAAATTAGATACAGCCCTCTTTAATGGTGATCCAGATACCGCAGATAGCCCTTGGAAGATAGCATCAGATTATTGTGATGAATCGGTTCAGTTTGTGGATTGGGATGATTCTCTTTCAAATGAGCCACGATTTAGATATTCAAATATATATGATGCAAGGGCAATGGCCTTTGATATTATCACAGATATAATGATGACGTGTAGGGGTCTTATTCGATTAAAACAAGGATTAATTGAACCTCTTATAGAGACTTCAGATGAAACTCCTGAATCATATTTTGCTGATCAAACAAAGGATCAATTTGTTGCCGGTGGATCAAGCACAGTAAGTAGACTTTATGCTGATTTTGCAGCTTATCCAGATATTTTTTGGTTTGGTGATGAGGGTATAATAACTATATCGGAAACAGATTACAGGTTTTTTGTTAAGGATCAAACATCAACCTATATTGATTTATTCGATGATCTTCCAGTATCACCAAATTCAAGTGATCCTTTTGAATTAGTAAAAGATAATATTAAAGAAGGATCGTTTAATTTTAAATATACTGGTTATTCTACTATTCCAGATAAACATAGACTTGAATATGTACAAAGAAAAGTTAAAGATGAAGATGATAATTTCAGTAATGAATATATTTGGGATGCAGTAGAAAAAGATAGTGAATCTTTTCATTCATATATTACTACATATGGTGGTGATCAAAATTGGTTTACAAAAGGCTCTCAATTAAAAACAATTCGATTAGGAGGAATAAAAAGAAAATCACAAGCAATGCGAATGGTTCAGTTTTATTCTGACTTTGCTTTATATTGCAGAAATTGGTGTGAATTTACTACAGGTATGCAAGGTTACTATCATGCCATTGGTGATATTATAGGTGTTAGTCATGCTCAAACTGGATGGAATGCTAAATGGTTTAGAATTATAGGTATGGAGGAACAGGAAAACGATGAAGTTAAATTGCAATGTTTTGAATATAATCCTAATTGTTATAGTGATAGTATTTCTAAAGTAATAGCATCAACTGCTAATAATCCTCCAACTCCCTACGAAGCCCCTGATGTGGTTGAACGACTTTATGCTGTGCAAGATCTTACTGAAAATAAAATTTATATTCTTTATAAAAGACCAGATGGTAATCCTTATTTTATGGGAGCAAATATTTTTGTAAGTGTAAATGGGGGTGATTATAATTGGATTAAAGAAGTTTCATATATAACTCCTTCCGTAAAACTTGATGCAGCAGTAGACGATTCACAAACTACCATTGGATATGATAATACCACATTGTATGGATCATTTCCA
>JGI24024J18818_10000777_pt1 | contig 12684 bp, 11 predicted proteins | sample Cruoilmetagenom2_FD_18818 | JGI IMG/M metagenome (IMG submission 18818) | reverse complement strand
GCCCAGATCGGAAAGCCGCTTGACCAGGTCACTGGCCTGTTCCCGGGCTCGGGTTACCACGATGCATCGTCCCATCAAAGGCCGGGTTTCAAACCATCGCATTTTTTCTCTTAATTTTACAACATGACCCACAACAATAATGGCCGGTGGTTTGAGACCGGCGGCTTTGGTGCGTTCGACAATGGTATCGAGTTTTCCTGAAACAGTGGTCTGTTTGGGGGTCGTTCCCCAGCGGACGAGGGCAACCGGGGTGTCCGGGGACATACCGTGGTGGATGAGGCGGTCTGTTATATGGGGAAGATTTTTGACACCCATGAGAAAAACAAGGGTTCCAATTCCTTTGGCAAGTGCTGCCCAGTCGATATTCGATTCCGCTTTTGCGGGGTCTTCATGTCCGGTGACGAAAGCGATTGTGGAGGTAAATTTTCGGTGTGTCAGCGGGATGCCGGCATAGGCCGGGGCGGCGATGGCTGAAGTGACACCGGGGATAATTTCAAAAGGAATTCGGGCGTCGATGAGCACCTCTGCTTCTTCGCCGCCCCGTCCGAATATAAATGGATCGCCGCCCTTCAGCCGGGTGACCGTAAAACCTTTTTGGGCTTTTTCCGCGATCAGCGCATTGATTCTATCCTGGGAAAGGGTGTGATCTCCTCCTTTTTTCCCCACATAGATGATTTCAGCATGCTCTCGGGCATGTTTTAACAGGCTTGGAGATGCAAGATAATCGTAAATAATGACATCGGCGTTCTTGATGCACTCCAACCCCTTTAACGTGATCAACTCCGGATCACCGGGCCCGGCACCGACCAGATAGACTTTACCGTTCATGGTTTAAATCCAGATCAGATTTAAGGTTTTCCATTATGGTTTTCGCCCCCATGGAAACCAGATGATTGGCAAGTTCTACGCCGATGGTTTCGGCCGAACCTTCAGGCCCTGAAAAGGTCTCCTTGAGGAGGGTTTTTCCATCGACAGTGGCCACAAGACCACAAAGGGTAAACAGGGTGGTGTCGATTTTTCCGTGGGCTGCAATCGGGACTTGGCATCCGCCTTCGAGGCGGTTTAAAAAGGCACGTTCACCCATGACGATCGTTCTTGTTTGACGGTGATCAAGTTCTGCGACCATCGGCGCCACCTCGGGATCATTTTCCCGGATCTCGATACAAAGGGCACCCTGTCCAACGGCCGGAAGCATAATGTTTTCGTCAAGGAATTCGGTTATTTTGTTTTCAAGACCCAAGCGCTTAACACCGGCCGCCGCCAGAACGATGGCATCAAGATTTTCAGTTTCGAGCTTTTTTAGGCGCGTGTCCAGGTTCCCCCTTAAGGGGGATACACGCAGATCCGGTCTGGCATGGAGAAGCTGAGCGGCACGACGAAGACTGCTGGTTCCGATCCTGGCGCCGGGTTCAAGTTGGGAAAGGGGCAGTCCTTTTTTTGAAATCAGAACATCTTGCGGATTTTCGCGCTCGGGAATTGCGCCGATGCACAGCCCTTTCGGTATTTCCGACGGCATATCCTTCATGCTGTGTACAGCAAGGTCTATGCGGCCGTCTAAAAGCGCTTCTTCGATTTCTTTTACAAAAAGTCCTTTGCCGCCGACCTTGGAAAGGGGAACATCGAGAATTTTGTCGCCTTTGGTTTTTATGATGACAAGTTCCACCGAAAAGGAAGGGTGTTGGGTATTCAGCGCAGATTTAACCCAGTTTGCCTGCCAGAGTGCGAGTTTGCTGCCCCGGGTTCCTATTTTGAGTGTTTTTCCCATCAGTGACTACAGCTCGAACAACTGGTAGCTGAACATCCACCACAAGATGATGCCGACGCAGCCCCCTTAACCGTTTGACCATGGCTGCCTTTACTAAAGAATGTGCATGCGGACATGATTTTTTTGACTTTTTTGTTGTTGCATGACGGGCAAACAGCCTTCTCGTTTCCAAAAACCAGACATTCAAAGTCTTTTTCACATGCATCGCAATGAAATTCGTAAATCGGCATTATAAACGACCCCTTATCTTTTCAATAAATTTAAATGCTTTCATACATCCTGGTGAACTGCAACAGCGACCGCTCATTGATCTTTACGGGTGACAGATTATAATCATCCATGGGGTGATATCAACCTGAAACCTTTGCAAAACGCCCCTTTTGCCCAATTTCTGCGTTAGGCTCAAATTGTGCACGAAGTGAAGCTTTAGCTTTATCCTCGAAATACTCTATGTATTCCTGTGGTTAAAATTTTCGCCTTCCTTGAACTTGAACCCCGGTTAAATAATAAATACGAATTTAACTGGGCAGGCAAAAATGAACATTTTTCAAAGGTCTCCAACCTGCTTTTGTTGGTGCGCCATACGGTCTATCCAAAAAACGGAAAAGGACCACCGGCATAACCCCCGAGAATCTATCCGATCGCTTCAATAACACCTGCAGCGATCAGCGGCAGCATGATTTCATGGTGACCCGTAAGGTTAAAGCCCTGTCCGCCTCTGGCTGTGGGCCGGTTAACCACATTGGTCATGGGCCGGTAGTGTCTGATGAAATCCATGTTCACCGTTGTGAATTGATCGAGATGATGCCCCAGGTTCCGTGTCAGCGTAACCGCTTTTAAGAAGACTTCCGGCAAAATCACCGCAGATCCCACATTCAGGTAAACCCCTCCTTCGAGTGTGCCGATGACGGACGCAAACGTGCGAAAATCTCTGTGGGTCGCTTCCCCTGCTGCATTGGCATCAAAACCGGGGTGCATATGAAGGATATCCGTGCCAAATGCGACATGGACCGTAACCGGTATGCCGAGGCGTGCACCCGAAGCGAGAATACTGTGTCCTGAATAGAGGAGCCCCTTTTCAATGATGGCAGAACCGATGGTTTCGCCGAGCCCTGCGGATTTTTCTCCGGCGAGAGAGATGGCGTCGCATAAAAAAGCGCCGGTCTCGTGGGCCATTCCAAAGGTGCCGTCTCCGAGGGACGCCGAAACATCTTCGGATGTCTGCCCTGCCATGGCCAGCTCGAGGTCATGAATAATACCGGCGCCGTTCATTGCGACGGCCGTGATAATACCGCGTTCCATCAGGTCGATAACAATGGGGGTTAGACCCACTTTAATGACATGGGCTCCCATGGCAAAGACGATGGTTTTTTCTTTCTGAAAGGCGTCAGCAATGGCAGAAATGACGGTCTTGAGATGGCTTCCGGCGAGTATGTCGGGAAGACGGTCAAGAAATTCCTTGAAACGGGCGCCTTTTTGCCATGTTTTCCCGAAATCCGTTGTGGATACTTTGCTCTTTCGTTGTGAAAGAGGGTATGTTTTCACCCGGCTCAAATCTATCGGCTTAAACTTTTGCGGCATAACGTTCTCTAACCTTATGATTTTGTGATAATTCAGCTTGTTTCAAAAAACTAAACGGTTATGTGATTTCCTTTTTTATGATTTCCAGTACTTCGCCCGCTTGTGGGAGTAAGGCTAAAATCCCCTCTATAGAAGGCGGCGGGGAGCTTCATTCGAATTTTTGTTGTTAAGGGTCACTGAATTTTTCCGGAAACAAAATCCGGTCCACAAGGTCGCACAATATATGACCCAATGTGATATGGGTTTCCTGGATTCTTGCCGTTGTATCTGATTCCACGGCGAACACAAGATCGGAGCATGCCGCTATCTCGCCGCCGCGACCGGTCAATCCGATGGTGAACATTCCGATATTTTTTGCTGTCTGTATGGCGTTGACGACATTTTTAGAACTCCCGCTGGTACTGATCCCCACGGCAATATCGTTTTTTCTTCCCAGGGCCGCAATCTGTTTGGAGAAGATTTCGTCAAAGTGATAATCATTCCCGATGCTGGTTATAATGGAGGTGTCGGTGGTGAGTGCCAGCGCTGCAAGGGGGGGGCGTTCAATCTGAAACCGGTTAACAAATTCGGCGGCAATATGCTGGGCATCCGCAGCACTCCCGCCGTTACCGAAAATCAGGATTTTGTGACCGGATACAATGCCCGATGCGAGGATATCCGCCCCTCTTTCGATGAGATCGACGTTATTTTTAATAAATCGGTCTTTGACGTTGATGCTGTCTTGAAGTATGTCAAGAATGATCTTTTTCATGGTTTAACCGACCCTGTCTTTTGAAAATCATAATACATGGTGGATGATATAAAACCCCTGTCTCGGTATCAATTGTCCAGCATCAATCGTTTAATTTTTTCGATCATATCTCCGGAGTCGTGGCCCAGATCATGGGCTTTTTGGAACTGCTCCAGTGCGTCTTCAAGTTGATTCCTTTTGAGATATAGGTTGCCAAGTCTGTGCCTGAACAGACCGTTTTCAGGTGCAATGTCGATGCTTTGCTGACATAAAATGGTTGTAATTTCAGGATTTTCGCCCAAAAGATCAAACAGGTAGCCGAGCGTCGACAGTGATTCGGCGTCGTTGGGGTTTTGCCGGATGGCTTTTTTATATGCCGAAATCGCATCGTCTGTCATATTCATGGCGTTGAAACATTCACCCAGGCAACGAAAAGCCGGGCCTGACTCCGAATTGAGCGTTACGGCTTTTTCAAGGAAAATTTTTGCTTTTTCCGGTTTTTCCATTTTCAGATAAACGTTTCCGGTTTGAAACGTAATTTCAAAGATATCGTCTTCTTTCTCACCGGCTTCGAGAAAGTATTGGAGTGCCTTTTCGGTATCGCCGGTCAACATGTTGATCAACCCCAAGTTGTATAGGGCCATGACTTCGTTCGGGTCGAGCCGGGCGGCTTCCTGGAATTCTATCAGTGCATTGTCATAATCGCTCAAAATGCCGTAACATACCCCGAGACTGTTATGGACGTTGACATCCGACGGATCCAGCAGAAGGGCTGTCTTGAACTCTTGGATAGCTCCGTCTATGTCTCCATTCTGATAGCGGATGTCTCCGCTGATATTTAAGCTCACCGCATCAAATGACACGGTACTGCCGGGTCCGAAAAAGGCGGCGTGATCGAGCGCTTTGCCGGCGTGATCGAGGATTTTATCTTTATCAAAACTAAGGGTGGGGTATGAGGCCATGCCGATGGAGACCGTCTCATTTCTAATTTCTGCCAGGCTGTCATTTATCTTGTTTGCAAGTTCCACAGGGGGCGTCTCGTTTTTTTCAGAAAAGAAACAGCCGAACCGTTCCGGGTCGAGCTGTCCCCAAATTCCATTTTCACGCCGGCATATTGCATCGATGACATGGGCCACATCGATCCATAGATCGATCCCGGAGTCACCGGCTGTTTCGGCGTTGTGCCTGAGGTTGTCGATCTTGATGACCATGGCTTCGAACTGTGTCGAAGATTCGAGTTGCGCCATGGCGTAATCCATGAAGTTCTTTTGTGCAAGAATGTCCGGGAACGCATTTGAAATTCTGTCCGACGCCACCGAAGATAGGGCTTGGGTCGCATCTTTTTTCGGCTTGGGATCGGTTTTGTAAAAAAGAAACTCCTTGCTGGAAGAGCGGTTGTGAAACAATTCTGTTTTTTTGTGTGTCATGATCAGGCCTTTTTCAGCATGTGTTCAACAGCATGTTTGATGATCGGCAGTTCGTCATCGAGTAGGGTTCTGAGATCCATGATAAAAAGATCTTCTTCGATCCTTCCAATGATGGGGAGTTCATGGTTCCGCATCTGTTCTTCCACCGCATTGGCAGAGATTCCCCGGACCTTTAAGCCCACACCTTTGCTGGGGAGCGTTAAAAGCGGGAGAGAACCGCCGCCGGGTCTCGAGGAGGTATCGATGAGATCTACAGACAATCGGGTGTCGCTGATATTTTCGAGCATCTTGGCAAGGATTTTTGCTTTTGATTCAATATGCGCCAAAGAAAGGGTCAACATGCGCAGTGTCGGAATGGAATCCATTTCCCTGTCTATGTTCCTGTAATGCCGCAAGGTGCTTTCGAGTGCTGCAAGGGTAAGTTTGTCGATACGAAGTGCCCGGTTGATGGGATTTTCCTTGATTTTCATAAGGAGGTCATTTTTTCCTACCATGATGCCTGCCTGGGGTCCGCCAAGGAGCTTGTCTCCACTGAACGTGATAATGTCTGCGCCGGCTTTGACGGACTCCTGAACCGTGGGTTCCTTTAACAGGCCGTACTTTGAAAGATCTACAAAGGTTCCGCTGCCAAGATCTTCCATCACCGGGATCTTATATTTTGCGCCCAGAGCCACCAGCGCTTCAAGGGAGACTTCGGCAGTAAAGCCGACGACACTGTAATTGCTTTTGTGGACTTTTAAGAGAAGGGCGGTATCGTGCTCGATGGCATTTTCATAGTCTTTAAGGTGCGTACGGTTTGTGGTCCCCACCTCCCTCAATATCCCGCCGCTTTTGGCCATGACATCGGGGATCCTGAATGATCCCCCGATTTCCACCAGTTCTCCCCTGGAAACAATAACCTTTTTATCTTTGGCGAGGGTTTCTAAAGATAGAAAGACGGCGCCGGCATTGTTGTTGACCACCATGGCCGCTTCAGCGCCGCTTATTTCACACAGAATATTTTCAACAATGCTGTATCTGGAACCTCGCATCCCTTTTGATAGATCGAATTCCAAATTGGAATATCCGGATGCAATGGCCAGAAGGTTCTGCACCGCATCGTCAGAAAGCAACGATCGGCCGAGGTTGGTATGCACCACAACGCCTGTGGCGTTGATGACCCGGGTAAGCATCGGCGCCATGGTGATTTTGACTCTGTTTTTGATTTTGTTAAGGAGGTTGGCGTCCGACAGGTCGGCCTCCGTGAGATCCTGTTGGTCCTCTATGATCGTCATCCGAAAATTTTCAACAACAGAGCGGATGGAGCGGACCAGAACAGATTTTGGAACATTGTCAAACAAAGAATCGGCCTTTGCCAGCTCGAGGATGTAATCCACTGCGGGAAGCATTCGCAAAAAGGTCTGCTGTTTTCCTGATAGGTTCATTTTTTCCCCAAAGACGGTTTCGAATTTGTCGTGAAGGATTTATCCTTAGTATTAAGAATACGTTTCATAACATTTTAAAGTCAGTAATTTCAATAGATTTATTAAAAATGTGAAGGCTTGTTGTAAAAATTGCTTTATGGATGGACAATTATACGCTATGTGGTTTTTAAGCAGCAAATTCCGCGTATTTTTTTACCGTGTTTGCTTGCCATGACCAGGCGGATCCGGATTGACCGTTCAAAGAGAATATTTAATGTTGTCGACGGAGAAAAGGAGTTAATTTGTCGAGGATCGCCTTTATCGTCAATCCCCATGCCGGAAGCGGCTCAACGGGATCGAACTGGCCGATGATCGAAGCGCTTGCCAGAGATCGGCTGGGCCCTTTTGGGGTGTATATGACCCGAGGGCCTGGAGATGCGGTCATGCTTGTAAAAAATGCCGTTGCCCAAAAGGTCAGGCTTCTCGTCTGCGTGGGAGGAGACGGTACCCTGAACGAGGTCGTTAACGGTATTATGATGCATGAAGCATCCGTGAGGTCCGAGTTGGCACTGGGTTTTATCCCCAATGGGACAGGCTGCGATTTCATCAGAAGCGTTTCAATACCCCAAGACCCCGAACAGGCTGTCGATCTGATTGCTGCCGGCACCGTCCGTACCATCGATTTGGGCCTGCTGTTTTTTCGAGATGACGATGGTCATGAACGTCGTCGATATTTCCATAATATAACGAGTTTCGGTCTGGGCGGTGAAGTCGCCCAGCGGGTCAACAGGACGACCAAAGCGTTAGGCCCGTTTATTTCATTTATGTGGGCAACGCTCATTTCTATTTTTTTATATGGAAAGAAGAAGATACGGATCCGCGTCGATGAACGTTTTGAACAGGAATTGCGGGTTTGGAACGTAGCGGTTGCAAACGGACAGTATCATGGCGGTGGAATGTGGGTCGCCCCGGGTGCATCGGTCTGTGACGGGCGTTTGAATGTTACGGTCATTGGGGATTTGACAATTCCTGAAATTTTTTTAAATCTTCCGAAATTGTATAACGGCAAAATAAACGATATTGACAAAGTCACGACTCTGGCCGGTAAAAAAGTAGAAGCATTATCAAGCCAGCAGGTACTTCTCGATGTTGACGGGGAGCAGCCCGGCATGCTGCCGATTGTCATTGGCATCGTGCCCGATGTTTTGAAAATCATTACAGGTTGATATTTAAAGATGAAACACGCAAAAGATTACATCGTTTTTCCCCTGGACGTTCCGTCGGTAAAGACCGCCCAACACTATGTGGAACTGCTTTCGGAATCGGTGGGAATGTTCAAGGTCGGTCTGGAGCTTTTTATCCGATCAGGTCTTGGAATCATCGATTTTATAAAAGCTTCCGGGACCGCCGAAGTATTTTTGGATCTGAAACTTCATGATATTCCGGCAACGGTTTTTCGTGCCATGGAGAGCATCGCGGATTTAGGTGTTGCGTTTGCAACGGTTCATTGCGGCGAGACTCCCAGGATGCTCGAAGCTGCGGTTGAAGGGGCCAAAGGGCGGGTCGGCATTCTTGGGGTTACGGTTTTAACCAGTGTCGCAAGTGAAGACATTAAAGCCTCCGGGTTCAGGGATATGTTTTATGACGACATGGGTCGGCTGGTGGTAAAAAGGGCGGCCATGGCCAAAGCGGCCGGCTGTACCGGCATCGTCTGTTCGGGGCTCGAAGTAAAAATTATTAAAGAACGCTTTGGGCGCGACTTTATTGCGGTGACCCCGGGGATACGACCCGAGTGGGATGTGACGGGAAAACATGACCAGCGACGAATTACAACACCGGGCCGGGCGGTTTCAGATGGATCCGATTATCTTGTGATCGGCCGTCCCATCAGAGATGCAACGGACCCAAAGGCGGCGGCGGTTCGAATTGCCCATGAGATTGAAACCGTAATTTAATTTGGATGGGTTTTTCGCCCGGACCTTGCGTCCCTGGAATACGAGTTGACCGATTTGGAACCCCCTTTCAGCCTGTTGCGGGGGTGTTCATTTCAGCCATGGTCAAACCGTTGATTCGGAAAATATTTATTGATAATTCATTTTGGGATAATGTTCAAAACAACAAAGGTCCAAACCCCATTGAAAATCAGGATATTAATTTGATATCATTAACTTAACAGCTAAACAATTTAACGGCTCAACAAAATCTGTAACAAATTCGTCAATTATTATTTGACAAAACTTTGAGTGCCTTATATTAAAATCTCTTTTGGAAGTCGATTTTAATTTAATGGGTTGTTACAATCGAAAATCCAACTCCATGAAAAATCAGAGTTAGCGCAATCTATTCTTTTAGCTAAATTTTGGAGGTCTTCCATATGGTTTTTAATACACTTCTTTATATTTCACTTATTATTTTCGCCCTGGGTCTGATCTACAAGTTCTATACGTGGTGTTCGATGAAAATCGGTATTTCAGCCCGGGATTATACACCCTCCCAGCGTTTATCCGCATCCGTCAAAGGCATCGCCCGTGTTGTTTTCAGCTCAAAAATCTTGATTTTGGTGAAAGTATTTATCCTTGATGTTGTTTTGCAACGAAGGATTTTGAAAGAAAATTTTGCACGCTGGCTGATGCACATGCTCATCTACGGCGGATTTATGCTTCTGCTCCTGATGCATGCCCTGGAAAACTTTATCTCTGCAAAACTGTTTTCCGATTACTATTCAACCGTCAATCCATTTATGTTTTTAAGGGATCTTTTCGGGCTCATGGTGATCATCGGTATCGGCATTGCCGTATTTCGCCGGTTCATTCTAAAAGTCCCCCGCCTTAAAACCAACGCCATGGATCATTATGCGATCCTTATTCTGGTGGTCATTATGTTTTCCGGCATCATGCTGGAAGGGGCTAAAATTACCTCCTACACGGCATTTCAAGATATGGTGACCGATTATGCCGGCCTCGAGGCCGAGGATGACGCAGAGGAGATAGCGGCCCTTGAAAGCTATTGGGTCAAAAATTTTGACGTTGTCTCCCCGAATGTCGAAGGGCCTTTTGAAGAGGAGATTTTGGAACAGGGCATGGAAAGCCACGAAGCCAACTGTGCAGAATGCCATTCTTCCCCCAAATGGGCTTTTACAGGCTATACGTTTGCCAAAATCATCACACCGGTGGCCCTGGGCCTTGATCGTGCGGGGACCTCGAATATCCTCTGGTATATCCATTTCCTATCATGCTTTATCGGTTTGGCCTATCTCCCGTTTTCCAAGATGTTCCATATCATAGCGACGCCCGTAAGTCTTCTGGCCAATGCAGTCATGGACACGGAACGATCAGACCCAATAAATATCGCCACAAGACAGGCCATGGAATTGGATGCCTGTACCCATTGCGGCACCTGCAGTCTGCGATGCTCCGCCTCCACGGCGTTTGATGTCCTGGGCAATGAATACATACTCCCTTCAGAGAAGATGACGTTTCTGAAAACACTGGCCAAAGGAAAAGACCTGGGCTCCGAGAAATTGCGCGCCATTCAGGAGGGGGTTTATTTGTGCACCAATTGTGATCGATGCACGGTGGTCTGTCCGTCCGGAATCAATCTTAAAGAGTTGTGGTTCAATGTGAGGGAGGATTTGGTTCAAAAAGGGGTCCCGGAACTCTTGACGCTGAGTCCGTTTTCCTTCAGTCGCGGGCTGAATCGGGAGAATATCGCCGAAGATGATTATCGAAAGCCCGTAGAACAAGCAAGCCGGGTTGTTGCCGGAAATTTCGAGGAGGTCATGGACAAGAGCAGGCCCATCTCCCTTAAAGACCGTGAAAGCGACCTTGTGAATCGACTTCCGGGTGCCGTTACATTTTCCTATTGCTTTGGATGCCAGAACTGCACCACGGTATGTCCCGTGGTGATCAACTACGACAACCCCCAGGAGGTTCTGGGCCTTCTGCCGCATCAGATTATGAACTGCCTCGGATTGGGTCTGACGGAAATGGCAACCGGTCCGCGGATGATTTGGGATTGTGTGACCTGTTATCAATGCCAGGAGCACTGCCCCCAGAATGTGAAGGTGACGGATATTTTATATCAATTAAAAAATCTTGCCGTTGAAAATGCGCGCAGACCTTCAGAAGACGACACTGCTGTCTCAGAAGCAGTTTGAACGAATGAAATACGACCAACGTAAGAGGATATCATTATGAAATACGCATTATTTTTGGGATGTAATATACCCGCCAGAGTCGTTCAGTTTGAAACCGCTGCCAGGGCGGTTATGGGGCAGGTGGGGATTCAGCTTGTCGATATCCGGGATTTTAAATGCTGTGGATATCCCGTTCGCAATTTGGACCAAAAGGCATTTCTCCTTTCTGCATCGGAAAATCTGGCGTGGGCCGAAAAATTCGGGCTCAATATAATGACCCTGTGTAAATGTTGCTTTGGCAGCCTGAAGGAAGCGGAACATTTCCTGAAGGAAGACGGAGATCTTCAGGAAGAGATCAAAAAATTGCTTGCAGAAAAAGGCATGCAGTATGAAGGCAAAACCGAAGTGAAGCATTTTCTTTCAGTGCTCTATCATGATGTGGGCCTGGATACCATAGAGAGCAATATCTCCAACGCCTTTAAAGGCCTCAAAATTGCAACCCACTACGGATGTCATGCACTGCGGCCCAGTGACATTACGCAGTTCGATGATCCGGTTGCCCCCTCTATTTTTGACAAACTCGTGGAGGTCACGGGGGCCGAAAGCGTGGACTATCTCAGCAAGCTGGAATGCTGCGGTGCCCCGGTAATGGGTGTGAACGATGATCTTTCAATGGATTTAACCGAAAAGAAGCTGGCCAATGGAAAGAAAGCCGGCGCCGATTACCTGTGCGCCGCCTGTCCGTGGTGTCATTTGCAATTCGATACGGTGCAGAAAATGATGATCTCTCAAAATGGTTCCGAGCCCCTTGCTTCGATTGTCTATCCACAGCTTCTCGGTCTGTGTATGGGTATCGATGAAAAGACGTTGGGAATCGAAATGAACCAGCTTGATCTCACTAATATCACTTCTTTTTTTAAAACAGGAGCAGAAAATGCCGAATAAAAAAACAGGTGCGGTAATGGTCGTTGGCGGTGGAATCACCGGAATGCAGTCAGCATTGGATCTGGCCAATGCCGGTTTTTATGTCTACCTCGTTGAAAAGTCCGGGGCCATCGGCGGGATGATGGCGCAGCTTGACAAGACCTTCCCAACCAATGACTGTGCCATGTGAATTATCTCGCCCAAACTGGTCGAGGTCGGCCGGCACATCAACATCGAATTAATCACCCTCTCAGATGTGGAAGATATTTCCGGCGAGGAAGGAAATATGACGGTAAGAGTCAGAAAGCGAGCGCGCAGTATCAATATGGACCGTTGTACCGGGTGCGGCAGCTGCGTGGAAAACTGTCCGGTGCTGTATGAAGCCCAGGTTGATTGGGCCCTTTAAGGTGTCGCCAAGCATAGGAGTTTGATATTTATGGAAAATTCAGAAAAAATTGATTGGCCTATAATCGATGAAATCATCGAAAAATATAACGGGAACCGAGAAGCCCTGCTGATGATCATGCAAGATGTCAGCGATATGTATAATTATGTTCCACCGGAAGTGATCCCTTTTTTGGTTGAGAAATTGGGTGTACGAAAAAGCCTGATTTACAGTGTCGCCACCTTTTATAAGACCATCAGTTTAGAGCCCAGAGGTAAATACATTGTTAATGTTTGCACCGGAACTGCCTGTCACGTGCGGGGTGCCGACAAAA
>JGI24024J18818_10000776_pt1 | contig 12695 bp, 12 predicted proteins | sample Cruoilmetagenom2_FD_18818 | JGI IMG/M metagenome (IMG submission 18818) | reverse complement strand
TAGGACAAATCGGTCAGAATTCGATCATCGAGCCGCCCTTCTACTGCAGCTACGGTCAGAACATTCATATCGGCGACCATGTCTATCTGAATTCCTTGTGTAACATTATAGATAACAATGAGGTGCATATTGGCCACCATGTCATGATCGGACCTGTTGTCCAGATCTATACCGCCGCCCATCTCCTTCAGGCGGAAACCCGGATCCAGGGCTTTGAAGTAGCCAAACCGATAGTAATCGAGGACAATGTGTGGTTAGGGGGCAGTGCCATCCTCTTGCCAGGGGTGAGGATAGGCCGGAATGCCGTGGTGGGCGCAGGGGCAGTAGTCACCCGGAGTGTTCCAGCAAATACGGTCGTGGCGGGGAATCCAGCCAGGGTGATTAAAGAGATCGAGCAGTAAGAACTGGCTAGAGGGCTTTAAGCGAAGCAAATTGTCCATTCGCAAGTGGTGGTAGCTCGTAAAAACCGTCCAACCCGGCTTGTCACACAAAATTTGGGGATATGATGCTCTTGAACCACTCCTATAACTATATATGGGCGTAATTTTTGAATAAATTCTCATGTAAATTCAAAAAATACCGGCCTGAGAACTGATATTCCTTGACAATGTAAACCTTGCCAGCTCAATTTTTGGATAGGGGTACTTCAGACCATGGGTCCCAGGACAAATTCAACACTCTGGCTGAATATTTCTTGAAATGCCTGGTCATCCTGAATAACTGATTCTTTTAGCAGCACATAATCTCTCTTTACCGGTCCACTTGCGAAATATCGAAATTCAGACCCTTTTTCCTCCCTAATTAAATCCAGTCTTTTTTCCTCAGGTAATTTCACAGCAAAGCCAGCTGGGCCGAGCGAAGCACAGATATTCCCATTTGCGTAGAGCGCCGCTCCGCTGAAGAAGTGTTTGCATTCGAGAGTTGCCTTGGGAATATGCAGGGATTCGAGTATTTGTCTGAGTTGAGAGTAATATGGTTCAGCCATTTATGTCCTCGATTTATTTAGAATAATTATCAATTGGAGCTCCTGCAGCAAACCGGTCAAAGAAATAATCTCCCTCTGCGATCCTGTAAGTTGAATAATCAGAAAATCTGGTGGAAAATTCACCACCAGATTTCTCGTGATATGGTCCATTTAAATCTTGATAACTTTTCCGTATTTTCCGACTATCTCAAGTCGCAAATAATATATTCTAAAGCAGCCAAATCACTCTTCCCTTGACAAGGCTTGCTTGAGCGCTTTCTCCTTCTCTTCATCCAAGGTTGTCACCGCCACGAGTGCTTTGTAGGGTCGCAGCCTATCAAGCATTTCTTCCCGGTCAGTCGCCTTTCCCATCAGGAACAGGGCCGAGCTGTTTGGTGGAAGACCCTGGCTGGTTTGTTCAATGAAGTCATCATCGATAACCAGATCCTTCATCTTCCCGGAGATCGCTCCAACTGCTGTACCACCGATCAAACCTCCAATGGGATCTCCCAGCAGCATACCTGCCAGGAATCCGATCCCTGCACCGCCCAGGGCATACTTGCCAGCTAATGATTGTGTTTGCTTAATTTTAATATCTTCACCCATACCCCTCGGCCCAACCACCGCATCCTCGATTTCAATCAGTCCAGATTCCTGCCATTCCAGGACAGTTTCCAAGAAAATTTCGGCCTGGGTGGGCTGGTTGAATGCGGATTCAATATTGAATGGTTTTTTACTTCAAATGCCTAGACAATGATGTAGTTATCCACACTCTCCTCCTGCAATATGATCGAGTGTATTCGATAGGCTCTGGTAAGTCGGAACGTTAATTAAAGCGATTATAGAATTAAAATTTGAGAAAATTCTATCATGTAGATATTCCCAAATTCCCCATCTCAACTTTATCACAATCCAAAATCATCGAAAAATGGAAAAATTCATCCGGTGAAAATAGATTCGTCAAATAATGAATTTCAGCTGTCACCAAATCAATGTATCCAGTATAATTGATGATGCTCAAAGAATGTTCGATATTTTTGACGTTGAATAAGAACCAGCATTAAATGTATTGAGTCATTTTACTTGGTTTCCAGCGAATTAATCGAAACTAACTTTTATCATTCGTTCAATTCAATTTTACTCATTTACAAGACAAATTTATTCATCAGGATATCTGCGAATTACCAGGATTTTCCTGAGCGACCCAAACCCTTTCAATAAGGGTAATTCATTCACCTATATTCAAATAATTAGAATATTTTCGGAAGGAGGTGCACATTACAAATAGGTATCAATAGACATCTTCAATCAATTCACAGGTTTACCAAGTAGGAGGATTTGAAAATGAAACGAAAATCTTTTGTTATCGCTCTATTCGTACTCACCGCCTTGCTGGTGAGTCAATGTGCACCCGCAGCTACACCGACACCTGAGACAATCATCGTCACTGAAGAAGTGATTGTGACTCAAGAAGTAGAAGTCATCGTCACTCAAGAAGTTGTGGTGACAGAAATTGTTGAGGTGCCAGCGGAACCAACCGAAAAAACTGTTGTTGAGTTTTGGACGACCGACAATGAAGCAGATCGCGTGGATGTCTATGAGGCGGTGGCGCAAAGCTTCATGGACGAAAATCCTGATATCGAAGTCCGCATCGTTCCCATTGAGGAAGCGGGCGTTTCCCAACGCATTGCCACAGCTGTGGCAGCCAACCGCCTGCCGGACATTGTGCGCATGGGGATCGAAAGGGTAGCGACCTTCGCAGCAGATGGCATCCTTGATGAAGATGCTGCCGAGGCTGTCATCGCCAGTATCGGTGAAGACGATTTCCGTGCCGGTCCTCTAGCGATGGTAACCGATCCGGCGACAGGACAATATGCAGCCGTACCGTACGATGGTTGGATCCAGGCCATCTGGTACCGCGAAGATGTCTTCCAGGAAGCCGGTCTCAATCCACCCGTGTCATGGGACGATATCTTAGCGGCTTGTGCTGAACTACCCGGTACAGGCAACCTGCTCTATGCCCTCACGCTTGGTACTGACCCGGGTCAAAACTACGGCCACCAGATCTTTGAACAAGTCGCNATGTCGAACGATGCCTGGCCATTTGATGAAGCTGGAAATGTAACCATGGATACGCCGGAAATGATCGCCGCGCTTGAATTCTATACCAGCCTGCAGGAGTGCGCCCTCCCCGGACCTCAGTATTGGCGAGGCGCACGCGAATCCTTCGAGCTGGATCAATCCGGTATGCTGTTCTACAGCACATACATCATGGACGATCTGGTTGAAGGTTCTGGCATGGAAAGCGGCGATAAGGTGCAGATCGCAGTTGATGATCTTGCTCTCAACACCGGGTTTGCCCCAGAAATGGCCGGACCTAATGGATCGGCTACTTACGGTCAGCTGGTTACCCTCGGCCTCATGCAAGGCGCAAGCCCTGAAGCTCAGCAAGTTGTTGAGTACTTCTTGCAGGAAGGNTATCAGGATGTCTTAGCACTGGCCCCGTTTGGTAAAGTTCCAGTTCTGAAGAGTGGAGTCGATGGCTGGAAGGANCTGAGTCCNTTCTTNGCGAATTACTCTGGNGANACGCTTGACCAAATNGCAAANGGNTNNGATTCGATGCAGCGCTGGCTGTTCAGACCCGATTATGGCGCTACCCAGCGAGCCGTGATTGGGGACATCGAGGGTCGTTTACTCATCCCGCAGGTGATCAGCAATATTGCACTGGAAGGGATCATGACCCCTGAAACTGGAGCTGCCTGGCTTCAGGAACAGGTCGAAGTATTAGTTGCAGATCGCGCAGAATAACAATTGAATAAAAATGCAGGGGTAACCATGGGTTACCCCTGCATGTGTCTAATGAACATGATCAGTGAAGATGACCACTACCTCAAGGAAAATGACATTCAAACAGCGGTGGAGATCATTAAGAGCGCGTGAGACGCGCCTGGCTTGGACTTTAATTCTCCCCACAGCAGTAATCGTCTTTGGACTGGTCGTCTTTCCAGCCATCTTCAGTATTTGGATCAGTTTTCACGATGTTGGCCTGAATAACTTAAATGATGTCTTCAATGCCCCTTATGTAGCCTGGGAAAATTACACTGATGTGTTCAATGATTACGCCTTCAAATTTCAAGGTATGCAGAGCTGGGGAGCTGCTGTAACCAGCATTGTTTATTCATTCACCGCAACTGCATTGACCTTGGTAGTTGGATTAATAGCGGCTTTACTTCTCAATCGTCCATTTCGTGGGAGAGGTTTAGCCCGAGCAATATTTTTGATTCCTTATGTGGCGCCAATTATCAGCGTAGCTTTCGTGTGGCGTTGGATACTCGATCCTCGTCCATCCGGTGTACTCAACGATATTTTATTAAAATTGGGGGTGATCGATTTACCCATCGCCTATCTTGCTGAGCGAGGTTTGGCATTACTCATCGTAATAATTTTTGAATCATGGCGCTACTTCCCCTTTGCTATGTTGATGATCCTTGCCCGCCTTCAAGCGATTGATGAAACACTCTATGAGGCAGCAGAAGTCGATGGAGCTAATCCGTGGGCAAAATTCCTTTTTGTTACTTTGCCTGAATTAAGGTATGTTCTAGGCGCAATTTTCTTGCTCAGATTGATGTGGACTTTTAATAAATTCGATGATATTTTCTTGCTTACCGGTGGGGGATTCGGCACGAAGGTTTTGCCAGTCCTTACATACGAATTCAGCTTTCGTCTCTTCGACTTTGGTCGCGGCGCATCTACATCGATGATTCTGTTAGTCATACTAATTATTTTTATGATTATATATGGACTCACAGTAATGAGGAATGTCGATGAAGGCTAGAAGAAAATAAAATACAATGACAAATCAAAACTCTGATCATCCTCAAAAGAAAAAAGGCCGATTAAATTTCATTGAATATACCGCGAACTGGATCACCTTGCCGCGTTTTATTTTCGCATTAGTTTTACTCTTTTTCTTGACAGGAATCTTATTCCCCTTTTATTGGATGATTAGTTCCTCATCAAAAACATATGCTGAGATTGGGAGTCGAGAGCCTGTTTATATTCCAAGTGCGATTCGACTCGATGCATACAAAGAACTCTTTGATCCAAATAATGAGAGCTATTGGAATTTTGGCACGAATATTTTGAACAGCATTAAAGTCGCTGTCCCAGCCGCTCTTATCGCTGTTATCCTCTCAACATTTGGTGCATATGCCATTGCAAGATTACGTTTTCGGGGAAAGGATATTTTATTAAACAGCATCCTGTTAATTTACCTGTTCCCAGGGGTTTTGTTAATCATCCCTTTGTTTGCTATGCTCGCTCAGATTGGGGGTCGCCTGGGGTTCGAAGTGCAGGACAATCTACCAATTCTCATCATCACTTATCTTGCGCAAACACTTCCAGTTGCACTTTATATGCTTGCTAATTATTTCCGAACAATCCCTGCAGAAATTGAACAAGCTGGTTTAATTGATGGCTGTAGCCGGTTGGGCATTATTTGGCGGATAACCCTCCCTTTATCAATTCCAGCTTTAGTTTCTGTCGCAATTTATGCGTTCATGATCGCCTGGAATGAATTTCTATATGCGTTTATTTTCCTCAACGATCGCGATTTATTCACAATGCCGATTAAAATTAACACTATCTTCAATGATCCGAGTCCTCGCCCACACGTTGTTATGGCCGCTTCAACTATTATGACATTACCAGTTGTATTCTTATTCCTGGCGCTTGAAAAATATCTCGAGCAAGGTTTGACCGCTGGGGCAGTAAAGAATTAGATTTTCGTATTTATAATTTGGACAAAGATCCTAGTAGAACAAGGATTTAGTTTTCCCATTTCATATACAGGAACCAAATATCCTTGACAGAGGATTTTCCCCCTCTATAATGATAATAGACCGACCGGTCAGTTTATTATTGGAGTCTTGATGGCACCCCGTCCTGATGTCAGGGAAGAACGCAAAACCCAAATTCTAACTGCAGCCACCAAAGTCTTCACCAAACATGGCTTCTCTGAAGCGCGCATGGATGATATCGTCGCAGAATCAGGGTTGAGCAAAGGCACCCTCTACTGGTACTTCGACAGTAAAGATGCCATTATCATCAGCATCTTAGATCAGGTTTTTAATTGGGAGACAGCTCACATACGTGATTTGCTGGAAAAAGAAGATTCCGCCCAAAAGAAGATGGAGCTATTTTTCGAATCTTCAATCAAGGATCTTGAGAGAATGAAACCCTTGATGCCGATTTTCTTCGATTTCTGGTCCCTGTCGGTTCGTAAGAAAAACATCAATCGTGCCATTAAACATTATTACCAACGATTTCTTAATTTAATCGAACCGATTATCCAGCAGGGCATCGATCAGGGTGAATTCCGACCAGTAGATGCCAGTGCAGCAGCTGTTGCGATCGGTGCATTGTTCGAGGGCACGATCCTTTTTTTGATTTATTTTCCTGACACAACCGATATCGAAAAACAATTCAGATTTAACATCACTCTAGCGCTGGAGGGTCTCCTCGATAATTCTTAGGCAAAATGGGCCAAAGGAATTCCAAATGCCCGATATCAATCTAAGGAGGTCATGATGGAAATTCTATTCGTAATTATTGCGATGGTAGTGGTGGGGTTGATTATGGGTGCCGTTGCAGGCTATATTTGGAAGGACAATCGACCCTACGGCGCAAGAGGTGATTACATTATCGCGGTAATCACTACTGTCATCGTTGGTCTGATCGATTGGTACGTGATTCCCGCCATGGGATTTAGCGACATGATGAGAAACATAGGATTATTGTTTGAACCAGCACTTGGCGCCCTGCTCGTTTTGTGGCTGGTCAGGGTCGCTAAAAGATAATCCAGCCAGGAGTACGCAGATAAATTCAAATCAGGTTGAAATGAATATCTCCTCCCCAATCATAAGCACTGATGGATTGACGCGCGAGTTTAAATCGAACCGGGCTGTTGACAATCTTGACTTAGCTATCCAACCTGGAGAGTTATTTGGGTTGATTGGTCCAGATGGCGCTGGAAAAACTACAACCTTACGCTTATTAGCAGGTCTCTTAGACATAACTGAAGGTTCTGCACAAGTCGCCGGCTATGATTTAAAAAAATATCCTGAAGATATCAAATCAAAAATAGGCTATATGGCTCAAGAGTTCAGTTTATATGCTGAACTCTCCGTGCTTGAAAATTTGACTTTTTTTGCAGAACTGTACGATCTTGACAATACCCAGATCAGAAATCGCCGTGAAAGTCTATTGAGATTCGCAGGATTGTCAGAATTCAAGGAACGCCGAGCTGAAAAACTTTCGGGCGGGATGCAGAAAAAATTATCCCTGGCCTGCACCCTGATACACCAACCGCCGATATTACTCTTAGATGAGCCAACCACGGGAGTTGATCCGCTTTCCAGACGTGAGTTTTGGAACATCTTAATCGATTTACACCTTCAAGGGACAACAATTTTAATCAGTACCCCATATATGGATGAAGCCGATCGATGTACTCGAGTTGGGCTGATGTATCAGGGTCGCCTGGTAATGTGTGCGCCCCCACAAGAGATTCGCTCCAGTGTAAAGGGAGAATTGATTGAATTAATACCATCCAACTGGAAGCGTGCCCACCAATTGATTGAACACCTTCCCGGGGTAATAGAAATACAAACNTATGGTGAATCCTTACATATCCTGGTTGATGAAATTGGAATCCGGCTTCCNCAAATAACAACAGCATTAGAGNATCAGGGTATTNCCTATCACANTGTNCGGCAATCTTCTACACGCATGGAAGAGGCATTTGTATCCTTGATCAAACAGATGGATGAATGANATGTCTTTCCGTCGCNTGAGAGCTGTCACCCGNAAAGAGATCCTNCACATCCTGCGAGACCGGATGACACTATTCCTGGTTCTTNTCACTCCTACTATATTATTGTTCATTATGGCATACGCGATAACTGTTGACCTTCGTCATGTGCCAATTGCAGTCCTGGATTACGATCGCAGTTCAANATCCCGGNCATTAGTNCAAAAAATNACNGCCGGCGAGGATTTAGATTTATATGCGCAGGTAAATTCGTTCGAGGAAATCGAGAAAATGCTTATCCACGGAGAAATAAAAGCTGCCTTGATCNTCGATCCGGATTTTTCAAATGATTTAATCTCGCTGCGTGGGTTTCCAATGCAAATCATCATTGATGGCACTGAACCGCAAAGCGGNGCCTATGCTGTCGATCATATAGCTCTCCGAGCTGAAGAATTAATNAATACCCAACTTACAAAACAGATTCAAGCCTTAGGGCTGGATTTAGATTCAATTCAACCTATCGATCTTCGAGTCCGAACCTGGTACAACCCTAGTCTGAAACCGAGAGTTGATTTGGTCCCCGGGTTAATTTCTATGGTGCTTGGTTTGCCCGCACTTTCTGTAGCCCTGACATTAGCTCACGAACGTGAGCACGGCACACTGGAACAATTACTTGCTACCCCGATCAGTCGTATTGATCTGCTGGTCGGTAAAATGATCCCTTATATTTTCTTCGGCTTACTTAATGTAATCCTGATCCCACTTGTAGCAATCGCCTGGTTTCGCATTCCGTTTAATGGGAATTTCCTTTTGTATATTCTGCTGTCAACGGTCTTCCTATTCGCAATCCTCGGATTAGGTACGATCGTTGGCGTCTTCATGCGCACCCAGGCTGCTGCTCTTGCCCTCTCTTTCCTGGTCATTTTCTTTCCAGGCTTCTTCTTAACTGGAATATTCTTCCCCATCGCAGCGATGCCAGAAGTGATGCGTTTGGAAGCACTCGCTCTCCCCGGAACACACTATGCGATCATCACCCGCGGTGTCTTCCTGCCCGGCGTTGGATTGGAAATCCTCTGGCCTTACGGCATTATGCTGCTTGGACTGGGATTAGCATTTATTGCCATCGCTGCCTTATTCTTCAGAAAGAAGTTGGCCTGATCACGATGCTTAGACGAATTTTGGCTCTAGTTCGTAAAGAATTCATCCACCTGCGCCACGACTGGTGGATGACTGCCTTCATGCTTGTTGGTGGCGCAATAGAGCTGTTATTAATCGGTTGGGCGACTTCTCGGCCCATAACGAATCTACCCCTGATGGTGCTGGATCACGATAAAAGTGTTGCAAGTCGCGAAATAATCACTGCCTTAGAAAACACTGGCACATTCATTGTTGAAGAACATGTAGATGATATGGCTTCTATAGAAAATGCCCTGGAGCGTGGTGAAATCAATGCAGCTGTAATAATCCCACCTGATTACTTTGAATTGATCAAATCATCTGCCGGAATCCCAACATTGGTGGTGCTTCTTAATGGCGCAGAGAGTATCCCGGCCACAGAAGCACTGCGAACGATTGAGGGGGTGACCCGTGATATCGGGGAGCAAATCGTAGTTGAAAGGTTAGGTCTTAATCCGGACGATTTTGCCGGCTTCAATCCTAATTTGCGGGTTTGGTTCAATGCAGCTTTGAGCGAAGCACTATATACAACTCCTGCTGAACTCGGTCTGATGCTTGAGTTTACGATTTTATTGTTCGCAGCCCTATCCTTTACCAGGGAGCGAGAATTGGGTACTTTGGAGCAGCTGCTGGTGATGCCATTCTCATCACTCGATATCATCATAGGAAAATCGATCCCTGTTATCCTGGTCGGATTCATTGACTTTTTGCTTCTTTTAGGTATTACTAATTTGGCTTTCGGGGTTCCGATCCGGGGTCCGTTTCCTTTATTACTTGTCCTGATATTTATCTACATATTAGTTGAGCTTGGGAAAGGATTCGTGATCAGTGTGATCTCCCGTACCCAACACCAGGCATTTTTACTGGTGTTGCTCGTTGGCATGGTAGATTTCATGTTCACCGGCTATGCGGCTCCCGTCGAATCTATGCCGCAAGCACTTCAAATAATTGCAAATGCAGTTCCTGCTCACCACATGCTGGCCATCATGCGCGGCATCCTGCTTAAAGGATCCGGCTTGGAGGCCTTGTGGCTGAACGCGCTTGCCTTGATTATTCTGGGCTTGCTGATTGGAACACTCTCATTCAGATTCGTACGGCGAGCACTCGATTAATGTATGAGATTTCTGATAAAACAACCCAAACTGTTGGAAACGATGGAATGAATTAATTATGAAGAACGGGAATTCTGCCATTACAGCCGTCGAGCTGACTAAAAATTTTGGTGATTTTGTTGCGGTATCAAAAGTCAGCTTTGAGGTTAGTTCTGGTGAGATATTTGGGTTCTTGGGACCGAACGGTTCAGGGAAAACGACAACCATCCGCATGATGTTGGGACTGCTGAAACCGACATCAGGGCAAGTAAATGTCCTTGGAATGGAGGTAGATGAAAAAACCATTCAGATACGCCAGCAAGTAGGCTATATGTCACAACGTTTTAGCCTGTATAACGATTTGACGGTGAAACAAAATTTACAATTCTATGGAATGGCGTATGGACTATCAAATGCTGATTTGAAAAACAGGATCAAAGAGTCTATCCAATTATCTGGTCTGGAGGGTCGTGAAGATACTCAAACTAAAAACCTTTCTGGAGGTTGGCGCCAACGACTTGCTCTCAGTGCGGCCATCATCCACCATCCGACGATACTTTTCCTTGATGAACCTACTGCTGGAGTCGATCCAGTTTCCAGACGCGCGTTCTGGAATCTATTATATGAGCAAGCCGCAAGTGGCGTGACAATTTTTGTTACCACACATTATATGGATGAGGCCGAACATTGCCAGAGGTTGGCCTTCTTAAGGAATGGCAAGATCATTGCGCAGGGTTCACCAGACCTGATAAAAAACGAGATTATGCCGGGACAAGTGTTGGAAATTGTCCCGTCCGACCCTGAAAGAGCCGTCGAAGTTCTTCGATCTGCAAGACACGCCGGCAGGCTGCAAATTGATGATGTTGAGTTATTTGGTACTTTGTTACATGTCATTGCATCTGATTTGGAAAAACAACAACCGGTCATTAATTACGAATTACGCCAGGCTGATATCGATCCTGGTCCGATGGCACTCATCGAGCCAACTTTAGAAGATGTTTTTATCGCCAGTATGCGCAAACCAAGGAAAGACATAGACAACTTGTGAATAAGGGGATTTAAATTTGGAGGTCGAAATGAATAACCTGAATAAACTAAAGATCGTGGTGTTGATATTTTTTGTTGTTATTCTCACCAGCTGCGACACTTTATTCCCGGAGGAAGATGATGGATTAAGTGCTTCGGGCGTGATTGAAGTCGTTGAAGTCGCTATTTCTCCAGAGATTGGTGGTCGTGTTTCTGGAGTATATGCGAATGAAGGTGATCATGTTCAAACTGGAGAGGTATTGTTCCAATTAGAAGCGGATATATTGATCGCCCAGCGAAATATGGCACTCGCAGCTCAAGAATTGGCCCAAGCACAGCTTATTACAGCGACCACCTCCATTGACAGTGCTCACGCAGCCCTGACCGCGGCAGAGTCAGGAGTCGATGCAGCTACTGCTCAATATGAATTGGTACTCGATCAGGCAAGAATACTCGATGAACCTGGCAGGATTCAATCCTGGAATGCGGCGAATCCAAAGGAGTTTTCCTTGCCAGTTTGGTATTTTCTAAAAGAAGAAGGGATCAGAGCGGCTGAATCCGAATTTGAAAAATCCGAAGCTGCTTATGAGATTGAATCCGCGAATTATGAGTCGGTTCGGGATCAAGCCAGCCATGCGGACTTGAAAGCTGCTGAGGAAAGATTGGCAAACGCTCAGGCAGCATTCATCATCGCTGAGGAATTACTGGATCGAAAAATTGATCGGGATGGAAAAGAGGAAATAGAGGACTACCTCGAAATCATCCATGATGATGCTGAAGCAGAGCTCGAAGCAGCTCAATCGGCATACGAGACTCTCCTGTCCGATCAATCATCCTCAGATGTCCTCGAGGCCAGGGGGAGATTGGCTGTCGCTCGTGAACGGTATGAGACAGCCCTGGATTTATTGAACACATTGCTTACCGGCAGCCATGCCAAAACTGTAAGAGCTGCAGAAGCTGGAATAACACAAGCTGAGGCAGCGGTGGTGCAAGCGCAAGCCAATCTTTCTCAAGCTGAGAGCAGCATTGTGCAAGGGGAACAGACTGTTGCCCAATCACAGGCTGGACTGGAAATTATCGATTTACAAATTGAGAAGCTTGGTGTACCAACCGCCGCTTCGGGGACGGTCATGACGCGCAATATTGAGCCAGGCGAGATTATCCAACCAGGTATAGCAGCTTTCACCATCGGCCAGCTGGATCATTTGACGATTAAAGTTTATGTGCCTGAAAATTTGTACGGTCAGATCAATCTTGGGGATTCAGCTTCAGTCAAAGTTGATTCATATCCTGGAGAAATATTTGGTGCGCGAGTAATTAGAATCGCGGATCGGGCTGAGTTTACTCCACGTAATGTTCAAACTCAGGAGGACCGCCAGACGACGGTATTCGAGATTGAATTGTCCTTAGAAGATCCGGCCGGGAAGCTGAAACCTGGGATGCCCGCTGATGTGACCTTCCAGTAAGAATATCCTTGAGGGTCTTCAACAAATGGTTATGCAACTTAGTTACGATTCAAATTATAGAGTTAACTACCACCAGTTAATACCCGGACAGCTCCCGGGACGACTTTGATCGTCACCGGAGTCTCCCACCCCACCTCTCCGTCTACTTGAATATTCTGTGG
>JGI24024J18818_10000775_pt1 | contig 12699 bp, 12 predicted proteins | sample Cruoilmetagenom2_FD_18818 | JGI IMG/M metagenome (IMG submission 18818) | reverse complement strand
TTTCTAAGCAAATTGCTAGAGATTATGATGTTCTTCTTGATGAAGCAGTAGCACTTAGAGGTTCATTCCTTATCGATGCTGACGGTACAGTAAGACATGCAGTGATCAATGATCTTCCACTTGGTAGAAACATTGATGAAATGATCAGAATGGTAGACACAATGTTATTTACTAACGAGCATGGTGAAGTTTGTCCTGCTGGTTGGGTTAAAGGTGACGAAGGTATGAAAGCTGACACTGAAGGTGTTGCTGAATATCTTGCAAAACACGAGGGTGACCTGTAATCAGGATACCATCTCATTCCTAAGCTTTTTAGCTTGGGAATGTATAGTTGAGTTTATGATCATAAGCTTATCTATACATTCAAAGGAGCATTCATGACAGATTATGCCACACTACTCAAAGAGAGTGGACTCAAAGCTACATTTCAACGTATGAATATCCTGGAGAGTATAGAACTATATGGTCATATGACCATCGATGCTATCTATGAAAAAGTCATTAAAACACATCCTTCTCTTTCATTGGCAACTGTTTATAAAAATATTATTTTGATGGTGGAGAAAGGTGTACTTGTTGAAGTGCCTATCACAGGACAGAAGGCCAAATATGAACTTTCAAAAGCAGACCATATTCATTTGGTATGTACAGAGTGTGGAGAAGTAGAAGATAAACCGCATAATTTAGGCGCAGATGAGTTATTTACTTCGATGACCAAAGAAGAGAACTTTACACTGAATAAACAGCAGATCAATCTTTATGGGGTTTGTAGTCACTGCCAAGAGGTTGTTGCGTAGTTGTTGCAGGTGTAATACCTACAACATACTATTTAAAGAGTGCCGATCCAACCCTGATCAAATTCGATCCACATTTAATCGCCAATTCATAGTCTGAACTCATTCCCATAGAACAGATAGTTGCACCTTCTTTTTCAAGCTTTTCATAGATGCGGTGTGTGGTTTCAAAACTTTTTTGTATCAGCTTTACATCTTCACTGTGTGCACCTATGGTCATAACACCTTTAAGATTGATTTGAGGACAGCTTTCTTGAATGCTCTGGTAAATGTCAAATGCCTCTTCGCTGTTTACACCTGATTTGCTCTCTTCTTTGGCTGCATTGATCTGCAGAAGACAGTTCATTTTAGATGATTTTGCTAAGAGCTTTTTGTTAAGCTCTAGTGCTAAGTCCATACTGTCGAGTGACTGCATAAGGGCAGGGCGTAAGTCGATGAGATTGTTGATCTTGTTTTTTTGCAATGAACCTATCATATGCCACTCAAGCGGTAACGCTTCGAGCGCTTCCATACGCTCTTTAAGTTGTTGAACCTGGTTTTCTCCAAAGGCTCGTTGTCCCAGATCATAGAGTGTAGAGATATTTTCAAGTTCAGTGTATTTGGCAACCGTCACAAGTTTCACAATGTGGTGTTCACTCACTGAGATACGTGCTTGTTCAATATTCCAGATAACTTCATCAAGGTTTGCTCTTAAGTGTTCTTTGTCCAGTATACTCATTTTTTATCCTATCAATCGATTAATATCATTATACAACCCTAACATCATAAGAGAGATGAGCAGAGCCCAGCCAACCAGTGTGATGTACATCATTACTTTTTCACTTGCAGTTTTTCCTGTGATCATTTCATAAAGGTTGAACATGATGTGTCCACCATCTAATGCAGGGATAGGAAGTAAGTTAAGTACTCCCAGGTTCACTGAAATAAGAGCCGTAAAAAAGAAAAGGGCAAGTATCCCTGCCGAACTCGCTTCCGCTGTCACATCTACGATGGTGATGATGCCCCCGAGTTTATCTGCACCCACCACACCGGTAATGAGTTTTTGCACAGATTGAACGATGAGTAAAGAGGCTTTTTTTGTCTCTTCCCAGGCATAGTCAAGACCCTCTATAAATCCAAAGTGAACGGTAGTTTGTTTTCCTGAAGGGCTGATGCCTATGATACGTCTGGTGATTTTTTCACCAAAAACATTCTGGTCTTCTATGACCTTGGGTACAAGCTGTAGTGTGACAAGTTGTTGATCACGTTCTATGATGAGCGTGATGTCACTTTTGGCTTCATTAATGTGTTTACCGATATTTTCCCAGTAAATGATGTTGTTCCCGTTGATCTGGACTATTTTGTCATCTTTGCTTAGACCGGCAGAAAATGCAGGTGTCTCTTTTCCTACTTCCCCGACATAAGCCAATAGTTTTGGTACACCAATGTTGGCGATGGCAAAATAGAGAATGAAAGCCAGTAAAAAATTGGCAAAAGGACCTGCCAGCAAAATGACAATGCGCTGCCATGGTTTTTTGACATTGTAGGAGTCTTCATCGTAAGAGACCTTGGTAGGATCACTATCGTCCTGGCCTTTCATTTTTACATATCCGCCAAGCGGGATGGCAGAGATACTCCATTGTGTATCTCCGATGACTTTTGTGTATAGTTTCTTTCCAAAACCTATACTGAATACATCAACTCTTACACCAAAAAAACGTGCAGCCGTGAAATGTCCAAGTTCATGAAAGAAAATAAGTACCGATAAGACCAGAAGTGCAACGAGGATGCCCATGAAATTCCTAATATATATTTAGAGTTTTAGAATTACCCTAATAATTTTTTATCAAATTATAGCCAAGAGTTGTAAAAAATTGATATAGATTAAAAAGATAATGGAAAATTTGGCTAAAATAGAACATTAGGCTAAAAGGATGGAAAAATGAATGATAGCAAAGAAAAAGCAATAGAGCTTGAAGAAGAGAAATTACTCAATCTTGATACCGACCATTATACTAAAAAAGCAGTAGTAGAGCATGAAGAAGTATTTGAGGAAGAGTTGGCAGAGCAAGTGAATGAAGAAGTGGAAGTAGAAGGCGAAGCAGTTGATGAGCTAGCAGATCCTATAGAGGAACTTGAAAAAGAACCTGAAGAGAGTACTCCTGAATCAACAAAAGAGACAAAAAATGCAAAAGCACTGCGTTTGGTAGAACAGGCAAGATCTATCGTTCAAGAAGCGGATGCGCAGACGGAGGAGTGTAAACTTTTACTGATGGATGACTTGAAAGAGTATGAAGAAGCAAAGTCAAAATTGAAAGAGAGTGGTTTTGATGACTGTGTAATTTTACTGGAAAAGCTGGGTTATCCAACAACAAGTGAAGAGCAGGAAGAAGAGGAGAATGTTGTCTTTGAAAGCAAAGAAGAAGTGGCACCTATGATCATAAAAGGTGTTTCAGGCGGTAAATTCTCAGGCTTTGTTTTGGCACTATTGGGAGGTGCAGCGACTGCAGTCGGATTGGTTTATCTGGCGACAGAAAAGTTGGGTATGACACTTAACGTGTCGAAACTCCCCTCTCCTGAAGAGACGCAAAATATTTTCTCTTCGTTTTCTACGATGGTGGGTTTAAAACCTGATGCTACTATAGGGGCAGGGCTCTTAGGAGTTTCTGTACTTTTAGTCATGTTTCTTATCTATAAGACCCGTGTAGGGTTGAAAGCCAATAGCAATCTTCACTTTGCCGTGAAACAGTTTGTCGAGGCAGAACTCTATACAGAACAAAAATCCAACTGTAAAGTAGAGATGGAGAAAGTAGATGCCCATATGAAAGAGACCATCGAGACAATGAATATCCATGAGATACTTCTTCATGAACAAGAAGGAAAACTTCAACGTATTTTATATTTTGAAGGGGAGAAGGGGAAGAGTACAGATTATCATGAAAAATCATTTGCAGAGATACGTGAAACAAAAGAACTCATGCGTACTATAAAAGATTTCATGGCTATTCCAATGTCAGAAGATGGAAAGCTTTCTGAAAATAGTGTAGAGCGTTTGGTAAAAGCTAAAAGTCAGATGGATAGAATGATCGACAGACTGTATTGAATTTAAAAGATTTAATACAATTTATATACATAGTAATGAAAGTTTTTAGAAAGTAATAAAGTTAAAAGAGTGAAGTCCCAAACACTCTCCTAAAAGGAGAGAGATGTATTCAAACATTTGGGAGGAGATTACGACTAGAATGATGTACTGATTGTACCAACAATGTGATCTTCATCATTTAAAGATAAACGATCGTCTGAAGAGAAGTCTGTGTAAGCTACTGTTATTTCAAATTTACCAAATGTTTTTGCAAGAGAAACAAGATAGTTTGTTCCTACATCATCATAGTCACCGTAAGATGCTGCAAGTGTCATTTCCCATGGCAATTTAGCTGAAGCACCTACTTCCCAGTAATCAGGAGTATCGTTTTCAGAATCTAGACCAAATGAATATTTACCATTAACACCAAAACTGTCCCAGTCGTAACTAAGACCAACATATGCTTCATCAAAATTGAATGCATCTGATTCATTTGGATACGCATAGTAGATATAACCTAGATCATATCCGAAACCAGCGATCTCCCCTGCATAACCTGCATAGAAGTCTGCTTCTAGATTATTATCTGTTCCACCGCCAAACTCAACATTTGAACCCCATGTACCAAGATAAAAACCTTTGTACCCAAGGTCAATTCCACCTTGAACTGCCGGTGAATTAGCTGTTTGAGTCATACCTCTCCATACATAGTTAGATGTAATTGCAAGGTTTGCACTTACTTCTAATGCAGACTCCGGTGCTGCTTCTACTACTGCTACTTCTTCTACTGGAGCTATATCTCCGCCTGCAAATGCAGAACTTACAGCGAACGCTGCTACTAAACTTAATTTAGTTAATTTCATGTTAATTCCTTGTTATTTTTTAGATAGGTAAGTGTAACATAGGGTTAACAGGAAGTGAACGAAAGAGTGATTAATTTTTAATCAATTGGCTGTTTAATGTTATTTAGTAGGTTCTGCAGGGATGTTTTTGAAAAAATCTCTGACATATTCATAACCGGAGTAGAGTGTAAGTAGAACAGCTAACCAGAGGAGTGCTTCCCAAAAGGCCATTCCATAAGCAAGAAACCTATGGCTATCATCTGCACAACGGTTTTGACTTTACCCATCCATGAGGCTGCGATGTCTATGCCTTCTGCTACGGCTGAAACACGAAGTCCCGTGATGAACAGCTCTCGCGTAATGATGAGGAAAATGGCCCATGGTGAAGCAGACCCGATCATCATGAGTCCAAGAAATCCTGCAAGTGTAAGCATTTTATCTGCCAGAGGGTCAAGGATCTTACCAAGGGTTGTGATCTGGTTAAAGGTACGTGCAATGTAGCCGTCAAAAAAGTCAGTAGCTGAAGCAACAACAAAAATGAAGGCTGCTATATAGTTGAGCCAGGATTGATGGATACCTTCAAAAATGGCTGCATCTTGGTTTACCAAGAAAAGAAACATTACAGGAGCGAGGAGGAGACGGATGAATGCTAAAATATTGGGGATGTTAAATATTTGTGCATTTGTCATCTTATATCTCCCGGTGATTATCTAAAAGTTGTTCCGCCATCAACCACAAGTGTTTGACCTGTGATCCATGATGCTTCGTCTGTACAAAGGAAGTAGACAGAACCTGCAAGGTCATCCGGGCTTCCCATTCTGTTGACTGCTGAACGTTTGATGGTTTCAGCTTTTACTTCTTCATAGTTTGTAAATGCTTTAAGTGCATCAGTGTCAATCGGACCGCCAGATACAGCATTTACTCTAATGCCCATTTCTCCCAGTTCCACAGCTGCGTAACGGCTCATAGCTTCAACAGCAGCTTTATTTGTACCGTGACCTGCATAGTTCTCGATGTAGATAAGGTTACCTGTTGAGCTTAGTGTTACGATGGCACCGCCACCTACTTTTTCCATACGTACAGCAGCTTCTTGTGAACCACGCACAAAGGCACCCACTGTTGCAGTATAAATGTTCGTTAAACCTTTTGCAGGTCTAAGTTTCATGAATTTACCATAACCGCCTACGACTGGACGTCCGTAGATCATTGCATTTGATACAAAAAAGTCTACTCTGTCAAAATCTTCATCGATCGCCTGAAATAAAGGTTTAAACCCATCAAGCTCTAAAATATTAAGAGGGTAGGCTTTTGCTTTCACTCCATACTTACTCTCCAGGTCTGCTGCGATCACTTCTGCAGATTCTTTGTTGGAGTTGTATGTAAAGGCTATGTTTACACCGTTTTGGGCAAACTTCTCTGCAACTGACTTTCCGATTCCTTTGGTTGCACCTGTGATAACAAGTGTTTTACCTTTCATGTCTGACATCTTACGCTCCTACTATTTTATATTTTTTCATCACTGCTTCGATCTTGTTCATGTTCTCTGTACTTGGTGCTACAAGAGGCAATCTGTATTCCAATGTATCAGTTAATCCTGCAATGTACATAGCTGCTTTGATAGGAATAGGGTTACTTTCACAGAAAAGTACTTTGTTGATCTCAAAGAGTTCATCATTGATGGCTTTAGCTTTTACAAAGTCGCCTTTAAGTGCTGCATGTGCAAGCTCTGCTTTCATATCTGGTAAAAGGTTGGAAGTCACAGATGTGATTCCTTTTCCACCACTTGCCAAGATAGGAAAGTCAATGACGTCATCCCCAGAGAAAACATACAGGTCAGGTACTTTGGCTAAAAGTTCAACGGTTCTTTCTATGGAACCGGTCGCTTCTTTGATACCCATAATATTCTCTACATCATCAAAAAGTCTTTTGACTGTGTCAGGCAGGATGTCTACACCTGTACGTCCCGGTACATTATAAAGCATAAAAGGTACTTCCACTGCAGATGCTATCGCTTTATAGTGTTGGTAAAGACCTTCCTGGCTTGGTTTGTTATAGTAAGGAGAGACTGAGAAGAGGGCATCAACACCACACTCTTCGGCATGTTTAGCGATATCTATGGCTTCATGTGTCGCGTTAGATCCTGCACCCGCAAGCACTTTTGTACTTGTACCTTTACAAATTTCTACGGCTATCTCGATACATCTTTTATGCTCATCATGGCTCAGTGTAGCACTTTCACCCGTAGTTCCTACAGGACATACGGCATCAATACCGTTGTCTATCTGTCTTTGGATGAGTGTTGCAAAGGTTGCTTCATCCAATGTACCTTGTTTAAATGGCGTGATCAGTGCAGTGGTTGCACCGGTAATATAGTTATTCATCTTTGATTTCCTAGTTCTTTTTCAATATAACTGTCGTTGAAAAATTATGATCAAAATACTTTTTAGCAGTATCGCTAATATCTTTGAGTGTAATTTTATCTAATTTCTCTTCATATTCAAGTAAAGGCTCTATATTTCCTTTAACATAGTAATCTCCATAGAGTCCCGCAACGGAAGATGAACTCTCCAAAGAGTAGATGAATTCTGCTTTTGTGTTGATTTTTACTTTGTCCAGCTCCGCTTGTGTGACCTCACCGTTTTTGAGTTTTTCAAGTTGTAGGAGTATCTCTTTTTCCAGCACATCCAGTGAAGCTCCCGGAGCACACATCGCCATGATAAGGAATACGCCCGGATCGGCGAGTTCCATGTTGTAGCCATAGACCTGGTTAGCAAGTTGCTTTTCATTGACTATCGTTTTCTCAAACCAGGAACTTTTACCAGAACTTAGGATGTGGCTGATAGCAGAAAGTGCAACCTGGTCTTCATGTTCATAGTTAGGGATAGCATAGGTGATTGCCAGTGTATCTACTTTATTACTCTCTTTGTGAAGCACAGCTCTTTTTGCACCATCTACTTTTGGTTCAACGGCTGTCACTTTTGGGATCGTATGCTTATTTTTGATCTTTCCGAAGTATATGTCTGCCTGGGTAAATACCTCTTCAGGTTTTATGTCACCCGCAACGATCAAGANGGCATTGCTTGGCTGATAATAGCGTTGATAAAAATCTCTGATATCTTCTATTTTCCAGGAAAGAATATCTTCCATAAATCCTATAGGAAGCCAGTGGTAAGGATGGTAGGTAAAGTGTGTGTTAAAGACTCTGAAATAAAGGTAGCCCATAGGATTGTTGTCAGTTCTTAAACGTCTTTCTTCAGCGACTACATCACGCTCCTTTTGGAACTCCTCATCTGTGAGTTTGAGGTTGTGCATGAGTTCAGAAAAGAGATCAAGGCTCAATGCCAGGTTTTTACTTGCAGTTTTGATGTAGTAGTGTGTTTTGTCAAAACCTGTAGCAGCATTGTTTACACCGCCACGGCTCTTTACGATCGTATCAAATTCGCCTTCTTTGAGTTTATCCGTAGACTTGAAAGAGAGATGCTCAAGCATATGCGCCATACCGCTTTTTCCCATGACTTCGTTTCTGCTTCCTACTTTGTAGTAGATATCTGTAGTGATAACGCCTGAATCATTATCCATAGGGATGACAACGATCTGCATGCCGTTATCGAGGGTTTTTGTAAAATGTGGTGGCAATGAATTGGCCATTGATACTCCTGATATAAAGAATAGTGTGAACACTATTTTAGTGAATAGTGAATAGTGAATAGTGAATAGTGTTTGTTTTGTCATTTCCAATCTGCTCCAATGGCTTCGTGAATATGACTATAACCATCTTTCTTTAACAGAGTAATAATCCCTTCATTGATCTCTTTGATGAGTGCGGGACCTCTGTAGACCAGCATAGAGTAAACCTGCACTAAAGATGCACCTGCTTTGATACGTTTATACGCCTCTTCTGCAGAGTCAATACCTCCCACTGAGATGAGTAGGGTTTTGCCATAGAACTCTTTTCCTATAGCCTTGAAGAGCTGGTAGGACTTTTCTGTAAGCAGTGCACCGCTTATGCCTCCAAAGTCTTTTGCATGTTTAGTTAAAGAGTAGTCTATGGTCGTATTGGTCGCGATGATCCCTGCCGCACCGGCATCTACAGCACTCTTACAAAGTGTAATGGCATCATCAGCTTCCATATCCGGAGCGATCTTGAGCAGTACGGGTTGCTTTGTGATCTCTTTAGCCATTTTAAAAACAGCAGTGATAAATGCTTCATTTTGAAGGTCTCTGAGTCCTGGCGTATTTGGAGATGAAATGTTGATGACGATGTAGTCACCATAATTTTTAAAGGCTCTGAAAAGTGTTTCATAGTCATTGAGTGCGTCATCTTCTGAAGTGAGTTTGTTTTTACCGATATTGATACCCAAAGGGTAGTCAAAAAAGTAAAGTTTTTTAAGACGCTGCAGCATATAGTGGCTGCCTTTGTTGTTAAAGCCCATGGCATTTTGTATGGAGTTGTCTTCGATAAGTCTGAAGAGTCTTGGTTTGGCATTACCGTCTTGCGGTTTTGGTGTGACCGTACCTATCTCTGTAAATCCAAAGCCCATGGTCGGCATGGCAGTGATGTATTGACCATTTTTATCAAATCCTGCACCCAAACCTACCGGGTTCTGGAAAGTTCTCCCAAAGATCTCCTGTTGGATCATAGGGTGGGTAACAAAGTTCTGATCTTTTACATAGCGTTGTATGCTGGGACAGTGAGAGATGGCTCTTAGGCCAAATCCGGCAACAGAGTGTGCTGTTTCCGGATCAAGTTTAAAAAGGATTTTTTTGAGGTTTTGGTAAGAAAAAAGTGACAAGTAAGAACTCCATGATTATAGTATAGTAATTATAGCCAAATAATCAAAAAAAGTAATGTAAAGAGAAGGTAGCACCTTGTATAGAGTCAAGATCTTTTATCTCTTGCACAATATTATAGTGGTAGCTCAAATCTACATCCACAGTATCTGTCAGATAGATAATGAAACCGCCATTCCCTCCATAATAGAATCCGTCGCTATCTTCCAGTGCGACATCTTTGTATTTAAGTATTCCCCCGGACAAGCCAAGGTAAGGTCTTAATTTTGCTGTACCAAAAAGTTCATCAAGGAGTACTTTGTCAAGTTCTACAGAGAGGCTTTGGTAGTCAGAGTTTTTAAATTCATAGGTAAGCATAGTACGCCAATCTAAGGATTGTTTTCCATAGCGCAGGGAGATTGTGTTTTCCTGGTTATTGTTGAGAGGGGTGTCTACTGTTTGTGCTGATACTCCAATGCCTACAAAAGGATATTTTGTAAGTGTTTCTTCTTCTTGAGAGAAGAGTAAGCTGAGAGTAAATATTAAAATTAAAATAATTTTAGACACAGCAAGCCCTTCAGAATATATAATATTATATAGTATGATATCTTGCGTTAGATTAAGATTATCTTATAATTTAGAGTCTTTTGCTAATTTTCTATAAGTTTCACATTGTTGAAGCAAAGTATTATGAGAACCTCTGCAAATAATCTTTCCATCCTGAAAGACTAAAATAATATCAGCATCTTCGATCGTACTGAGCCTATGTGCTACCGTAAATGTGATCATCTCAGAGCTAAGTTCTTGCAAGGCTTGTTGTATAAGGGCTTCACTTTTATTATCCAGTGCTGAGGTAGCTTCATCCAAGATGAGGATATCAGGATTTTTATAGAGTGCACGTGCCAGGGCAATACGTTGTCTTTGTCCTCCAGAGAGATTGTCTCCACTTTCAGATAATAGTGTATGGATACCGTCATCCAATTTACTGATAAACTCCATCGCATAAGCTTTGTCCAATGCCTTTAAGACCCTTTGCTCATCTATTTTCTCCCCATAGGCAACATTTGCAGCGATAGTGTCATTAAAGATGTAGATACGCTGAGTCACATAGGCTATTTTTTGATGTAAAGAGGTGAGCGTAAAGTCTTTGTTTTCTTTGCCATTGATAAAGATCTTTCCGGAACTCGGATCATAAAAACGTACCAGTAGATTTACCAGAGAACTTTTCCCTGCACCACTGTCCCCTACAAGAGCAATGGACTCACCCTTTTTGGCTTCCACTATGATGTTGTCCAGGGCAGGCGTGTTATTGTAATGCAGTGAAACATTTTTCAAAGAGATACTTTTGATGGACTCTGTGAGTTCATCTTCTCCTCCTATGATGTTAGGCTTGGTATCGAGAAGCTCATGCATACGGATATTGGCAGTGATGGCATCCTGTGCTTTGTTGTAAAGTGTAGAGAGACGTTTTATGGGAGTGTAGAGCATAAAGAGTGCTGTAGAAAAAGCAAAAAATGCACCCACTGTCATATGCCCGTCTATTACCTCTTTACCTCCGATATAGATCACCAGACCGATGGCAACAGAACCTAAAATTTCCATAATAGGTGAGATAAGAGCATTGGTGCGTATCTGTTTCATAATGAAGGTAAAAACATTCTGGTTCTCTTTTGCAAAACGTGCTTGTTCGTAGTTTTGACTTGAGTTGGACTTAATGACTTCTATATTGGCTAAGATCTCTCCCAGTCTGGAAGTCATATCTGCTGTACTCTCCTGAGAAAGTTTAGAATATTTACGCATCTTTTTTGCAAGCCTGGAGAGAGGGAAGATCGCCAGTGGCATGATGATGAGAAAATAGAAAGCAAGTTTTGGGCTTTCATAGATCACATACCCCGTCAGTGCAAATATTGTCAGGATCTCCCTCATGAGATCAGGTATGATATTGGCAACAACCATTTGTATACGGGCGATGTCATTGGTCACACGAGAAAGTATCTCTCCTGAATGTATGGTCTTAAAAAAATCCATATCGAGGTAAGTGACATGTGATACCAGTTTATCCCGTAATTTTCTTACCACATCCTGACCAATGTAAGAAGTGTAGAAGGTTTGTATATATCCCCCTATACCTTTAAGCATAAACACACCTACCAGAAGAAAAGGCATGATTGCAAGCATCTTTTCATCTTTGTTAATAAAGACATCATCAAGTACGGGTTTTATCAGTTGCGCTGTTCCTGCTGTACCTACTGCAACAGCGATCATCCCCAGGATCGCAAAGAAAAATTGTTTTTTATACCCTGTAAGATAAGGCAGATATTGTTTGAGAAGATCTTTCATACGGATTTCATCATATTAGGATTTTTCCCATAATGTTCCCTCAGCAGTATCCATGATGGAAATGCCCAGTGCTGTGAGTTCATCACGTATGGTATCAGAGCGTTCAAAGTTTTTCTCTTTTTTTGCTTCTGTACGTGCCTGAATCAGGGTTTCTATCTCTGTTTTTTCTGCTTCACCAACCCCTATCTGAAAGTAGGAAAAAGGTTCTTTCCCTCCAAAGCCTAAAAGGGTGTCGATAAACTCTATATTTGCCAAAGTCTCTTTTTTCAGTGCTTTGTTTTTAGGGTTTTCATCCAAAGCATCATTGGTGTTTGCTACCATTTCATCTATCACTGCAAGGGCTATGGAAATGTTCAGGTCATCACCCATTGCATCGAGGAGTGCTTGTTTAAATGTTTTGTTTACCGCAGAGCCTTTGCCTGGAGAGACACGTTTTTTCATTCTGTAGATCTTGTCCAGTCTCTTTTTTGAAGTTTGTAACTCTTCTTCTGAAAAGTTAAAATCATTTCTATAGTGTACAGAGTTAAGGTAGTAGCGCAGTACTTCTCCGTCATAAACTTTCAGGGCATCTTTTAGAAAAAAGCTGTTTCCTAAAGATTTACTCATCTTCTCACCGTCTATCTGCACAAAACCGTTATGCATCCAGTATTTGGAAAGTTCATGTCCTGTGGCACAGCGACTTTGGGCTGCTTCATTTTCATGGTGAGGGAAGAGAAGGTCTGCCCCTCCACCGTGAATGTCTATGCTGTATTCATTTGTACCGATAAAGTGTTTCTCTATCATTGCAGAACACTCTATGTGCCATCCTGGACGACCGGAAGAGAAAGATGTATCAAAACAGATATCATCCTCACCTTTACATGCTTTCCAAAGTGCAAAATCTTTAGGATTT
>JGI24024J18818_10000774_pt1 | contig 12723 bp, 10 predicted proteins | sample Cruoilmetagenom2_FD_18818 | JGI IMG/M metagenome (IMG submission 18818) | reverse complement strand
CTTTTTTGACCAAAACGGAAAAGTTCATCAGATACTTGCATTGCAAGCTCACGTGTTGGAACGATGACAAGTCCTTCTACTGAACCGTCTGCTTTCATCATAGACATAGCAGGTAGTCCAAAGGCAGCTGTTTTACCTGTACCTGTTTGTGCCTGAGCTATGAGGTCATGACCTTCTAATATAAGAGGGATAGCATCTCTTTGTACCGGTGAAGGCTCAGTAAATCCTGCGTCTGTTACAGCCGCTTGAATAGTGTCTTTTAAATTAAAATCAGTAAATTTCATATATTGTTTTCTTTATAGTTAGTTAGTGGGGTGATATTATCTTGGCAATAGAACAGTTCTAAAGTTGCAAGTGGTTATATTGAACCCTGTTTTATGCAACTGATACCAAACTATCACACGACTTTGCGTGGAAAAAAGGAGATACATCTCATGTATCTAAAAGGAGTTTGATACTCTCTTGCAGAAAAGTTCGGAATTATAGCAGGATTATTTTGAAAAAGCTAGGGTATGAGTTAATATAATTTATTAGAGCATAAAAATATACTATATATTCTCAAAAAAGAGTTATAATAAGGAATAGAATATCTCTAAAAAAAGTAGGTACTATTTATGAAAGTTACAAAATATTTATGGGTATGTATGCTTTTTATTACATTTCCTTTACATCTTTCATCCGCACCAAAAGTGGAAGACAGCAGTATAAAAACATCAGTGATATTTAACACACTTTGTGCGAAGTGTCATGAGGGTGAATGCAGTGGAAGATTAAGTTTTGATACGGGAAGCAAAGTAGCAAGTAGTCATATCAAACGCTATTCAGGTGATACAAATATTTCCAAAGGTGAAACAGAAGAGTTCTTCTCTCTCTTAAACTATATGAAAACAGAGTGTGCATTGTGGATGCCAAATAATGGAAAATGGGAACCGGAGAATCTTACACATTTTGCTCTGCCTTCATCTAAAGGTTATTTTATTCCTTTGGGGATTCTAAAAGAGAGTAAGTATCATATTGAAATCAAGCTAAAAGATGATATTCATTTTAGGGTTGAAGTGCTATCAGATCATTTTGAGAATTTTCTTGATATTTCAGCTTGTCCTGATGGGAAAAAGCAAATACTTCAATTTACCATAAAGAGAAAAGTCAATACTTTTTTACGTATTCAAAGCAGAAAACCTTTGTATATCATTGATTTGAATGTTAAAAAGGATGACTAAGAGTTTTCTTAAGTATTAGGGTATAATTAACTTAAATGGATTATTAAAAACAGAGATGATAAATATACATAGCTTCTATATATACATAGGGTGGAGGGTAAATCATTATGCGAAATATGAAACTTTTCATGTTATTTGCACTTTTCTTATTTCTAATCATAGGTTACAAAACATATGAACAATACCATAACATAAAAGATACCCAAAAACTTATAGTCCTTAATGAGAGTCAGTCTCTTGCAACTTTCATCTCTGCTTTTCGCCAAACCTATCAAGAAGCTTTCCTTTCCAACCATATAGATGTTGATGATAAGACCATCAATTTACTCCCCGTGAAGACCATCACAGAGATAAGTGATCGTTTTTCTTCAATTAGAGAAGGAGATATTCTCATACATACTGTTTCAGATCGTCCCCGAAACAGTGACAATATGGCCAATGATTTTGAACTCGGAATGATCCAGTATTTTAAAGATAACCCTCAAGAAAAAGAGAGTTTTCTACAAAAAGATGATGCTTTTTATTATACACAGCCTCTATACATAAAAGAGTCCTGTCTTAGCTGTCACGGTAAACGAGAAGATGCTATACCCAGTATCCGAGACAAGTATGCCACTGCCTATGATTATAAGATTGGTGAGATTCGAGGTTTGATAAATATTGAAATTAAAAAACGTGATTTTTTTGCAGGTATGTATGCTGATTTTACCAATACCCTTTTAAGTACGATCTTTCTTTATATCGCTTTCCTGATCATTATCTATCAGTTGATAAAAGAGATGCGTCAGAAGGAAGATCAGTACACACAACAGCTCAAAAGTGATATTAAGAAAAAAACCTATGAGATAAAAAAGCAGAAAGATACTTTTGAAACCTTGTTTGAAAAATCATCAGATGGTATCTTGATCATTGAAGATGGTAAATTCATCCAGTGTAATGAGAAGATCGTTGAAATGCTGCATTATCATTCTAAAGAAGATCTGCTTAATGCGCGTCCTTCTGAACTTTCCCCTGAATTTCAGCCAGACGGCCGTAGGTCTGATGAAAAATCTGAAGAGATGATCGCATTGGCTTTAGAAAAGGGCAGTCATCAATTTGAATGGGTACATACCAAGGCTAATGGCAAGAACTTCATATCAGAGGTTACATTGACTGCGATCACACTAAATAACCGTAATGTACTTCATGTGATCTGGAGGGATATCTCAGAGAAAGCAAAAGCAAAACAGGCACTGATAGATCAAAAAAATATTTTAGACTATCAGGCACATCATGATGGATTGACAGGTTTGCCAAATCGTGTACTTTTCAATGACCGTATGGAGCATGGTATTGAATTGGCCAAACGTCATCATACAAAACTTGCACTCTTTTTTATTGATCTTGACCATTTTAAGCAGATAAATGATTCATTGGGGCATCAAATAGGGGACAGGGTACTGATAGTCGTGGCAGAGCGTTTAAAGGCGAAGATCCGTAAAGAAGATACTTTGGCGCGTTTAGGGGGTGATGAATTTACTATTATTATGGAAGATCTTGATAAGATAGAGGATGCTTCTCTCTTGGCTGAGAAGATACAGAAAGTTTTGACACAACCTATCCACATTGAAGGGCATACACTTTATACCTCAAGCAGTATGGGTATCTCTCTCTACCCTCAAGATGATACCGATGCAAATAATCTTATCAAATACGCAGATACAGCTATGTACAAAGCAAAAGATGAGGGACGTAACAACTTTCAGTTTTACTCTTATGAAATGACAGAATTTGCCTTTGAACGTATGGTCATGAAAAGTTCTTTGCGAAATGCTATCAATAATGAGGAATTTATCATTCACTATCAAAAACAGGTTGATGCTGCTAGCGGAAAACTTACAGGAATGGAAGCGTTGATACGCTGGCAGCATCCAGACATAGGATTGGTACATCCCCACAAGTTTATCTCTTTGGCAGAAGAGTCAGGTTTGATCCTTGAGATAGACAGATGGGTCATGAGCACCGCTATGAAACAGATTACACAATGGTATAGTGAAGGATTAGAACCGGGTATACTTGCACTTAACCTTTCTATGAGACAATTAAGATCTGACGATTTCATTGAGATACTTCAGGACACTATGAAAGAGATAGGTTTTAAACCTGAATGGTTGGAATTGGAAGTGACTGAAGGTGAAATGATGAAAAAACCTGAAGAGAGTATTATTAAACTTGAAAAAATAAGTCAAATGGGTATTGAGATCACCATTGATGATTTTGGTACAGGATATTCTTCTTTGGCATACTTAAAGAGACTACCAGTGAGTAAACTAAAAATTGATCAATCTTTTATACTGGGACTTCCTTATGATAAAGATGATGTTGGTATCGTCAAAGCGATCATTGCATTGGCAGAGAGTCTTGGTCTTGAACTGATCGCAGAGGGTGTGGAGACAGATGCCCAAAAAGAGTTTCTTTTGAACAGTGGATGTAAACATATACAAGGATACTATTATGGTGAACCTATGTCGGCAGAAGAGATAGCAAAGAAGTATTTTGCTACTTCTGGTCATATCATGAAAAACGGGTAAGCGGAAAAGGTTTTTAAAGTAAACCCATCGCCAACTTCGCTTCATCTGTCATACTCTCCTGATTCCAGGGCGGATCAAATACGATATCTACATCTATGTTTTCTAAACCACTTTGTCTGCTTACAATACTTTTTACCAAATCGACAATGACGTTAGAGAACGAACAAGTAGCAGAGGTAAGGGTCATAGTAATTTTACACATCTTAAGCATGGAAACTTCATTTGTCCAGCACTTTACTTCATAGATGAGACCTAAGTCATAGATGTTAACCGGTAGTTCTGGGTCATAGATGAGTTTTAAGTGTTCAACTATCTTTTCTTCCATCTCTCTATCTGAAGGTTGTTTGTCTATAAAAGCTTGTCTTTCTGCTGACATTTTCTCATCAATACTTTTTTGAGTAGGTTTATTAAATTTTGCGTCATACGCTGCAAACTCTTCTGCTGTAGTTGGAACATCGTCTATTTGTATATTATTGATATCCATTACTTTTCTCCTTTACATTTTTGTGCATACATATATACCATTTTCAAAAAGGCTTCCAAGCTCTGTTGGCGTACGGGTGAGAGGAGTTCAACCACGCCCATATCATGCAGTTTTGCAGGGTCAAAAGCCAGTATCTCATCGGGGGTACGGTTTCCAAAGATGTCCAGTAAAAGCGTTAACATCCCTTTTGCCATTTCAGAGGTACCTTCTCCTCGAAGTATGAGCAGACCATCTTTACATTCTCCCATAAGCCAGGCGGCAGAAGCACATCCTACCACAAATGTGGCATCATTTTTTTCTTCATCCGGTAGTGTGGTATGTTTTTTCCCTAAGTCAAAGATATATTCCAATTTATCATTGGCAGTAGGGAAAAGATCAAAATCCTCTTTGTATCGTGCAACTGTTTCTACCATGGTCTCTTGCATATTCATACTAACTCCTTATGACCTTCGTAAAATACTTTTTCAAAGGCTGTTTTTATACGCTCTTGCTGTCTTGTGTCTTTGACGGTCTCTATAAGGGTATTGGCAAAGGCGATGACGAGCATTTTTCTGGCTTCTACGTAGCTAATACCACGACTTTGGAGGTAGAAAAGCTGTTTTCCGTCAAGTTGTCCGGTTGTTGCTCCATGTGAAGCTTCAAGTTCATCTATGTAGATCTCCAGCTGTGGTTTGGCTGCCATATAGGCTTTTTCATGAAGTAAAATGGCTTTAGAATTTTGCTCTGCCTTCGTGTACTTAGCTGAGTGTTCCACTCTAATGAGGGCATCAAATATCCCCCGGGCATCACCATCTAAAATATTTTTTGCTTCTTGCTTAGACGTAGAGTGTTCCCCTTTATGGACTATCTGTGAGACCGTACCACGTTTGGAGTTTTCATTGAGGTAGAGTAAGTGACCTGCGTCTACATGTGCGTATCTGTCTAGATCAACTTTGATCAACTGAAGCGCTTGTCCACCACCTAAGTCAAAGCTCTTAAGTACGGCATTTGCATTTTTGGCTACATTGACTTTGTGTGAAGCTACCATACTGTAGCTCTTGTCTTGCATACTTTGCATTTTAACTACTCTTAACGTAGAGTCTTGTGCGATGTGCATGTCATAGCCATAGAGTACCAGTGTATTTTCTATATCCTCGTGCTCAAACTCTTCATACAGTGTTGCATGACGATTAGCCTGGTTGTACAATACAATACGGTAAGAGATCAGTGTATCAGATGTAGTAAATCGATGTAAAAGTTCAAGTTCTGTATCACCATCTATCTCTATCTTAATAGTCAGAGGAGAGAGCAGGTGACCTAAATAATAGAGTGGGTCAAAATGTTCTGTATCTATCATCTCACATGCTTCATAGTAAATACGTAGACCTTTGGGTGCAGAAACCACCACACCGTCAACTATCTCTATTTTTTCACCTTCCTCTATGGTTTGAGGTACATAGTTCAGTGTTTTATACTCCTTCTCTAAGAGCTTCTCTATATCAAAATAACGGTACTGTTCAGACTTTTTACTAGGCAGTCCCAAAGAGATGAACTTATCAAGTAAGGCTTTTCTCCCTTTCACATCAAGTACTGTTGCCAGCTCTTCTGTGTTTATGTCTTTCAAAGATGAGAGTTTCATTAATCCTCCTCTATAGAGTCGTAACCATGTTCTTCAAGCTCTGACACAAGCTCAGGACCTGCAGTTTTGATGATACGTCCGTCTTTCAGTACATGGATGTAGTCAGGCTCTATATAGTCGAGTATACGAGAGTAATGTGTAATGACCAGAAATGAACGTTTACCGTCTTTCATCTTATTGATCCCCTCTGAAACAGCTCTAAGTGCATCGATGTCCAAGCCGGAGTCAATCTCATCTAAGATGATCACTTCAGGCTCGAGTATAAGCATTTGAAGTATTTCATTACGTTTCTTTTCTCCACCGGAAAAACCTTCATTGAGTGAACGGCTTATCATGTCTGATTTCATGCCCAGTGCTTCAAGGTGTCCCTTCATTGCCCGGAGAAATTCTGCGGCATTGAGTTCTTCTTTCCCTGCATGTTTGCGTTTTGCATTGAGTGCAGTTCTTAGGAAGTAGGCATTGTTGACCCCGGGTATTTCTACAGGGTGCTGAAAGCTTAGGAAGATACCTTCTAAGGCTCGCTCTTCAGCTTCCATATCTTTAATGCTTTTACCTTTATAGATGATGTCTCCACCAGTAATTTCTACATCATAATGACCGACTAAAGCTTTAGAAAGTGTAGATTTACCAGCACCGTTTGGTCCCATAATAGCATGTACTTTTCCAGGTTCTAGTTCTAGGTTTAGACCTTTTAGTATTTGTTTATCACCTATTTTTGCTTGTAAATTCTCTATTTTCATTATGCTACTCATCCTACACTTCCTTCTAATGTTAATTCTAATAATGCTTTGGCTTCTACTGCGTACTCCATAGGGAGTTGGCTAAAGACCTGTTTGCAAAAACCGTGAACTATCATAGACACGGCATCTTCTTCGTTAATACCTCTTTGACGTAAGTAAAAGAGCTGTTCATCACTTATCTTAGAGGTGGTTGCTTCATGTTCCACTTGCCCCTGGGTGTCTTTAGACTCCAGGTAAGGGAAAGTGTGCGCTCCACACTTATCACCTATCAGTAAAGAGTCACACTCAGAGTAATTTCTGGCCCCCACAGCTGAAGAGCCTATTTTCACTAAGCCTCTATAAGTGTTTTGTCCTTTCATTGCAGAGATACCTTTGGAGATGATGGTTGAAGAGGTATTTTTACCGATGTGTATCATCTTTGTACCTGTATCTGCCTGTTGGGCCAAGGTAGTAACTGCCACAGAGTAAAATTCACCTACTGAGTTGTCACCTTTTAAGATACAGCTTGGGTACTTCCAGGTAATGGCAGAACCTGTCTCCACCTGTGTCCATGAAACCTTGGAGTTCTCCCCTTCACAGATGGCTCTTTTAGTTACAAAGTTATAAATACCGCCTTTACCGTTTTCATCACCGGGATACCAGTTTTGTATGGTTGAATATTTGATCTCTGCATCTTTTAAAATAACAAGTTCAACTACGGCTGCATGAAGCTGATGCTCGTCACGGGTAGGTGCAGAACACCCTTCATTATAACTTACATGTGAACCTTCATCTGCGATGATGAGTGTACGTTCAAACTGTCCCGTGTTGAGTGCGTTAATCCTAAAGTAAGTACTAAGTTCCATAGGACATCGTACACCTTTTGGAATGTAGACAAAGGTACCATCGGTAAACACTGCAGAGTTGAGTGCTGCAAAGTAGTTGTCCGCCATAGGTACTACTGAGAACATATATTTTTTCACAAGCTCAGGGTAATCGCGTATGGCATCAGAGATAGAGCAAAAAATGACCCCATGCTTTTTAAGCTCCTCAGAATAAGTTGTTGTGACCGATACGGAGTCTACCACGACATCTACCGCTATACCTTGAAGCTGTTTTTGCTCTTCTATAGGTATACCTAATTTTTCGTAGGCTTCGATGATCTTAGGATCAACTTCATCTAAACTGTCGGGTGATTGTTTGGGTGCAGCGTAGTATGAGATGGACTGGTAGTCTATAGGTTCATACTCTAAGTGTGCCCAGTGTGGTTCTGTCATCGTCTCCCACTTCTTTAAAGCTTTTAGACGAAGCTCAAGCATCCATTCAGGCTCTTCTTTCTTCTTTGAAATGAATGCTATGGTGCTTTCATCAAGTCCCGGTGGTACTGTTTCAGTTTCGATATCTATCTCAAAACCGAGTGCATACTCACCTGAGACAGCTTTATCTAATCCTTCGTTTGCCATATATGATCCTTAATTATTACCGTAATAAGATAATTATTGTCTTATTTAAGTTATAGCACAAAAACCTGTGTGCGTCAAGGATATAAATCAATATTTCTATAAATACTCAACTTTTTCTGATCAAGTGCTACTATTATCTGTATCTTTACCATCAGGGTTTTTTGAAGTATATCGTACACCATCCGTTTGGATCGATATTTCCCTCTACGGTTGTACATTCATTTGTTGCGGCAATGAAATGTAGACACTCTTGACATTTTTTACCATCATTGGGTGTGGCTTGATATTTTACAATTGTTTTGCTTGTCTTGGCATATACAGGTACAGTGTATAAACTGCCTAATCCAAGTACAGACATGTATTTAAAGAAATGTCTTCTTTCCTTTTTCATTTTAAACTCCTTTAGGTGTTAGTATGTTCTTTTCTTTCTATACTGTCTACATAGTCACATAGATCAGAGTTCTCATTACACGGATCTATAAATCCATGACGAGACTCGAAGAAGAACTCTAGGTTTTGTGAAACAAAATCCCAATTGACAAGTCCCCACCATTTTTCAAGGTAGGCAGGTCTTGCATTCCTGTAATCTATATAATAGGCATGTTCCCAGACATCACAAGTCATCAATGGAGTATGTCCGGAAAGAAGAGGGTTGCCGGCATTGGAAAATGATTCAAGGACCAATGATCCTGACCCGTCAACGCTCAGCCATACCCACCCGGCACCAAAGAGACCGGCTGCCGTTTCCAGGAAGATCTCTTTAAATGCTTCCACAGAACCAAAATCTCTGTCCAGNAGGTCTACTAACTGTTTGGAGGGCTCAGTTGCTTCACTCTTCATACCCTTAAAATAAAAGTTATGGTTATAAACTTGTGCCGCATTGTTAAAGATGCCACCTTCTGCTGAAACAACTATCTGTGCAAGATCCAACTCTGCATACTTTGTATCTTCGATCAGTCTGTTTAAATTGTTTATATAGCCTGCATGATGTTTACCGTGGTGATACTGTAAAGTCTCTGTTGAGATACTCGGTTCAAGAGCATTTTCATCAAAAGGCAGATCCATTAATGTATGTGTCATTCTGACTCCTTTATTTACTCTTTAAAGAGTAAGTGTTATTGTCTTATATTAAGTAGAGTGTGTGTAATTTATGTGTAGTTTTAAAGTGTCTCTTTTTTCAATCTCAAAGCATTCATGATCACTGAAACAGAAGAAAAACTCATCGCTGTTGCAGCGATCATAGGAGAGAGTAAGATACCAAAGAAAGGATAGAGCACTCCAGCTGCTATGGGGACACCTAAAGAGTTGTAAATAAAAGCAAAAAAGAGGTTCTGTCTGATGTTCTTCATCGTAGCACGACTGAGACGTCTTGCTTTCACGATACCTCTAAGGTCCCCCTTGATGAGTGTGATACCCGCACTCTCCATAGCCACATCGGTCCCCGTACCCATGGCAATACCCACATGCGCTTGGGCAAGAGCAGGGGCATCGTTTATCCCGTCTCCTGCCATGGCGACGACTTCACCTTGATCCTGAAGTCTTTTGACTATGTTGGCTTTACCTTCAGGGAGTACATCGGCATGTACTTCATCTATGCCAAGTTGTCTCGCAACAGCATTGGCAGTGCTAAGGTTGTCCCCTGTGAGCATGACTACTTTAAGACCTTCTTGATGAAGTCTATCTATAGCATCTTGTGTTGTCTCTTTTATGGGGTCTGCTACTGCTATGAGACCTGCAGGCTCATTGTCTATGGCGACAAGTACAACCGTAGCACCATTTGCTCTTAATGTTTCGGCTCTCTCTTTCAGATCTTTTGTCTCTATATTTAAAGATTCAAGCAGGTGACTGTTGCCTATGATAATGGTCTGTCCATTTACTAAGCCTCTGATCCCCTGTCCCGTGATGGAATCAAAGTCTTTCACCGGAAGTAATGGATTATTTTGACTTTCAAGTTCTTCTAAGATGGCAATAGCAATGGGATGTTCGCTGACATGTTCTAGAGAAGCAGCAACTTGAAGGAGATCATTTTGTTTTATCTCTCCAAGGGTTTCCATGGCTACAAGTTTAGGTTTCCCTTCTGTCAAGGTACCTGTTTTATCAACAATGAGTGTGCTTACTTTTTCCATGATCTCCAAGGCTTCAGCATTCTTTATAAGTACCCCATTGTAAGCACCTTTACCTGTACCGACCATAATGGAGATAGGGGTTGCCAAACCCAGAGCACAGGGACAGGCGATGATCAGCACAGCTACAGCAGAGACAAGCGCATAAGACAATTTGGGTTCTGGACCAACAAAGTACCATATGATAAAGGTAAGTATGGAAGTGAGTACTACAGTTGGCACAAAGTAAAAAGAGATAAGGTCAGCGAGTTTCTGGATGGGTGCCCGTGAATGTTGTGCCTGAGCTACCATATCTATGATCTGTGAGAGGAGGGTGTCTGCACCTATCTTCTCTACCTTCATAACGAGAGTACCTGTACTGTTGATGGTCGCACCGATAAGTTTTGTGCCTGATAGTTTTTTCACAGCTATCGCTTCACCCGTCACCATAGACTCATCTACGTGGCTTTCACCTTTTATAACAATGCCGTCTACAGGTATTTTTTCTCCTGGACGAATACGCAGTAGATCACTTACTTTTACTGTTTCTGTAGAGATTTCACTTTCAGATCCGTCAGGATGAATGAGCGTAGCAGTGTTCGGTGCAAGAGTCAGAAGCAGTTTGATCGCTTCATTGGTATTGGAACGTGCTCTAAGTTCCAATACCTGACCCATCAGTACCAATGCAGTGATCACAGCTGCCGATTCAAAATAGACATGTACCGTACCGTCACTACCTTGCATCTGAGGTGGAAAAAGAGTAGGGAAGAGTAGAGCCACTATACTGTATGTCCATGCGACTGATACCCCAAGTGCAATGAGTGTAAACATATTTAGATTCCATGTTTGAAGTGAGTGCCCTCCTCTTACAAAAAATGGCCAACCACCCCAAAGTACAACAGGGGTTGCCAAAGAAAACTCTATCCAGTAGAAGGTTTGCATAGATATGTTTTGGGGTAACCAGGAGGGTATCATATCGGTGATCATCGTCAAGATAAAAAGAGGTAAAGCCAATGCCGTACTTACCCAGAACCTGCGTGTCATGTCTCTTAGCTCACTGTCATCTTCTTGGGCTGTGGCAATGAGAGCTTCAAGTGCCATACCGCATATGGGACAGCTTCCCGGTTTATCCTTTATAATTTCGGGATGCATAGGGCAGGTGTATTGTGTGTTGGTAGAGAGGGGAGTAGTTTTGACATGACAACTACTGTCAGGACAACTCTCTGTATGAAGGTAAGTGTTTGGTGATGAATCAAACTTTTCTTTACACTGTTCACTGCAAAAATAGTATTTTTTATGCTCATGTAAACTTTGATATGTGGAGTCTTCCAAAACTTCCATACCACAAACGATATCTTTGTGAGTTATCTTCATTATTTAACCCTTCAGACTTTTGAATAGACTATCATAAAAGTGTGTATTGTCTGTGCAGATGATATGTATAAAACTCTAGTATAGTGGTAGAAATATGCTCAAAAATAAAGGAAGATGATTTCATTATAAAACCTCATATATAGCACATTTTATAAGGTTTTTGTTTTTAGGTAATGAAAAGTATGTGAAAAGCCTAAAGTGAGGTACCCGATACCCTTCATAGAAGTTTGCTATTTCTTTTTTTTAGGTGCTAAAACCCATAATTCAACTTTTTCATTATCTCTAGAGTCTCTACGTTTTGTTCTTCTTGATGAAGCTCTTACATCTCTTTTTAGGTGCAATTCTTTTCTAAAACGCTTATTCTTTTGCAATTCTTCTATGATGGGATGAGTGCTTTCTTCGTCAACTACTTGAGCTAGATTTGAAAATATTAGCACTATTTTTCCATCAGGAGCAAGGTGATTTTGTGCTTGCTCAAAAAATCTTGGAAAGAGTTCCTCTTCATAATACATAGCTTTATCAATTCCCTCTTCTAAATCATGCTTTGCAAGTAACCAAGGAGGATTGAAAACAATAACATCAGCTTTAACATCACAGTTTTCAAATAAATCGCCATGAATAAGTGTCATTTTATCTTCAAATCCCAATCTCTTACTTTCTTCAGAAACTCCGATAATCGCATTTTTATTTGTATCAATTGCTGTGATGTTTTCAAAACCATTTTGGATTAACTGAAATGATAACACACCAGATCCTACACCTATATCTATTGCGTTAGTCTTTGGACCATCATACTTTTTTAACCATTTATCAAATAGCTTTAAATGGTCAAATCGTGTTGGAAAATATGTTCCATAATAAGGATGAAGCGTTAAATTTAAGGTTTTTACTTCAAGTCCTTTTTTATACCACTGCCAAGAGCTGTTCATTCCTTGCACTTCGGGAAAAGATACATAAAATTCTGATACATCAGGATATAGCAATTCTAGCCAACCAAAATCAGGAGATTTTTTAACAATGAGCTTATTATCTTTTACTTTAAGCAATAATCTATGTGAGGCTTTTCTAAATGCAGAACGATAGTCGCGTTGTCCTTGAAAACTTTTGTCCTTATGTTTAAGTAAAAGGTTTCTTTTTAGTTCATTTAAAACTTGTAAACCATTGCTATAAAAT
>JGI24024J18818_10000770_pt1 | contig 12741 bp, 12 predicted proteins | sample Cruoilmetagenom2_FD_18818 | JGI IMG/M metagenome (IMG submission 18818) | reverse complement strand
GGTCCTATTGAACGTGCATGCATTTTATCGTCAACCATATGTCCTAATTTCAACATATAGATTACACCTACTGTTGCTGGTTGGTCAAAACGAGCTCCTGTACCACCATCATATAAATAAGTGTGACCAAATCTTGGAATTCCAGCTTCATCTGTAAATTCATTAATTTGGTCTAAAGTTGCACCATCAAAAATAGGTGTAGCATATTTGCGACCTAAATTTTGTCCTGCCCAACCTAATACAGTTTCGTATATCTGACCAATATTCATACGAGAAGGTACTCCTAATGGATTCAATACAATATCTACAGGTGTTCCATCTTCTAAAAATGGCATATCTTCTTGACGAACTATTCTAGCAACAATACCTTTATTACCATGACGTCCTGCCATTTTATCACCAACTTTAAGCTTACGTTTTTTAGCTATATAAACTTTAGCTAGTTTAATTATTCCTGCTGGAAGTTCGTCTCCTACAGAAATTGTAAACTTCTCACGTCTTAAAGAACCTTGTAGATCATTATCTTTAATCTTATAATTATGGATTAACTCAGAAACAAGATTGTTTGTTTGTTTATCAGTAGTCCATTTTCCAGACACTAAATGTGCATAATCATCAACAGCATTTAACATTTTTAGAGTAAATTTCTTTCCTTTTGGAAAGACTTCTTCACCTAAATCGTTAAAAACACCTTGAGCTGTTTTACCTCCAATAACAACGAATAGTTTTTCAATTAAAACCTCTTTTAGATTATCGAATTTATTATCATAAATATCTTCTAACTGTGTAATGTCTATTTTATCTTGTGCTCTTTTACGTTTGTCCTTAATTGCTCTAGCAAATAATTTTTTATTAATTACAACACCATGTAAAGAAGGTGATGCTTTTAAAGATGCATCTTTAACATCTCCAGCTTTATCTCCAAAAATTGCTCTTAACAGCTTTTCTTCAGGAGTTGGGTCACTTTCTCCTTTAGGAGTAATTTTACCAATAAGGATATCACCTGGTTTAATTTCAGCACCAACTCGTATCATTCCATTTTCATCAAGATCTTTTGTTGCCTCTTCTGAAACATTAGGAATGTCGTTTGTCAGTTCTTCATTACCAAGTTTTGTATCTCTAACTTCTAATGAATATTCATCAATATGAATTGAAGTAAATATATCGTCACGTACAACTTTTTCTGAAATAACAATTGCATCCTCAAAATTATATCCTTTCCAAGGCATAAAGGCAACTTTCATATTTCTACCTAATGCCAATTCTCCTTTTTGAGTTGCATAGCCCTCACATAATACTTGACCTTTAGTTACTCTGTCTCCTTTTACAACAATAGACTTAAGATTTATTGATGTTCCTTGATTAGTTTTTCTGAATTTAATTAATTCGTAAGTTTTAACATTACTATCAAAACTAACCATAGCTTCTTCTTCAGTACGATCGTATTTAATTGTAATTTCATCAGCATCAACATATTCAACTACTCCTTCACCTTCAGCATTTATTAATACTCTAGAATCTGTTGCTACTTGACGTTCTAGTCCAGTACCAACAATTGGTGATTGTGGACGCAGTAATGGTACAGCTTGACGCATCATATTAGATCCCATTAACGCTCTATTTGCATCATCATGCTCTAAGAAAGGAATTAATGAAGCAGATATAGATGAGATTTGGTTTGGAGCAACATCAGTAAAATGAACATCTGTTGGCTCTATAACAGGAAAATCTCCTTCCATACGTGCAATTACTTTATCGTCTAATATCTTACCATTTTCATCAACGGGAATATTAGCTTGAGCAATTAATTTTTCTTCTTCTTCTTCGGCACTCAAATATATTGGTGCATTTTTAAGATCTACAACACCATTATCAACTTTACGATATGGCGTTTCAATGAATCCCATACCATTCACTTTAGCAAAAACACTTAAAGAAGATATTAAACCAATATTTGGTCCTTCTGGTGTCTCTATAGGACACAAACGTCCATAATGTGTATAGTGAACATCACGAACCTCAAATCCTGCTCTTTCTCTAGATAAACCTCCAGGTCCTAATGCAGATAAACGTCGTTTATGAGTAATTTCAGCTAACGGATTTGTTTGATCCATAAACTGAGATAATTGATTTGTTCCAAAAAATGAATTAATTACAGATGATAACGTTTTTGCATTAATTAAATCAATTGGAGTAAACACTTCATTATCACGAACGTTCATACGTTCACGAATTGTACGTGCCATTCTTGCTAAACCAACACCAAATTGAGATGATAATTGCTCTCCAACTGTACGGACACGGCGGTTAGATAAGTGATCAATATCATCAATCTCAGCTTTTGCGTTTATTAACTCAATTAAATATTTTACTATAGTAATGATATCTTCTTTAGTTAAAACTTTTTTATCCATGTCGATATCAAGTCCTAACTTTTTATTCATTCTATAACGTCCTACTTCACCTAAATTATAACGTTGATCGCTAAAGAAAAGCTTGTCTATAATTCCACGAGCAGTTTCTTCATCTGGTGGCTCGGCATTACGTAATTGACGGTAAATATGCTCTACAGCTTCTTTTTCAGAATTTGTAGGATCTTTTTGTAAGGTATTATGAATAATTGCATAATCTCCTTGTTCTGCACTTTCTTTATGTAAAAGAATGGTTTTTACCTTAGCGCCAATTATTTCTTCTACATTTTCTTTATCTAAAATTGTATCTCTATCTAAAACAATTTCATTACGTTCAATAGATACAACTTCTCCAGTATCTTCATCAACAAAATCTTCATGCCATGTGTTTAAAACACGAGCTGCAAGTCTTCGCCCGATAACTTTTTTTAATCCAGATTTTGACACTTTTATTTCTTCTGCAAGATCAAATATTTCAAGAATATCTTTATCTCTTTCAAAACCAATTGCTCTAAAAAGTGTTGTAACTGGTAATTTTTTCTTTCTGTCAATATAAGCATACATCACACTATTAATGTCTGTAGCAAATTCTATCCAAGATCCTTTAAAAGGGATAACTCTTGCAGAATATAATTTGGTGCCATTAGCATGAAATGACTGTCCAAAGAAAACTCCAGGCGAACGGTGTAATTGTGAAACTACAACACGCTCTGCACCATTTATACAAAACGTACCTCTTGGTGTCATGTAAGGAATTGTACCTAAATACACATCTTGTACAATGGTCTCGAAATCCTCATGTTCAGGGTCTGTACAATACAATTTTAGTCTTGCCTTTAGTGGTACACTATAAGTAAGTCCTCTTTCTATACACTCATCAATAGCATATCTTGGTGGATCTACAAAATAATCCAAAAATTCTAAGACAAATTGATTACGAGTATCTGTAATTGGGAAGTTTTCCATGAAGGTATTGTATAACCCTTCTGAACCTCTTTCTTCTGATTTAGTTTCTAACTGGAAAAAATCCTGNAAGGATTTAATCTGGATATCCAAAAAATCTGGATATTCTGTTCTATTTTTAATAGATGAGAAATTTAATCTTTCAGCTTGTGTTGCTAACATCGACGGACGAAATTTTGATTAAAAAATAATTTTGCGTGCATATTGCTTTTATATACACAAAAGGGTTTAGGTCTTAAGATAAACTCTTAAAACCTAAACCATATGTAGTAGTTTAGTTAAGCTTATTTAAGCTCAACCTCTGCTCCTGCTTCTTCTAAAGAAGATTTAAGACCTTCAGCCTCATCTTTTGAAACACCTTCTTTAATAGCGCTTGGTGCATCATCAACTAAACCTTTAGCATCTTTTAATCCTAAACCAGTTAATTCTTTAACTAATTTTACAACTGCTAACTTAGAAGCTCCAGCTGCTTTAAGGATTACATCAAATTCTGTTTGCTCTTCTACGGCTTCTCCACCACCAGCACCAGGACCAGCAGCAACAGCTACTGCAGCTGCAGCAGGCTCTATGCCATATTCTTCTTTTAATATACCAGCTAATTCGTTAACCTCTTTTACTGTTAAGTTTACTAACTGTTCTGCGAAATCTTTTAAATCTGCCATTTTCTATCGTTTTAATAATTTTTAATTTAATTTATTTTTGTAAAAAGTGCGTACTTGTTAATTTATCCCTCTTTTTGAGATAATGTTTTTAGGATACCTGATAGTTTTCCACCACTAGATTGAAGTGCTGAAACAACATTCTTAGCTGGAGATTGTAATAATCCAATAATATCTCCTATTAACTCTTCTCTAGATTTGATATCTACTAATACATCCAATTGGTCATCACCTAAGTAAATAGCTTCTTCTATAAACGCTCCTTTTAAAAGAGGCTTGTCAGATTTTTTTCTAAAAGCTTTAATTACTTTTGCTGGTGCATTTCCAGTTTCAGAATACATTACTGAAGTATTACCTTTTAAAATAGTTGGTAAATCTCCAAAATCTTTATCTGATGCCTCCATTGCTTTTTCAAGCAAAGTATTTTTAACTACTGCCAACTTAACATTTGCTTTAAAACAAGCACGTCTTAAATCTGAAGTAGTTCCTGCGTTTAATCCCGATATATCTGCTAAATATATATTTGTATTCTCTGTTAATTGAGTAGTTAACTCTTCAATTACATTTGATTTTTCTTCTCTTGTCATAATAAAATCTTTAACTACTAATTAAATTTTAGGATCAATTGCAACACTAGGACTCATTGTGCTAGAGATAAAAATACTCTTAACGTAAGTTCCTTTTGATGATGTTGGTTTCATTTTAATTAAAGTAGTAAGCAACTCATTAATATTACCTACAAGTTTATCAGCAGTAAATGATACTTTACCAACTGCTGCATGAACTATACCTGTTTTATCTACTTTAAAATCGATTTTACCAGCTTTTACTTCAGTAACTGCTTTTGCTACATTCATTGTCACTGTTCCAGTTTTAGGGTTTGGCATTAAGCCACGTGGTCCTAATACTCTACCTAAAGGTCCTAATTTACCCATTACACTAGGCATAGTTATAATAACATCAACATCGGTCCAACCATTCTTGATTTTATCAAGATATTCATCTAAACCAACATAATCAGCTCCAGCATCCTTAGCTTCCGCTTCTTTATCTGGAGTTACTAATGCTAATACTTTTATGTCTTTACCTGTACCATGTGGAAGAGATACTACACCTCTTACCATTTGATTTGCTTTTCTTGGATCTACTCCTAAACGAATAGCTAAATCTACAGATGCATCAAATTTTGAGTTACTAATTTCTTTTATTAATGCTGAAGCTTCTTCAACACTATAAAACTTTGTTTTATCAATTTTTGATACTGCTTCTTTTTGTTTTTTTGTTAATCTTGCCATTTTTTAAAATTTTTAGATTAATTAGGGGCTTGACCACCTTTAACGTTAATACCCATAGATCTTGCAGTACCTGCAACCATTCTCATAGCAGACTCAACAGTAAATGCATTTAAATCTACCATTTTATCTTCTGCAATAGTTCTTACTTGATCCCAAGTTACTTTAGCAACTTTAACTCTATTTGGTTCGCCTGAACCCTTTTTTGTTTTGGCCGCTTCTAATAATTGTACAGCTGCAGGTGGAGTTTTGATTACAAAATCAAAAGATTTGTCTTTGTAAACAGTAATAGCAACTGGTAATACTTTACCAGGCTTATCTTGAGTTCTAGCATTAAATTGCTTACAGAACTCCATGATATTAACTCCAGCAGCACCTAAAGCGGGTCCAACTGGTGGCGACGGATTCGCTGCACCTCCCCTTACTTGTAGTTTAACTACTTTACTTACTTCTTTTGCCATTTTAATAATTTAGTTTGATATGTTATAAAATTGGAAGCTTTAAACATATCTATATATATGTAACAATTATTATACTTTTTCTACTTGCATATAGCTTAGTTCTAATGGTGTTTTTCTACCAAAAATTTTAACCATCACTTCTAGCTTACGCTTTTCTTCATTAATTTTTTCTATAGTTCCATCAAATCCATTAAATGGACCATCAATAACTTTAACTGTTTCTCCTTTTGTATAAGGTATTGCCACATTAGAATCTGCTTGAACAGCCAATTCATCTACCTTACCTAACATTCTATTAACTTCTGACTGTCTTAATGGTACAGGATCTCCGCCTTTAGTTTCTCCTAAAAACCCAATTACGTTTGTAATAGATTTAATAATATGCGGTATCTCACCACTTAAATTGGCTTGAATCATAATATAACCTGGGAAAAAAACTTTTTCTTTATGTACTTTTTTTCCATTACGAATTTGGATTACTCTTTCGGTTGGAACTAAAACTTGTTCTACAAAATCTCCTAATCCTAATCTAGAAATTTCATTTTCTATATAAGTTTTAATTTTGTTTTCTTGCCCACTTACAGCTCTAACAACATACCATTTTTTTTCAATACTATTATCTGACATTATTAGTAAGCTCTTTAGTTAATCAAGTTAAAATATTCTTTTATAACTCTACTGAAAACAGTATCAACTCCCCAAATTGCCAAAGAAAAAACAATAGAAAATACAGCTACCAAAACTGTTAACCTTTGCCCTTCTGCCCAAGGAGTCCAAGTAACATGACTTTTAAGTTCTTCAAAAGACTCTTTAATATAATTTATCATCCTGTTATCTTTTTTTATTTTCACTGGTTGAGAAACTTTCACCTAAACTTGATTAAAGCTTGTTTCTCATCTCATTTTATAATTTGAAAAATTATATTTTTATAATTCTCCACTTCAAGCACGGGTTGAGAGACTCGAACTCCCGACACCTGGTTTTGGAGACCAGTGCTCTACCAACTGAGCTAAACCCGTAAATATAAGTCAAGGTATTCCAATAAAATCGGAATACCTTTACTCTATATTACAAATTCTAATTTAGTCTATAATCTCAGTAACTTGACCAGCTCCAACTGTTCTACCACCTTCTCTAATTGCAAATCGTAAACCAACATTCATTGCAATAGCTTGATGCAAATCAACAGTAATAGTTAAGTTATCTCCAGGCATAACCATCTCAACTCCATCAGGTAAATTAATATTACCTGTTACGTCTGTTGTACGTACATAGAATTGTGGGCGATAGTTATTATGAAATGGAGTGTGACGTCCACCTTCTTCTTTTTTAAGGATATAAACTTCAGCTTTAAATTTAGCATGTGGAGTTACAGAACCTGGCTTACAGATTACCATACCTCTTTTAATTTGTTCTTTATCAATACCTCTTAATAAGATACCAACGTTATCTCCAGCTTCACCTCTATCTAATATTTTACGGAACATCTCAACTCCAGTTACTGTAGATGTTAATTTTTCAGCTCCCATTCCAATAATATCAACTGAATCACCTGTGTTTGCTACACCTGTTTCAATCCGACCAGTTGCCACAGTACCACGACCAGTAATAGAGAACACATCTTCAACTGGCATTAAGAAATCTTTATCAACATCACGCTTAGGTAATTCGATCCAGCTATCTACAGCATCCATTAATTCCATAATAGAACTAACCCATTTCTCTTCATTATTTAGTCCACCCAAAGCAGAACCAGCAATTACAGGTCCATTATCTCCATCATACTCATAGAAATTTAATAGATCTCTAATTTCCATTTCAACTAGTTCTAATAACTCATCATCATCAACCATATCCACTTTATTCATGAATACAACCATACGAGGAATACCTACTTGACGTCCTAAAAGGATATGCTCACGAGTTTGTGGCATAGGACCATCTGTAGCAGCAACTACTAAAATAGCTCCATCCATTTGAGCAGCACCAGTAACCATGTTCTTTACATAATCGGCGTGACCTGGACAGTCAACGTGTGCATAGTGACGGTTAGCTGTAGAATATTCTACGTGTGCAGTATTAATTGTAATACCTCTTTCTTTTTCTTCAGGAGCGTTATCGATAGAATCGAAACTTCTCATTTCTGATAATCCTGCGTTTGCTAATACCGTTGTAATAGCAGCTGTTAAAGTTGTTTTACCGTGATCAACATGTCCAATTGTACCTATATTTAAGTGCGGTTTTGAACGATCAAAATGTTCTTTTGCCATGATTTAAAATTTAATCTTAGTTATATAATATATTAGTGTTCAAAATTTATAAATTTTAAAAGAGCCAATGACGGGATTTGAACCCGTGACCTCTTCCTTACCAAGGAAACGCTCTACCCCTGAGCTACACCGGCTAAAAATTAGAGCGGGAGACCGGGTTCGAACCGGCGACATTCAGCTTGGAAGGCTGACGCTCTACCAACTGAGCTACTCCCGCATTAATTTTTTATAATCCATGTAAATTCAATGTGGGGAGAGCAGGATTCGAACCTGCGAAGGTGAAACCAACAGATTTACAGTCTGTCCTCGTTGGCCGCTTGAGTATCTCCCCAATAAAAATTCACTCTTTTAAAGAACTTATCGAGCATTTCTACTCGTTATTTTTTTCTCAACAAACAATCTAAAAACAATTGTTCTATTAAGAGCCGATGGAGGGACTCGAACCCACGACCTGCTGATTACAAATCAGCTGCTCTAGCCAGCTGAGCTACATCGGCTTTTCTTGACTTTTTTACAATAAAAAAGTCCGCTATTTCTAACGGACTGCAAATGTAGATATTTATTTTTTTAATCAAAACATTTTTAAAGAAATTTTCTTTATAAATATGCTCTTAATTTTTCTTTACGCTTTTTTAATTGTCTTTGTAATGAATTAACAGCCGAATCTGCTCCTTCTTCAAATGTTTTACAAACCTTTTTTACTATTAAACTATCACCTGGGACACTTATTTTTGCTTCGAATATTTTATTTTGTTTCTCACTAGCATTTCCCAATTTTAAAACCACATCAGTTTTTATGACTTTGTCATAATATTGATCTAATTTATCCATTCTAAGTTGAATAAAATCAATTAATTTTTGGTCTGCATTAAAGTTAACGGATTGTGTGTTTACTTTCATCTTCTACTTTTTTTGGTTAGACAATAATTTTTTGTGATTATTTATTTCTTGGATGTGTTTTAGCATAAACTTTTTTTAATTCAGCAATACTATTATGCGTATAAACTTGAGTTGCTGCTAAACTTGAATGACCAAGCAACTCTTTTACAGCATTTAAATCGGCACCTTGATTAAGTAAATGAGTTGCAAACGAGTGCCTTAATATATGTGGACTCTTTTTTACTTTAGTAGATGCTCTACTAAAATAATCATTTATTATTCTGTACACAAGGGTTTCATAAATTTTAACTCCCTTTTTAGTTAAAAACAAATACGTTTCATCTCTTATAGAATCTAACTCTTGTCTTTTAATTAAATACTCTTTTATAGTTTCTATTACTGTATTTAATAACGGTAAAAGACGCTCTTTATTTCTTTTTCCTAAAACTTTAAGTGTTTGGTTTGACAAATCAATATCTACAAGTTTTAATTGCACTAATTCTATACGCCTTATTCCTGTTGAATAAAATAACTCTATAATTAGTTTATCTCTAATGCCTTCAAAAGAATCATCAAAATTAAAGTCTTTTAAGACTGATTTAATCTCATTTTCTGAAAACGGTATTTGTACTTTTTTACTTGTTTTTAAAGCCTTATGTTTTGCTAGAGGATTTACTTTTATACTATCGACTTTAAGTAAGAATTTATAAAAGGTATTTAATGAGGATATTTTTCTATTTATACTTCTATTAGTTATGCCCGATTCAACAAGAAAGATAATCCAACTTCTAATTTGAGAATAGTTAACAGCCTTGATATGTACCTCATCAAATTGTTTTTGATTAAATTTTTGAAAACTTTCTAAATCTTTTTGATATGCATTAATGGTTAGTGGAGAATATTTTTTTTCTAATAAAAGGTAATTTGTAAATGGTTTAAATGACATATACTGCTATTAATAAATGCTGTCTAAAAATACAAAACTTTAAACAAAGATAAATATTAGTCGTATAAAAAAATCCCATAATTAATTATGGGATTTTAAAATAACTTTATAAGTTTTTAAATTTCTTCGGCATCTCTTAAATGCTGAATGTATTGTGCTTTTTGAATTTGCGCTCTACGAACAACTGAGGGTTTATTAAACTGCTTACGAGTTTGTAAAGACCTTTTTGTACCCGTTTTATCAAACTTTCTTTTAAAACGTTTTAAAGCTCTATCTATATTTTCTCCTTCTTTAATTGGTATTATTAACATAGTATCTTAACCTCCCCTCTTTTAGAATTTTCGTCCCGATAATTATCGGGATGCAAATATATAAACTAATTTACAATTGGCAATAGATAATTATAATTTATGTTGCAGGTTTATATTCTTTTTTGTCAATTACAATTTTTGACAATATTTCCTTTAATATTTCAGAAGTGCCTCCTCCTATTGGTCCTAAACGACTATCGCGTAACAATCTAGCCATTGGATAATTTTCCATATAACCATAACCTCCTAAAAACTGAAGACATTGATATGCAACTTTATCAGCCATTTTTGTTGATTGAAGTTTGGATATAGTTGCTTCTTTTACAACATAATCTCCTTTATTTAATTTGTAAGCTACTGAGTAGTTATATTCTTTGCATATTTCCATTTCGCTATACAAATCGACAAATGTATGACGCAATGCCTGATAAGTATCGATAGTTTTTCCGAAAGTTTTTCTTTCAGACATATATTGTAACGCATATTCTAAAGCATATTCGGCTCTTGCATGCGCATTAACTCCCATAACCAATCGCTCTAACGAAAAATGCTGCATAATATATGAGAATCCCTTATTTTCTTCTCCCATTAAATTACTTGATGGAATTTTAACATTGTCGAAAGCTATTTCGGCAGTATCGGAAGCTCTCCAACCTAGCTTATCTAATTTTGTAGTTGACACTCCTAGAGTATCCTTATCTACAATAAACATACTAATACCTTTATTACCAAGTTCGGTATTTGTTTTTGCTGCAACTACCATATAATCACAATACACGCCATTTGTAATAAACGTTTTTGAACCGTTTATGATATAACTATCTCCTTGCTTTATAGCAGTAGTGCGCATTCCTGCAACATCACTTCCACCAAATGGTTCGGTAACACAGAGACATCCAATTTTTTCACCTGAAATACTTGGTGACAAATAACGTTCCTTAATATCGTGACTTCCTTCTTTATTAACATGTGTCATTGCTAAATAACAATGTGCCCAAATAGCAGCTGCAAACCCACCTGAATTTATTTTTTGAAGTTCCTCTAATAGTATAACTGTATAAAAAAGATCAAGATCTAAACCTCCATAAGCTTCAGGATATGCAATCCCAAAATACCCCATTTCTCCAATTTTTTCCCAAATAAAACGTTCTATTGTTCCATTTTTTTCCCATTTTTCAATGTGTGGAGTCACTTCTTTCTTTAAAAAATCTTGCAGACTTTTTCTAAAAAGTTGATGTTCTTCGGTGAAGTACATACTATTCATATTGTTATCATTTAATCAAGGGTCAAATATAATTTAATTATCTCAATCTTATTAACTGGAAAGCTTTTAACTTTTGTTAATTCTTCGATGGTTTTATATCCTTCTCTTAATGTTCTTTGTTCTATAATTTCGTAAGCCAACTCGTAATCTATATATTGAATTGTAACTAGTTGGTCTCTTGTAACAATATTAAGATTATACTTGATAATTTGTCTAGGCGTTTTTACAGTGAACTCATTTAAAACTCGATCGATAACTCCGGGAGCCAAACCATAAACATCTTGAAGCTCTACATCTGCTATAAAGCCTCCTTTAAATTTATTTCTATAATTAATAATACGCTCTGAAAGTTTTTCGCCAATACCATTTACTTTTCGTAATTGGCTAACTGTAGCTGAATTCAAATCTATTTTATCATCGTAAGTTTTTGGTGTGTTATTATTTTGGTATGTAAACGTTTTTGATTTTGGATTTGTTATCCAATCTGGAAATTTAAAATATGGCGATATTGTACCTAATAGTGAATCTGAAATTTTTGTGACGTTTTGAAATTCTTTAGCAGAATTAACCCATTTGTTTTGAGCTCTAAACTGAAGTAATCTGTCAATTTCTTCATTTGTCATTCCTAATGTGTAACCTTTATAATCGGTAATATAATTTGGATTGAAAGGATATATTTTAAGCTTATTATTTTCAATTTCAATAAGTTTTAGTGAATCTATTTCTTGCTGAAATAAATTCAACTCTGTTTGGTTTACCTCAATAGTATCAGAAGAAAAATCAGCAAAAAAATAAATACATTGAAAAGCTATGATGAGTGATAACAATAAAAAAATCCCATTTCGTTGTTTATTTGAAAACTTAAAATGGGATTGCATATTTATTATTAATATTTATGACTTAGCAGCTTTTATAGCATCTAAATATCTATTAAGTTGTTTTTTAACAACTGGAAATAAGAAATAAAGACCAATCATATTAGGGAAAACCATTGCAAAGATCATTGCATCAGAGAAATCCCAGATAGATTTCATACTTGCAGCAGCACCAATAACTACAAACATTAAAAACAACAATTTATATGTCATGTCTGCAGCTTTGCCTCTACCAAATAAAAATTTCCAAGATTGTAAGCCATAGTAAGACCACGAGATCATTGTAGATACTGCAAATAATACTACAGCAACCGTTAAGAACAAATTTGAATATGGAATATATTTAGCAAATGCTTTAGATGTTATTCCAGCTCCTTCATATGATACTCCATCAATCATTACTGCCCCTA
>JGI24024J18818_10000769_pt1 | contig 12749 bp, 11 predicted proteins | sample Cruoilmetagenom2_FD_18818 | JGI IMG/M metagenome (IMG submission 18818) | reverse complement strand
CCACACTATATCCAGCTTCCTTGCCGCGCGTACATCGTCCAGTCGTCGTACAGGCAGGGTATGAGGTGCCGTTTTTACTGTTTCCACCTGCTCGACTGTCTCTTTCTTAATCTCTATCATTGCTCTGATAAAACCATCCAGTTCTTCCAGACTCTCGCTTTCTGTTGGTTCAATGAGAAAGCATTCTGGCACCAGCAAGGGGAAATAGGTGGTCGGTGCGTGATAACCCTTGTCCAGCAGGCGCTTGGCAAAATCCATTGCTGTAACGCCGGTGTCAGCCTTTTCCTTTTTCAGCGTCAGGATAAACTCATGAGTAGCCCGGCGCATCGGGTAGGCCATCTCGAAACCGGCCTGTTCAAGTTTTTCTTTCATGTAGTTGGCATTCAGGGTGGCGTAATCCGCGACGCGCTTCATACCATCCCGGCCCAGCAGCCGTGCATAGACCCAGGCACGTAATAGAATCCCCGTATTGCCCATGAAGCAGGACAGGCGACCGATGCTTTGCGGGCAATCATTCTTGTCCAGCAATTTGTACTCACCTGATTGCTCGACAATTTTAGGTACTGGCAAAAAAGGGATAAGACGCTCATTAACCCCGACGGGTCCTGCACCGGGGCCACCGCCGCCATGTGGGGTGGAAAAGGTTTTATGCAGATTAAGATGGATAACATCAAAACCCATTTCGCCCGGTTTTACCTTACCGAGTATGGCATTCATATTGGCGCCATCGTAATACAGCAGGCCTCCCGCCTCATGCACCATCGCCGCAATCTCTTTGATCTGTCTTTCAAAAACTCCCAGCGTTGAGGGATTGGTCAGCATCAGCCCGGCAGTTTGCGGGCCAACCACAGCGCGCAGGGCTTCGATGTCTACATCGCCGTTATCCAGTGTTGGAATTTCGCGCACCTTATAGCCGCACATCACGGCCGTGGCCGGGTTGGTACCATGCGCGGCGTCAGGAACCAGAATTTCATCGCGGTCTATATCATTCCTGGCATCATGGTAGGCACGGATCATGGCGATGCCGGTAAATTCGCCCTGTGCACCGGCCATCGGTGCGAGGCTGACTTCGGCCATACCGGAAATATCTTTGAGTATTTCCTGTAGATCGAACAGGCAGCTAAGTATCCCCTGCCCGGTTGAGTCCGGTGCCAAAGGGTGGCGACCGCTAAAACCATCATACATTGCTGCTTCATTACAGATCCGTGGATTGTGCTTCATTGTGCATGAACCCAGCGGATAGAACTGCGTATCGATGGAAAAGTTTAACTGGCTGAGGCGGGTATAATGCCTGACCGCCTGCATTTCGGAGACTTCAGGCAGGGCCGGGCTTTTTTTGCGCAGCAAATGTTCCGGGATATCATCAATTGATGATACGTCGGAAAGAAACTGTGCGTTGTTGATGCGGCCAGCAGTAGATTGTTCAAAAATTAGTTCTGTCATGTCAGTGTTATAAATCGTTATGTCACATCTTCTGTGAGCAAGGCGGGTCGAGACGGTGTTTGCTGACGATACGTTCCAGGTGCAGAACATATTCATCCATCTCTTCCTCGGTGCGCAGTTCAGTCGCACAGACCAGCAGACAACTTTGCAGATCATTGAAGTCAGCAGCAAGTGCTTTGCCGGCAATAATGCCCTGTGCGGTCATGTCCCGCAGCAGGTCATCAATCGGTGCATCAATACGCAAGGCACATTCGTGGAAAACGGCACTGTTGAATTCAATCTCGACACCATCAATCGCTGTCAGTTTTTCTATCAATTTTCGCGTATTGGCATGTGAAGCGTAAGCTGCCTGTGCCATCCCGCCCGGTCCCATCAGTGACATGTACAAGGTTGCAGCGGTCACCATCAGGCCCTGGTTGGTACAGATATTAGAGGTCGCCTTTGAACGGCGTATATGCTGTTCTCTGGCCTGCAGCGTGAGGGTGAAACCCTGCTTGCCATCTGCATCTACCGTGCGTCCGATTAAACGCCCCGGCATCTGCCTGACTAGCTTTTGTGTGCAGCACATGAAACCAAAATACGGCCCCCCTGATGACAGAGGGATTCCCAATGGCTGCCCCTCACCGACAACGATGTCAGCGCCGGTCTCGCCCCAGTCGCCCGGTGCCTTAAGTACTGCCAGCGACAGGGGATTGACCACGGCAATAACCAGGCAGCCATTTTTATGCGCCAGGTCTACCAGTCCGTCGACATCTTCCAGCGCACCAAAATAGTTTGGCTGTGGTATCACAACAGCGGCAACATCCTCACGCAGTTCATCTGTTAGCCTGTTGAGATCTATGCAGCCGCTTTCTGCTGAGTAGGCAATAGAGCTTATTGTTATGCCCTGGTTTTTGACGATGGTTTCTGTCGTCTCGCGATAAACGGGGTGAACGGTCTCGGGCATCAATATGCGCTGTTTCTTACGCTGTGCCCGCACTGCCATCAGCACGGCTTCAGCCAGTGCACTGGCACCCTCATAAAGACTGGCATTGGAAACGTCCATACCGGTCAACGACGCCATCATGGTCTGGTATTCATACAATAGCTGCAGCGTGCCCTGGGAGGCTTCGGCCTGATAGGGCGTATAGGCCGAATAAAATTCACCACGCGTAGCCACCTGCCATACCGCTGCAGGAATATGGTGTTCGTAGGCCCCGGCACCAATAAAGTTTATATATGTCCCATCTAAAGCCGCACGTTTTTTTGCAAGCTGGCGGATAGCCGCCTCGCCCATCGCAGGCGCTACATAATTCAGCTCTTCATTGATCAGTTCGTCAGGAATCTCATCAAACAACTGATCGATGTGCTTAACACCAATGGCTGCAAGCATCTGGCGTGTTTCTTCTTCAGTATGAGGTATAAATGGCATAGAAAATCGTCTAGTAGAGGTCTCTAATAAATACGTATGAGCGCCGCCCCGGCGCGATTCTGTTTATGTGATTTTTGGTTTCTGATGCAATCGCGCCGGGGCGGCGCTCCTACACCTATTCTTCCGCTTCGATGGACTCATAAGCCTCGGCATCCATCAAACCATCCAGCTCGTTAACATCCGCTATCTGCAGACGGAACATCCAGCCTTCACCGTACGGATCTTCATTGATCAACTCCGGAGCATCAGCCAGATTTTCATTGACCGCGATGACCGTGCCAGCAACCGGGGCATAGACATCTGAAGCGGCTTTCACCGATTCAACGACTGAGCACTCATCGCCAGCAGCCAGCTGCTTATCTATCTCGGGCAGTTCAATAAATACCATGTCTCCCAGCAGCTCCTGTGCATGGTCAGTGATACCGATTGTTACCTGGCCATCATCGCCGGCCAGAACCCACTCATGTGACTTTGTATATTTCAATTCCTGCGGGACATTACTCACAACTATTCTCCTGTGTACTAGGTTTGTTCTGTATTTAGCATCGACTTGCCATTGCGGACAAACGGGTATTTAACAACAACTGCGGATATCAAACGACCACGTATATCCACTTCGCAGCTGTCGCCGACTTTTACCACAGCCGGTACTCGTGCTAATGCTATAGATTTTTCCAGGGTCGGTGAATAACTGCCGCTGGTAGTCTCACCGCTGCTGCCGTCAGCAAACTTCACCTGTTGATGAGAACGCAGTATACCCCTGTCTGTCAGCAACAAACCGACCATACGCTGTTCAAGGCCATTCTGTTTTGCTGTTTGCAGGGCTTTACGGCCAATGAAGCCCCTCTCTTCCGGCTGCCAGGCAAGCGTCCAGCCCAGGCCAGACACCAAGGGTGAAGTTGTTTCATCCATATCCAGACCGTAAAGCGCCATCCCGGCTTCAAGCCGCAAGGTATCACGCGCACCTAATCCTATTGGTTTTACATCGACCGCCATCAGCTGCTGCCACAGATCAACCGCGTCATCACCGGGCAGGATCACCTCTACGCCATCCTCACCGGTATAACCGGTACGGCCGATAAATATTCCGTCTATTTCACAGGCCTGAAATACAGGCAATTCAGCCACCTTATTCGCAGCCTCGCTTGTCAAAAGGGAAGAAAATTTTTCAATCGCCTGCGGCCCCTGTATCGCCAGCATGGCCAGCTCCGGTCTTTCGCTAAGGCTTATATCTGGAGAATCAGGCAGCTGACTATTTATCCACTTCATATCTTTATCATGAGTGCCGGCATTGAGAATGATTCGATACCAGTCTTCATTCATATAATAAACAATTAGATCATCGATGATGCCACCATCATCCGTCAGCATGCAGCTATACAATGCCTTACCCGGGGTTTTCAGTTTGTCGACATCATTGGCGAGTAAATACCGTAAAAAGGCTTTGCCCCCTCTGCCATGCAAATCAACTACGTTCATGTGTGAGACATCGAACACACCGGCAGACTGACGTACTGCATGATGCTCTTCAAGTTGTGAACCGTAGTGGATAGGCATTTGCCAGCCGGAAAAATCGACGATTTTTGCACCAGCGTCAATATGCTGTTGATAAAGCGGTGTTTGTTTAGCTGTCATGCAAGCTCCTGGAGTTATATGTGCCCCTGACAGAAGGCTTAGCCTGTATCTGTCATTCGCCCATCTGTCCGTTCACCTGAGAGATTTACCCCCTTCGGTGTGTCTTCCACGCACTAGCAGTGCGTCAAAGACAGCTCTCCAGAGCCGACGGTTTATTGTGGTCCTTTTGCCTGAGCGATTCCGGGCGGGTTGCGCCTTCGGCGCCGACACTGATGTTCCTCAGCAGCCGGTCTCTCCCTCAATAAACCCTGGTCGGGGGGCAGACTATACGAAAATCCAGCAATGATTTCCACGCATTATGGGAAAAAATGCTATCAGGATACCTGTGCTAATTGCTTTCTAACCACTCGCCCAAGCGTCAGGCCCTGCACCAGCATGGCGAACACCACCACGGCATAGGTCATTGGCAGAAGATACGAACGCACCTCATCGGCAGGTAATGATAATGCCAGCGCGACCGAGATGCCCCCTCGCAGGCCGCCCCAGGTGAGGATTTTTATGACCCCGGGTGAAAACTGGTAGTTTGATCTTAAGATTGAAATGGGAATAGAAACACTGACAAAGCGCGACAACAGGACTATCGGGATAGCAGTTATAGCCAACAGTAATGCATTNGCTGACAACGGAATAATTAATAGGATCTCGAGACCCAGCAATACAAATAGTATGGCATTAAGAATCTCATCAACCAGTTCCCAGAAGGCATCAAGATGCTCGCGTGTTTGCTCTGACATGGCGAATTGACGCCCATGGTTACCGATAAGCAATCCCGCCACAACAATCGCTATCGGAGCAGACAAATGCCAGGCTTCTGCAAAGGCATAACCGCCCATGACCAGGGCGAGAGAAAGAATAATCTCAACCTGATAGTTATCAACCCGGCGCAACATACGGTAGGTAATATAACCTGCCAGCAGACCAAACAATGCCCCACCAATGGTTTCAGTTATGAACAACTCGGCCACTTCGACAGCCTGCATAGGTTCGCTGCTGTAGGCGATATTAAATATCACCAGGAACAGCACCACGCCAACACCATCGTTGAACAACGACTCTCCGGCAATTTTTGTTTCCAGCGTAGCGGGGACGCCCAGTGTTTTCAGGGTACTAATGACGGCGACAGGATCGGTAGGCGAAATCAATGCGCCGAATAGCAGGCAATGAATGAAGCTAAGCGGCAAATCCAGCAGCAATGCGACAGACCAGACCAGTGATGCCACAATCAGGGTGGAGAGCAGCACACCGATAGTCGCCAGCGAGGCAATGATCCACTTCATTTCCGACAGGCGATTCAGATCGACATGCAGGGCGCCGGCAAATAACAGGAAGCTGAGCATACCGTGCAACAATGTGGCACTGAAATCAATCCCGGCCAGAAATGTTTTTTCCTGCTCCAGCAGCAGTGGAAAACCCATGCTGCCGAGTATCAGCAGCATCAACGACAATGCCATGGATATTGCCATGACACCGATCGTTGCAGGCAATTTTAAATAGACATGATTGAGGTAACTAAAAAATGCCGTCAGGGTAATCAGGACAGCAGTAATTTGCAACAGATCCATAGCAGATTACAATCGGTTAAACACTAAGTAAGCTCTGATGTGTCTGAGCGAAGTAGATTGCGAAGGTTTCCAACGGAAAAGCTGGATATTTTAGGCGCAAGATACGAGTTCATGAATTGATCAGAGGTTCCTTACGCTACTGATACGAAGAAAGTTGCTATATGGCCAGGAAACTACTCGCCGGCAAATGAGAAATCGAGCAGGTACTGCATCAAACCGGAATACAGGCTGGGGTCTGCAGCTTCAAAGTTTGAGAAGCCCAATTCTTTTAGCAGCGCCTTGCCTTCTTCAGTCTTGTCTGCTTCCAGCAATACTTTCTTAATTTTTTCGCGTTTTGCTTCAGAGACCTTTGGTGAAACAGAGATGGCCACGTGGGGGATCTGCACACTGGTCTTGACCACGACCAGGTCCTCACCTTGCTGCAGTGCCACATTTACCAGTGGGGTAGGGACAATCGCTGCAATCACCTCTCCAGCAAGGAGCTTCTTCATTGACTCATCAGAGGAATTTGTAGGCACGATAAAGGGTTGGCGTAACGGGTTTCTGAACATCTGACCAAGGAAAACACCCGATGGCGCAGGCGGCATTCCTGATGCGATTTGCTTGCCAACCAGTTCACTGGCCTCAAATACGGCGTTATCTGCTGTGACTATCAGGGTGTAACTGACCAGGCCCGGTATTTTAGCAAGAGAAACCCAGTCCGCTTTTTCTATTCGATAATCAGTGAAGAAGGCATTATCCATAATGATTTCATAGGGATTATTTTTTTTCTGATTGACCCAGTATTCAGGAAAATCACGCGCAGTGTGGATAACAACCTCATCACCAGTAGCCCTGGCGAAATAATCGGCCAGCGGCTGAAAGGATTTCCTGGTTGCTTCCTCGCCGAGTATAGGCTGTATGGCAAAATTAAGAGTGGCAGCTGTCGCTATTTGAAACATTGCACTCAGCATAATAGCCACACCACAGACAGCTGCGTAAATAATTTTTTTTCTCTGCTTCATCTGAATTTTCCTCTAAACACTGCTCCACCGAAAATAATCGGTAGTTATCCATTTAATTTATTATTGGTGTACAGATGCAGAAAGATCTGCCACGCCCCCATACATTACGACTATAGATACTACATTATTCATATTTATTCTAGCTGAGTACTTCAATCCAACAAGTTTTTTTTAATATTTTCAACAAATAATGGTATTTTCTACTGCAGTTTCCCTCTTCAGTTTCCTAATGCACGATCTACAAGGAACTGTTTCACCGGCGGCAGTCGATCAATCATTTGCATAGCCAGCCGGCGCGACTTTTGTACAAGCTGACGGCGGTTGGTAAAAATTCGCTGTATGCCATCCATTCCGGCAAGCATTAAACTCACCTCTGCACGGCGGCTACGTGCATATCTTCTCAAATATAAAGGGTCTGCAATATCTCTACCATTGGCTACCGACTCAAGCAGTGTTGATGAGAGCTCTGCGACATCCTGAAAACCGAGATTGACCCCCTGACCAGCCAGCGGGTGAACTCTGTGAGCCGCATCACCCAATAGTACAATGCGATCTTTGACATAGGTCCTGGCATTGGCCAGCATTAAAGGGAAACCTGCGCGTGGGCTGAGCGCCTCTATATTCCCCAGCCGATGCTCAAAGGCATAGGTAAGCTGCTCAGAGAATTCTGCATCGCTTAACAGCAACAGCTCATCTGCGCGTGCCCGATCTGCAGACCAGACAATCGAACAACTGCCATCTGACAAGGGCAACAAGGCCAATGGACCGCTAGCCAGAAACCGCTGCCAGGCTGTATTTTCATGTGGCAATGATGTCCTGACCCTGGCCACAATTCCTGTTTGCTGGTAATCATGAAGGGTGCTTTCTATTCCCGACAGACGACGCAGCTGTGAATTACCCCCGTCGGCAGCAATCAGCAGACGACTACTGATATCATTTCCATTATCCAGTTTTATCTGAACCTGATCATCCGCCCATGTCATGGATGTTAACCGGCTAGCCGTCAGCAGGCTGATGTTTGACTGCTTTTGGCACTGCTTTATCAAACGGGTATTAATAAGATTATTTTCAACAATATAGCCAAGATGCGCCTGGCCGCTGTCTGCCGCATCGAAATCCAGACTGCCGTTGTCATCCCATACGTGCATGTGTTCATACGGTGATGCCCGACAATCCAGTATTTGCTGCCAGACACCGACATTCTTCAGTAATCTTTCGGAAGCCGCGCTGATTGCGCAGACACGTAAATTATATTCTGCCTCAGACCATTGCGGCAGTTCATTGGCCTCAACCAGGTTGACACTGAACCCTGCCCGGGCAAAAGACAGGGCGGCGGCTGAACCGACCATGCCGGCACCGACGACAAGGATATCTGTTTGCTGATCAGGCATTATTTAAGGACACCTCTATTAATTCTGGATAGATCAGATTGTATACAAAATTGTTCATATCAAGGCAAGGGTCGCACGCAATAGCCTCGCTATTGCGAAGATTCTTAACGCAGAGAGGGACGATTTGGGACGCAAGATGAATATTCATGGATTAATAGAGGTGTCCTTAAGGGTACCCTTTAATTCCAGGCCACGTGCCAGACGGGACTGACGCCCTGTCAGGCCCATAGTCCGTTTCAGCAACGCCTGTTTTAGTTCTGGAAATATATCCGTGGCAAGCAGGCCCAGATTTCTAGCTGCGATCACCGGCGCCAGGCGACTCGTGAAAACCTTGATCATGCCGTGCGTAAATCCTGTCACACGCTGCGTATCTTTATTACGTATCTTTTCATATTGCTGAAGAACATCCGATGACCCTGGATCCCGCTGCTGGTCATGTGCCAGTGCAAGTACTTCTGCTAGCCAGGCCACGTCTCTGAGCCCCAGGTTAAAGCCCTGCGCCGCAACCGGATGAACAGTATGCGCAGCATTGCCTACCAGTACCACGCGCCTGCCAGTATGTGTCTTAACACGATTTCTCGCCAGCGGATAAGCGTAGCGCCTGCCAGCCCGTGAGAAACGCCCTAAACGGTCACCAAACTGCTGCTGCAAACGTTCCAGAAACTGGTCTTCGGGCATAGCAGTAAGTTCTTCTACATCTGCTTCATCGACCGCCCAGACACACCAGCAACGGTCATCATTCATCGGCAGCATGGCAAGCGGACCGGACGGGGTAAATCTTTCATAGGCGCAATGCTGATGATTGTGCCCGGGTGTGACATTGCAGACGATAGCTGTCTGCCGGTAATCATCTGTTGTGGACTGAAAACCCAGCTTCTCCCGCAAACCCGAACGCCCGCCATCGGCAATAACCACCAGTTTGCCCTGTAAGGTAATTTCCTCATTATCCATTGTGCAAATAAGGGTTGCGAAGTCATCAGCAACATCGACATCACTAACCACTGCCGGGCTGATAGTATCGACATGCGCCAGCGCCTCAAGCCGGGTCATCAAGGCAGCACCTATAGCGCGGTTTTCGATAACATAACCCAGCGCCTCAACAGCGACATCCTTTCTATCAAGGTGCGTGATACCCGGATGACCGCGATCTGACACATGAATACAATGAATCGGGCATACTGCATTTTTATCTATTTTCTGCCAGATGCCCATCGTTTCATAGATTAACCGGGATCCATGTGAAAGAGAAATAGTCCGCACATCATAGCTAGGCTGCTGATCAGACTGCCAGGGCACGGCTTCGATGATAGCCATGCGAATACCCGTATCCGCCAGCGCACAGGCCAGGCTGGCACCGGCCATGCCGCCGCCGACGATGATCAGGTCATAGGGTTTGTTAGTCATTCATAGCTCCGCTTTTTAAAAGCAGGTTAAAGGTTAAGGGCTAAAGGCAAAAGGAAAGTCAAAGTCGCAACCCCGTCTCTCGTCTTTAGCCTTTAGCCTTTAGCCTTTAGCCTTTAGCCTTTAGCCTTTTACCTTTTCATCAAGTGCTCAATATCATCAATCTGCTTCGGTGCATCAATACTCAATACCTCATAGCCATTCTTTGTCACAGCGACGTCGTCTTCAATACGAATACCAATATTCCACCATCGTTCATCAACACCTTCTGCTCCAGCCGTGATATAGAGGCCCGGTTCAACGGTCATTATCATGCCGCATTCAAGCTCGCGCCAGTTGTCATTGACTTTATAATCACCAACATCATGCACATCCAGCCCTAACCAGTGGCCGGTTTTGTGCATATAGAAACGCTGGTAGGCCTCGCTGCCGACCAGTTCATCCACATCTCCCTGCAACAGGCCGTGCTCAATCAACCCCTCCGTAATCACGCGTACCGCTGCCTTATGCGGCAGATCCCAGGTCGCACCGGGTTTGATGGTATCCATCGCCGCCTGTTGCGCAGCAAGTACTACTTCATACAGGGCACGCTGTTCGGCACTGAATTTACCATTGACAGGAAAGCTGCGTGAGATGTCTGCAGCATAGCCATCAATTTCACAACCGGCATCGATCAGCAGCATATCACCGTCTTTTAGCTCAGCCCTGTTCTCTATGTAATGCAGCACACAGGCATTCTCGCCGGTAGCCACTATCGGGGGATAAGCTGGAAATTCACTGCCCTTCTTGCGAAAGATATACTGAAACTCCGCTTCAATCTCGTATTCTTTCATGCCGGGTTTACACACCTTCATCGCCTGCTTATGAGCACGTGCTGAAATTTTACAGGCCTTCTGAACAAGAGCCTTTTCTTCGCAACGCTTCACCAGCCGCATTTCATGCAGGATATGGCCAAGATCAAGAATTTCGGCCGGCGCGGTAATTCCGGTACGCGCCTTGCTGCGCACCTCGTTCACCCAGGTCATCAATCGTGAATCAAATTCATCGTTGGCACCCATGCTGTAAAAGACTTTTTCACGATTCTCCAGCAATCCCGGTACGATCTCGTCAATATCCGTGATCGGAAAGGCATCATCCGCACCGTAATATTCACAAACACCTTCCAGACCAGCTCGACGACCATCCCAGATTTCTTTATCCGGATCTCTCTCCCGGCAAAACATGATGAACTCACCATGTTCCCGGCCCGGTACCAGCACCGCAACGGCTTCCGGCTCATTAAAATGCGTAAGGTAATAAAAATCGCTGGAAGCACGAAATGGATACAGCACATCCCGACTGCGTACCCGTTCACTGGCCGTCGGTATAATCGCTACCCCGCCACCCATCATCTGCATCACTTCCTGACGGCGTTTCGAGAATTGTTCATTCATTTTCGTCATTCCTGTTCACAGAAACCTGCCCATCCGCATTCTGGTCGCTGCCCCTGGTCAGCTCCGCATAAATTATCTGCACACCAACACGCACATATTCCTCCAGCTGCATCAAATCGCTGTCAGTGCCACTGACATCGACAGACACATCGAGCTGAGATATTTCGACCAGATCCTTTGCCACTTCTGCAGCATCTTTCGGCAGTTTGTCAAATTCCTTCAGGCCGGATTCGAGCAGGCCCATCACATAGCCCCCGCACCATTCCGCCAGTGCGCGGCTTCTCTCCAGCAGAGGCACGGCATCATCCGGCAACAGTAGCTGGAAATTGAAATCCTCATCTTTGTACCCTTCAGAGCTTACCTGCACCAGCTGAGAAATAAGCTCAGAAAATTCAGCATCCTGCTGTAAAGACTCAGCATCATCAGTAAAGAACCTCGCAATCGAGGCCGTACTTTGTGTATTCAGGGCTCCAGCAATCAAACCATGACACTCTGCGGCGGATAATTGACTATTTACCCGTCGCAAAGCACTGCTCATCGCCCTGTACGTTGGCATAATATTGCTACTCTGGCTCATCTAACTCCCGGTTTTCATCCACTTATGACCAAAAATAGTCATAAATATTCATATAATGCGATCTGATTGCCTTATTCAGGTTTATTCCTGAGGGAAAAAGTCATATTATCTTCCTACAGCCTTATGCAACAAGTACTATATGGGCTGATATAACAACAACTCGTAGTCTTTTTTAAATATTCTACCTAAAGAACATTCAATTTAGACGCACCCTTGTTTCAAGGATAAATGACCCAGGAGAGGTTATTCTGTGATTCAGGAAGAACTGGATAAACTGGAAGCCCGTATATTTGAACTNTCAGAGACCCTGCGTCGACTGGAGGAGCAGAATCGTATTCTGCGTGTAGACCAACGGTCCCTGAATAAGGAGAACGGTCGNCTNACCGAGAAGAANCGTATTGCCTGCAGCCGGCTGGAATCTATCGTCAATCGTCTTAAAACACTGGAGCAATCTGCTTGAGATCAACTGAATCAGGGGTTCAGATAAGCATCCTCGGTAAAGAATATTCCGTTGCCTGCCCCGACGAAAAACGTGATGAGCTGCTTTCTGCGGCATCATATCTTGATCAGAACATGCGAGAGATTCAGCAAAGCGGTGCCGTACTGGGCACTGAACGTGTTGCCGTGATGGCTGCGCTGAACATTGCCCATGATCTTTTGTCCCTGCGTGAAGATACCGGCCTGACACTGGAAATGGAAACCCGTATCAAGACTCTTCGAAGAAATCTTGAAGAAGCCTTGGATGGACAGGCCGAAATGGAGTTATAATTACAGGGTGGCGCCTGCTGCGGTGTACGTAGCACACTAATAACCCTTAGAACCTAATCCACAAACTCGGGATTCAGCGCTAATGCTGTTGAGCCGTCTCCATGAACATCATGTTGATAGCCNG
>JGI24024J18818_10000768_pt1 | contig 12753 bp, 7 predicted proteins | sample Cruoilmetagenom2_FD_18818 | JGI IMG/M metagenome (IMG submission 18818) | reverse complement strand
ATGAACCAACACATTTTGGGTTTTTGTAATTAAACAAATATTTGTAATTAAGCTATTTTTTTAGTTAGTAGTATTTTTTCAATAATTAAAACTAATACTTTTTTATAATTTATAGAAACGGTTTAGGACGAAACGTATCATATTCTGTCCGAATGGCTATATTTATTTATCAAACGAATTTTTATATGGTGAAAAAGAAATTCTAAAAACAACTATTCAGCTTCAACTATAACTACATTTGTATCTTCAATATCAGCACCATGTGTCAATTTATTTAATTTTTTCACAAAAAGAATAAGAACAATACCAAAACCTACGCAAAATCCGAATACACTCAAGAAAATAGTATTTTCTCCTGCACTTTGAGCTGCTTCTCCCAATAGGCCGGCTAGTTTATTTCCCAATCCTGTAACCATAAAATATGCCCCCATCATAAACGAAGCATATTTTATTGGTGCTAATTTTGTAATAAATGATAGAGCGACTGGTGAAATACTTAACTCTCCAACCACATGTAAAAAATATGCGCCAAGTAACCAATAAATAGAAGCTTTACCATCTAGGGCAATCGAGGCATCCATAGCTGCCTTAGATAATAATAAAAACCCAAACCCTGTTATTATAGTACCAATACCCATTTTAAATAAAGAAGATGCTTCTTTTCCTTTTTTTCGCCATAGTTTCCAAAAATAGGCTATAGGTAATCCAATTAAAATAACGTAAAATGCATGTAACGATTGCAAAAAACTTGTGGGTACTGTAAACCCAAACATTACTCTATCGATCTTATCGCGCGCAAACAAGTTTAATAATCCTCCTGCTTGTTCATAAGCACCCCAGAATACCATTACAATAATAAATGATAAGATTAAAACAAGCATTCGATCTTTTTCAATTGGAGTGAGTTTTACTTTTTTGTTGGTGCCTTTTTCTCTTTTAATAGGTACAAAATCACCTATATTTTTTAAGTACTTTTGACCCCATATGTATACTATTTGACCCAATGCCATTCCTATTCCTGCTAGTCCAAATCCATAATGCCAATTAATTACTTCTCCAACATAACCTACTAATAATGGAGCAGTAAAAGCGCCTATATTAATTCCTATATAAAAAATAGTAAAGGCTGTATCTCTTTTTGTATCTCCTTTTTGATACAATCCTCCAACCATAGTTGAAATATTTGGTTTTAATGCACCCACTCCTAAAATTATAAAAACAATTCCCGTGTAAAAAGCCCATAAGGCATCAAATGCTAAAATTAAGTGACCAATACATAATAAAAAACCTCCTAGCATTACTGTTTTTTTCTGTCCGAGTAACCTGTCAGCAAGTAAACCTCCGGGAACTGACATCACATATACCAACATCGTATACCAGCCGTATAATTCAAGAGCAGAAACTTTATCCCAACCCAATCCAGGATTAATCTCAGAAGTTTTAGCAGTTAAATAAAGAATTAATATGGCACGCATTCCGTAATACGAAAAACGTTCCCACATTTCTGTAAAGAATAAAATATATAACCCCTTTGGATGACCCCATAAAGTTTGATTTGGCATAATGGTTTATGTTTTAAAATGCTAAATGTACGTTTTAAAAATGAAAATAAATTTTCATAAAATTATCTAAGTTTAATTTGGTCTTCTTTGATTGGGTTGAAATATTTAGAACAAAAAAAATCTCAAATTATAAGTTATACAATTTGAGATTTTCAATAATTTTTAAAAGATTTTATTTTAATTTCTTTTTTACTTCTACTTCTTGAAAAGCTTCAATAACATCATTTACCATAATATCATTATAGTTTTTTACTTGCATACCACAATCATAACCTTTAGAAACTTCTTTAGCATCATCTTTAAATCGTTTTAATGATGAAAGTTCACCAGTAAATATTACAACATTATCTCGAAGCAATCTAATTCTTGAATTTCTAAATATTTTTCCATCAAGCACCATACAACCAGCAATTGTACCTACTTTAGAAATTTTATAGGTTTCTCTAATTTCTGCATTACCAGTAATTTCTTCAACAATATCAGGAGATAACATACCTTCCATGGCATCTTTTACATCGTCGATTACTTTATAAATAATCGAGTAATTTCTAATATCTATCTCTTCAGTTTCAGCTATTTGGCGAGCACTTCCGGTAGGACGAACATTAAATCCAATTATAATTGCTTCAGAGGCAGATGCTAATAACACATCTGATTCTGTAATTGCACCTACGCCTTTATGAATAATATTTACTTGAATTTCTTCAGTAGACAATTTTTGAAGTGAATCTGTCAATGCTTCAACGGAACCATCAACATCACCTTTAAGAATAATATTTAATTCTTTAAAGCCACCTAACGCAATCCTTCTACCTATCTCATCCAAAGTAATATGTCTTTGAGTTCTAACAGATTGTTCACGACTTAGTTGTGATCTTTTAGCAGCAATTTGTTTAGCTTCTCTTTCATCGTCATAAACTTTAAACTTATCACCAGCTTGTGGAGCACCATCTAAACCAAGTATAGATACTGGAGTTGATGGGCCTGCTTCTTTAATATTATTACCTCTTTCATTTTGCAAGGCTTTAACTTTACCTGAATGTTGGCCAGCTAGAATAAAATCACCAATTCTTAATGTTCCACCATCCACTAAAACAGTTGAAACATATCCTTTTCCTTTATCTAAAAATGCTTCAACTACTGAACCGTTTGCTTTTTTATTAGGATTTGCTTTAAGTTCTAAAATTTCTGCCTCCAAAATTATTTTTTCTAATAAATCTTGAACTCCAGTTCCCTTTAAAGCGGATACATCATGAGATTGTATTTTACCTCCCCAATCTTCAACAAGTAAGTTCATTTGAGCAAGCTCTTCTTTTACTTTGTCTGGATTTGCATCTGGTTTATCAATTTTATTAATGGCAAATACTATAGGTACACCAGCTGCTTGTGCATGACTAATTGCCTCTTTTGTTTGTGGCATGATAGAGTCATCTGCCGAAATTACAATTACAGCAATATCAGTAACCTGCGTACCACGAGCACGCATTGCCGTAAAGGCTTCGTGACCCGGAGTATCTAAAAAAGTTATTTTTTGTCCATCTTCTAATTCAACTGCATAAGCACCAATATGTTGTGTTATTCCTCCTGATTCACCAGCAATCACATTTTCTTTTCGAATATAATCTAATAATGATGTTTTACCATGGTCAACGTGACCCATTACAGTTACAATAGGAGATCTAGGTTTTAAGTCCTTCTCATCATCAACTTCTTCTTCAACGGTCTCTTCAACTTCAGCATCAACAAATTCAACTTTATACCCAAACTCTTCGGCAACAATGGTTAATGTCTCCGCATCTAATCTTTGATTCATAGAGATCATCATACCTAAAGACATACAGGCAGAAATTACCTCAGTAACAGAAACATTCATCATGGTAGCTACTTCATTTGCTGTTACAAATTCTGTGGCCTTGATTACTTTACTTTCTGCTTCTTGTTGCTCTAAATCTTTTTCTACTTGTTGACGGTGTAGATCTCTTTTCTCTTTACGATATTTTGCACCTTTACCTTTTTTAGATTTCCCTTGAAGTCTTTCCAAGGTATCTCTAACCTTTTTTTGAACTTCTTCAGGAGAAGGTTCAGCTTTTACTATAGGTTTTCTTCTTGGAGCACCTTTTCCTCGATCATTTCTAGATTTATCCGTAGATGTTTTGAAATCCGTTCGAGGTTTATGAATTCTTTTTCTCTTCTTCTTAGCAGCATTATCATTATTTGATCCAGCAGCACCTTTTTTATCACCTTTTTCAGTAGGTTTTTTCTTAGGTTTTGCAAACTTTGAAAGATCTATAGTTTCACCAGTTTTTTTAGGGCCGGTTAATTTCGTATAGTTTGTTTTTAACTTTTCAGCTTCTTCAGGTCTAAGCTCTTCAATTTGTTTTGCGTCAGTTGGTTTTTTAGTTACTACTTCTTCTGTTTTGGTTATATTCTCTGTAGGAACTTTTGGTTTTTTTGTTACCGGCTTTTTTTGATCTATATCAATTTCACCAACTTTTTTAAGACCTTTTAACTTTTTAGAGCCCTTAATTACTTCTTTTTCTTTGGCAGGTTCTTCTTTTGGTTCTTCAATTTCCTCAACTACTTCTTTTTCTTTGGCAGGTTCTTCTTTAGGCTCAATGTCAATTTTACCTACTGTTTTTAATCCGGTAATTTTTTCTGATTCTGTTTTAAAGATTTCATTTCTTTTTGCTTCATCTGCTAATCTTTTATCTTCAGCCTCTTGTTCTTGAGCTAATCGAATCTCTTCTTTTTCCTTACGTTTTTCTTCACCGATCTCTTTAGAAGCTACTTTTTTACTTTTATCCGTTTGGAATTCATCCGAAAGAACAGTATAAACTTCTTGCGATACTTTAGTAGTAGGACGAGCATCAATATCAACTCCCTTACTTGCAAGAAACTCAACAGCTCTTTCCAAAGAAATATTTAATTCTCGTAAAACTTTATTAAATCGTTGTGGTTTATAATCAGTCATAAAATTATTTAATGTGAACCTCTAATTATTTTTACTATAAATTATTCTTTATTAGGCTTCGAATTCTTCTTTTAAAATTCTTTGAACTTCAATAATGGTCTCTTCTTCAAGATCAGTTCTTTTTGTTAACTCTAACAAATCCAAATCTAATACACTTCGTGCCGTATCTAAGCCAATATTTTTAAATTCATTGATAACCCATTCTTCGATTTCATCAGAAAATTCTGTCAATTCAACATCGTCTTCAACACCCTCTCTTTGAACATCTATTTCGTAACCTGTAAGCTGACTGGCCAATCGAATATTTACACCGCCTTTTCCAATTGCTTTAGATACTTCTTCTGGCTTTAAAAAAACATCGACTCTTGGCTTATCGTCATTAATAGCTTCATGAATTTTAATTGACACAACTTTTGCAGGGCTTAATGCTCTTTTAATAAATTGCTCATCAATTTTAGTATAATTAATTACATCAATATTTTCATTTCCTAATTCACGAACAATTCCGTGAATTCTTGAACCTTTCATACCAACACAAGCACCTACTGGATCAATTCTATCATCATAAGAATCAACAGCAATTTTCGCTTTTTCACCAGGTATTCTGGCAACACGTTCAATAGTGATTAAACCATCAAAAACCTCAGGAATTTCTTGCTCAAAAAGTTTTACTAAAAATTCTGGAGCAGTTCTAGATAAAATAATTGCTGGTTTATTACCTCTTAACTCAACATTTTTAATGATACCACGTACCGATTCTCCTTTACGGAAAAAATCGGATCTGATTTGCTCACTTTTTGGCAAAACCAATTCATTACCATTATCATCTAATAAAATAACCGCATTGTGACGTACATGATGAACTTCTGCACTATACAATTCACCTTCCAGTTCTTTGTATTGTTTAAAAATGTTTGTGTTATCGTGTTCGTGAATTTTAGAAATTAAATTTTGTCGTAAAGCTAAAATTGCTCTTCTTCCAAGGTCAATTAGTTTTACTTCTTCTGAAGCTTCTTCACCAACTTCAAAATCAGGTTCAATTTTTCTTGCATCTGTTAATGAAATTTCTTCATTATCATCCTCAACTTCACCATTCTCAACAACAATTCTATTTCTCCAAATTTCTAAATCTCCTTTATCAGGATTAATAATAATATCAAAATTATCATCCGATCCATATTTTCTTTTTAAGGCAGATCTAAACACCTCTTCAAGTATCGCCATAAGCGTTACTCTATCTATACTTTTTTCGTCTTTAAACTCTGAAAACGATTCTATTAATGCAATATTTTCCATTCTGATATTATTAAAAAATAATCTTCACTTTTGCTTGTTTTATTTCTTTAAGTGGTATTGTTTTTTCTTTTACCACAGTTACTTTTCCCTTTCCAATTGGCTTCGGTTCACGAGCTTTCCATTGTAAAGTTATATTTTTGTCGCTAACTTCTATTAATTTCCCTTCAAATTTATCACTTTCAGTTCTTACCTTTAAAGTTCTATCAATATTTTTGTTATACTGTCTAAAATCTACTAAAGGATCTGTTATTGTTGGGCTTGTTACTTCTAAAGAAAAATCTTCTTCTTCTCTATCAAGATTATGCTCAACATGGCGACTAATCCTAATACATTCACTTAACGGAACTCCTTCATTTCCATCAACAACTACTTTGATACTGTTTTCAGTTGAAAATATTAAGTCAATTAAAAATAAAGAACTATTTTCTTCAATAGCTTCCTTAACTAGTGATTTAATAATTTCTTTATTCATTTTTTTGTATAAAAAGAGGGGACTTTTTGTCCCCTCCAACTCAATTTCGTCGTAAATTTCGCTGCAAATATAGTAATTCATTTGATAATGACAAAAATCATATCCTATTTAAGTAAAATTTACTAAATTTATCTTGTAGAATTATAAATAGATATGTTATGAAACGAATATTAGTTCCAGTAGATTTTTCAAAAGAAGCAGAATGTGCAGCAAGAGTAGCTGCTAAAATTGCAAAAAAAACAGGAAGTGATATATACTTACTTCATATGTTAGAGCTTCCGGTAAATACTATTGATCCGGCTGAAATGTCAGGTATAAGAAGCGAACCACAAGTTATATTTTTCATGAAATCGGCTCACGAAAAATTCGCAAAGTTTAAAAAGCTACCCTTTTTTAAAGGAATAAAAGTTGTTGAAAATGTGCAGTTTCATCATGCTTTTTCGGGTATTATAGCCGAAAGCGAAAAGAATAAAATTGATTTAATTGTAATGGGATCTCAAGGAGCATCAGGTTTGCAAGAGATGTTTATTGGTTCTAATACTGAAAAAGTTGTACGACGATCAAAAGTTCCTGTTTTAGTGGTTAAAAAAGAAAAGAAAAATTTTGAAATAAACAATATTGTTTTTGCTTCTGATTTTACTATTGAAAGTAAAAAAACTTTTCAAAAGGTTATAGATTTTGCAAATTTATTTGACGCTAAAATTCATTTATTGTATGTAAATACAATTCATAATTTTAGCACAACAAAACATATTGAATCGAAATTAGATAAATTTATAAAAGATTTTAAAATTAAAGAGTACACACGAAGAATTTATAACGATGTTTCCATTGAAAAAGGAATACTAAGTTACAGTAGAGATATAAAAGCTGATCTTATCGCTTTAAATACACATGGACGTAGTGGGTTATCTCAATTATTTAATGGAAGTATTGGTCAAGAATTAGCAAACCATGCACTGAGACCAGTAATTACATTTAAAATTTAATAAACTTATTTAAATGGATAAATTGACTAAATCGAAGAGATAATTCTCTTCGATTTTTTTATGCTTCATAAATTCTATAAATAATAATCCTAATGTTAATAAATATCATCTTAAATTGAAGGTCATTAAATTAAATTTTATATAACTTTGATGTGGTGATGAAAAACAAGGTTTATTTATGTTAAAAAAATACATTTTCTTTTTATTTTTTGTTTGTGGTAGTGTTTATGCGCAGCATAGCGACAAACCCCTTAGTGATTATGAACAAAGACTAATTGAGAATGATAAATTGGCAGAAGCTATTTCATTATTTCCTAACCCTGTTAGTGAGTTTTTAAAAATTGACTCAAAAGGTTTACATATTAATAGAATTGAAATAGTTTCGCTATTAGGAGGTAAAGAAAAAGAGTTAAATTCAAATTTTAAGTCTATTTATCTTGGTGATTTACCAAGGGGCATTTATTTAATTAAAATTTATTCTGATAAAGGATACACAGTTAAAAAAATGATTAAGAAATAGTTACATAAAATTATTTGTTTAATGATATTTTGAACCTTTCGCTTTGTAATTGAAATAACAATTGCTTTAATTCTTCGATTTTTTGAGTTTTCTACTCTATTAATGTTTTTTCTAGAATTAGCTATGTTTTGTATTTAGGTTAAGTTTTTGTTAAACTTAAAATAGTTTGTAAAACTTTAAAAATAAATCAGAATCACCTTTTATTTTCACAAGAAAATTACAAATAACCCCCAAAACTAAGAGTTGTGATACTAAAACACAAAACAACACCAGAAATGGTAAAACGGTTGCATCAAAAAATTGCATCTAGAATTGTAAAAGCAAATAGTAAGAAGCCATTATCTATTGCAATTCTAAAACCTACACTTTAGTTTATTCTACTAGACTTTATTAAGTGAATGTCAAATGTTTTTAGCCAATAAACAAGTATTAAAATACAGCTTTAATCATACAATTTATTCAAGAGAATTACGTTATGTATATATCTGATACTTAGTTACTGAAGTAACAAATCTTTATTGCTAAAATTAGTATATTTATATATACCAATTATCAAAAACACATTGCCATGATAGAAGAATATAAACCAACACGTGAAAACATTAAGATCTTTCTAAAAAGAATATCCGAAAGAGTGAAGCGAAATAGGAATACTCCGTTGAAATCAAAAAGATATGAAGCAAGGTTGTAAAACACAATATTTTTGGTAAAATATTGGATATTCAAAAATATAAAACAATAATAGCTTAAATTTTGAATTGTTTCTCCCCTAAACCAGTTATAGAAATATAACTGGTTTTTTATAGTTTTAGATTAAGCAAATTGATTATACCCTGTTTAGGGTATTGTTTAAGAAATAAATTGATATTATTTTTGAGAATTAATGTTAACCTTTCTAAAAAGTAAACACTAAGTATAAAATAGCTTAAAGATTTGAATTATTATCCCCCAAACCAGTTATAGAAATATAGCTGGTTTTTTCATTTTTTTGAATAAATTTTTGTAATTTCACACATTATTCTAATATTTATTGGGGGATAAATTAGAATTAAACCGAACCTGAATGCTTCTCATTCAGGTTTTTTTATGGGTTCATTTTAAATGCAGTTACGAAACGGAAACAGNAAAGCCAACAAAGAATTTCAGATTTTATGGAATAAAATAGNCTATATAGGTAAATAACAGTTTGATGTTAATTAACAAACCCACCATAAATACTATATTTACGGTGGGTTTGAACCCTCTTCTTTTATTGTTGACCCACAAGGATTCGAACCTTGACTGACGATACCAAAAACCGGAGTGCTACCGTTACACCATGGGTCAATTATTTTTGCTTTTACCATATCTAGTTAAGCAGGCGCAAATTTATAACAAAGTTTTTGTTTGACAAAGCGGTTTTTTTAATTTTTTTTATTATAAAATCGATTCTATAATGAATTCAATATCTTAACGTTTTATTATAATTTACTATTAGATATATTTTAGTAAATTCGCCTCAGTTTTAAATTGATTCTATGCTATCTTTTGATTATAAAAAATATAACTCAATTCTGGGTTGGGTAACTTTCTTAATAGCTTTAATTACGTATTCTTTAACTTTAGAACCAACTGTTAGTTATTGGGATTGTGGTGAGTACATTTCTACCGCCGTTAAATTAGAAGTTGGACATCCACCTGGAGCTCCGCTTTTTCAAATGCTAGGTGCATTTTTTGCTATGTTTACCTCTGATGCATCTAATATTGCGATGATGGTTAATTTTATGTCGGCTCTGGCAAGTGCTTTTACAATATTATTTTTGTTTTGGACGATTACAGCTTTAGCGAAAAAAATAGTTTTAAAAACATCAGAAAGTCTTTCAAGTGGTAGCTCAATTGCTATTCTTGGAAGTGGTTTGGTTGGTGCCTTAGCATATACTTTTTCAGACAGTTTTTGGTTTAGCGCAGTAGAAGCCGAAGTTTATGCCATGTCATCCTTTTTAATGGCATTGTTGTTTTGGTTAGCTTTACATTGGGAAGCTGAAATGGATAAACCAAGAGGTAATAAATGGTTGTTATTGATAAGTTTTATTGTAGGATTGTCTTTTGGAGTGCATATCTTATCTTTATTAGTAATTCCACCAATTGTATTTATTTATATTTATAAAAAGCACCCGAATCTAAATGTCAAACAGTTTATACTTGCTAACCTAGTATCTGTGTTGGTTTTAGCATTTGTTTTTAAATTCTTATTCCCTTTTACATTAAGATTTTTTAGTGCATCCGAACTATTTTTTATCAATACTATTGGTCTGCCATTTAATTCTGGAAGTATTATTGCTGGTATAATTTTGGTGGTTTTATTTTATTTTGGATTGAAATATACTCGAAAGAAAAATAAATTCACAGCAAATTTATTATTGCTTTGTGTAATATTTATAATGGTTGGGTTTTCATCATGGTTAATGTTGCCAATTAGAGCTAATGCAAACACTACAATTAATGAAAATAACCCTTCAAGTGCACGTGAATTATTAGCATATTATAATCGTGAACAATATGGTGATGCAAATGTTTTTTATGGTTCTTATTATTCTGAAACCGGTGAAAGAGATAAATCTGATCCATTTCGCGATGCAAAACCAAAATATGAAAAAGATGAAAAGGCAGGTAAATATATTATTGTAAATAATTATAAAGACGGTCTTCCAAATTTTAGTGATAAACATAAAGGAATTATTCCTCGTATGGTTGACCCAACACCAAGTGTAGTTCAAAATTACAAGGCAATAACTGGAATTTCGCAGCGAAGTAAAAGACGTCCAACTTTTGGTGAGAATTTGACATTCATGATTCAGTACCAGTTTGGATATATGTACGGAAGATATTTTATGTGGAATTTTGTTGGCAGGCAAGATGATATTCAAGGAAATTTAGATAATCATGGGAATTGGCTTAGTGGAATTAATTTTATTGATGAAATAAAATTAGGTTCACAAAAAAATCTACCAACCGATGTCCTTGATAATAAAGGTAGAAATACCTACTATTTTTTACCTTTAATTTTAGGTATCATAGGCTTAATATTTCAATTTAAAAACGATAAGAACAATTTCTACACCTTGTTTTTATTCTTTGCCTTTACNGGATTAGCAATTATATTCTATACCAANCCAAAACCATTTGAACCCAGAGAAAGAGATTATGCCGTNGTAGGATCGTTTTATGTTTTTGCNATTTGGATAGGCTTTGGGGTATTGGCTTTATATAATCAATTCAAGAATAAATTAGATCCAAAACTACTTGCTATAGGAATAACTGTTATAAGTCTTTTGGCCGTACCTGCTTTAATGGCAAAAGAAAACTGGGATGATCATGATCGATCAGGTAAATATGCTACATACAATAACGCAAAAGCCTATTTAGATTCTTGTCAAGAGAATGCGATTATGTTTACTATTGGTGATAATGATACTTTCCCGTTATGGTATATGCAAGAAGTTGAAGATTATCGTACGGATATTAAATTAATCAATACAAGTTTATTTGCAAAAGATTGGTATATAGATCAACAAAAAAGAAAAACCTATTTGGCTGATCCTATTCCGTCACAATTAATACATGACAACTTTAAAGAAGGCTCATTAGATGTTGCGTATCATTATCCATACCCGTTTCCTCAGTTTAAAGATTCAGTAATCGACATCAAATTTTTGATGCGGTGGCTGCAAAGTGATGATGAAAGAACATTTATTGATTTTGAAGAAAATGGACATCCTGAAAAGGTATATCCAACAAATAAAATTAGATTAACTGTTGATAAAGAGGCTGTTCTTAAAAATGGAATTGTAGCAGCTAAAGATGCCGATTTAATTGTTCCGTTTATTGATATAGAAGTTTCAGAAGCTGCACTTGTAAAAAACAGAATATTAATGCTAGATATTTTGGCGAATAACAATTGGGAACGACCTATATACTTTACTGGTGGAGCGCAAGCTGCAGAAGAATATATTTGGCTGAAAGATTATTTACAATTAGACGGTTTGGCTTATAAATTTGTTCCAATTAAATCACCAATTGAGGATTCGAACTTTATGGATATGGGTAGAATTGATACAGATACCATGTATGCAAATGTGAAAAAATGGACATGGAAGAATTCAAATGGGAATATATATGTTGATCCGGAAACTAGAAAAAATAGTATTTCATTTAGAAATAGTTTAGGTAGGTTGGCAGATCAATTAATTGAAGAAGAAAAATTTGATAAAGCCGAAGAAGTATTGGATATTTCTATGGAAAAAATGCCAATTGAAAATTATGGATATTATCGTTTGGTTATTGGGCATATTGATTCTTACTACAAAATAAATAAACCTGAAAAAGCTAGAAAAATTGTAGAATTTTTAACCAATAACTTTCAAGAAAAGATACTCTATTATAGCGGAGTTAACTCTTACGAATTAACTCAAAATTTTAGTGATTTGGAAGGCACATTAGACCTTTACAGATATATAATTGCAACAAGTGCCGAGTTTGATACCGAAGAGTATACCGAAAATCTCAAAAAAGATTTTATGGCATCGGTTACTTTATTAGAAGAGGTTTTAGAGGATCAATAAGTCAACCTAAAAGTCAGGGTTTGACTATTATCCGTTTTAAGGATAGTCAAACCCTGACTAAAAGACTATCAATGAAACAGTACTTTGTAAAAACTCCTAAAATAATTAAAAATTTATTTCCGGATTTTATTTGGCAAGTTGCAACAAATAAAAAGGAAATCTATCTTACTTTTGATGATGGCCCAATCCCAAAAATTACACCCTGGGTTTTAGACACTTTAGAAAAATATAAAGCAAAAGCTACATTTTTTTGTGTTGGCGAAAACATTACAAAGCACCCAGAAATTTTTAAACAAATTATAGATAGAAAACATGCTATAGGTAATCATACTTTTAATCACC
>JGI24024J18818_10000767_pt1 | contig 12754 bp, 13 predicted proteins | sample Cruoilmetagenom2_FD_18818 | JGI IMG/M metagenome (IMG submission 18818) | reverse complement strand
AAGGAGGAACCTTAATCTAGGGTATTCCTATGGATTTCTCCTGGTTGAAAAAAACTATCAGGAAGAATTTACGCCAAATGAGAATAGTGAGAAGATAGCAACATAAGAGCGCTAAAGATGTTGACTATTATCGTGGGTAAAAAAAATGACAGCTATGTCGGAAAAACGGGAATTTACCCGGGATCAGATACATAAGCTTCTTGATGAAAGGCAGGAAATGCTTGTGCTGTTCTGTCATGTGGCAGGACTTGATCCGTATCAGTCAAATGACCCGGTAGACCAGAAGATCAGGGTCTTCTGTCAGAAGATGATTGACTACATAGCGGCTGGGCATTTTGCAATCTATGACCGCCTTATGAATGGTGGCGAACGTCGAAAGCCAGTGCTTGAGACTGCGGCAAGGGTTTACGCTTCGATAGAAGATACCACTGATATCGCAGTAGCTTTCAATGACAAATATGATGAGAATGACCATTCTCTCGATTTTACGAACCTGCAGAATGACCTTGCTATGCTAGGTGAAGCCATGAGTAACCGTGCAGATGAAGACCAGTTGATCGACTCACTGCTCCACTAGTGTGTCTGTTCAGTAGCAGCGCAGCTGTGCCAGCCATTTTTTCTATTTAGATTTTTCGTATGACATTACCCAGACCGTCTCTGCTGGCGCTATTCTTATTCCTGCTTGCTATTGCTGTTTTGTTACCAGGGATCACAGAAGTTACTGGCATAACCGGGAAAGATGAGTATTTACTTGGCCTGCGTACGCCCATGCATATGATTGAGGGTGGCCATGGCTGGTTACCCTGGCTGGATGGTGAGCCACGATTGAAAAAACCCCCACTGATTTACTGGCTGGGCAAGATCAGCTACGAAACGCTGGGAGTTTCTCTCTTTTCCGGACGAATAATTGGAGTGTTATTCGCAGCATTGTTTTCTGCTGTTGCCGGCTTATTGGCATGGTCTTTGTTCAAAGATAGACGGGCCATGCTTTTTTCAGGCCTCATCATTCTGGGCAGTCTGGGCGTCATGATTGATGGGCGGCGTTTGATGCTGGATATTCCGGTTGCCGCATTGTCCGGGGTGGCTATTTTATTTCTGGTCTACTGGCGGGCCTATGGTCGGGCGGTCGATATCATTGTTTCCGGCGCGGTACTAGGGCTGGCTTTCCTGCTTAAAGGGCCGGTGGCTTTTTTCTTTTATTTTGCTGCATTTTTCGCTCTGCTGATAGCCACGCCCGGTTCAAGTTCCTTTATTCGTCGATCATGGTTAGCCGGTCTGATGGGAGTATTGGTTTTTTGCCTGGTTGCCGTTCCCTGGTTTGCCTATCTTGCTGTAGAGTTTCCTGAGCTACTATCGAAGACCTTTGCATCAGAAGTCGCTGAACGTGAGTTATTTAATTTTTCTATCAGCCCTATTTTCAGTCTACTACTTATGGCATTGCCATGGTCGCCTGTTTTGTTTGCCATACTATGGCGTAAGCAGTCTCAGACTGCGAGTTTGAAAGTCTGGCCCGGCGATAAGATTGATACAAAAAAGTTTCTCGTACTCTGGTTGGTATTGTCCATACTGCCATTCTTCTTTTTTAAAAGTTTCAGCCGTTACCTCTACGGTTGCATGATACCGCTATCATTATTAGTGAGTCTGCTGCTTTTTGAGAAAGAAAACTTGTCAGATTTCCGGGTCTGGTTAAGATCAGGTTCGGCACTATCAGTAATAATCGGTGCCACATTGATTTTCTTCCTGCTCTGGTTTCGTGGGTTTCAGCCTGTCATTATTGCGCCATTGCTGTTGATGCTTGCTTTCATCCTGTGCTGGTGGCGTTCTGAGAATTTACTGCAGATGGCATTTATGTCTGTGCTGTACTGGCTGGGTCTTATTAGTATGGTCTATCCAGCACTGGGTATAAACCGGATTCCGGATGGTTTGCTGGAAAAAGTGAAAGGAGAGTACGTGGTTCTGTTTGCAGGCCCGCAACCTGCCATGCTGCCGATCGTAGCGGGAAAGGGGATGCGGGATACATCACGCCTCTGGTCATTACCTGAAGCACAGCGTGATAGTTGTAAGGGAATCCTTTTATTCAGTCCGGTTAAACACTTTATTACAGCCAGGACGCAGCTGGATAAACTGGATCACAGTTGGACAGAACTTGGTCGCTATCGTGTACTGTCATCACGCGGTTCCTGGATACGCATTGCACATGAAGATGCAACGAAAGAAGACTGGAAGCGTGCCTTTTTCAAGCAAGACCTGGATTCCCTGGGGACAGAAATCATCCTGGTAAGATCAACGGCCAGAAAATGTCTTCAGCGATGAAATCACTGCTCTACTTTTCTGCCGTGGCAACACTTGCCATCGTAACGATATGGCAAACCTGGTCAGGGAAAAATAGTTGGCGGGTGATGGTAGACCCTGTCTCAGTTGATACGGGACAGGCACCGGAGTATTCAAAAGCTTTTATTTTTGAACAGGGGGCGGCCGCCAGTGTTCATGCCTCAGCAATTGTCTCTGTATCAGGCAATAAATTACTGGCGGTCTGGTATGGGGGGTCACGCGAAGGTTCCGGAGATGTTGCCATCTATGCTTCAAAAAAGGGTGCTGAGTCAGACTGGAGCAAACCCGGTGTATTGATAAATCGTGCAGAACTTGCACGGGACACAGGTCGCCATATCAAAAAACTCGGTAACCCGGTATTGCTGTCCGATGGTAGTAAAACGGTGTGGATGTTCTTTGTCAGCACCTCTATTGGTGGGTGGTCAACCAGTGCTATCAATCTCGTCGTTTCAAACGATGCTGGCCAGACATGGGGCAAGGCAAAGCGCCTCATCACATCGCCATTTCTAAACCTCAGCACATTAGTAAAAGGTCGCCCATTTTTCTATCAGGATGGTTCAATAGGCTTGCCTGCCTACCATGAACTTGCGGGTAAATTCGCAGAATTAATCCGTGTCTCGCAAGATGGTACCGTGCTGGATAAAGTCCGCATCACCCATGGTCGCTACACCATCCAGCCATCCATAGCTTCTTTGGGCAGTGACCGTCTGATTGCGATGATGCGAAACACTAATACAACCAGGAATGTAGTCCGCGCGTACGGTGAGCAGGGTGGAAAGGCGTGGTCAAAACCGGCCTATACAGATTTACCCAATCCGAATGCAGCAGTGTCGATGGCTGGCGATGAAAATCTTTTAGTGATTGTCTATAACGATTTAAAACACGATCGTAATCAACTTTCGCTTGCCGTATCGATGGATAAAGGCCTTAGCTGGAATAAACATTTTCAGCTGGAATCATCCGGGCCTGACGAAGCTGGAATTAAATCGGAATTTTCCTATCCGTATTTATTTCGCACAAAAAATGGTGAATTTCACCTGGTTTACACCTGGCAGCGAAAACGTATTGCCTATGTCCATTTTAACCAGGCCTGGCTGGAGCAGCAGCCATGAGTAGTATGATGATGAATATTAGTACTGCATTCATTTTTCTTGCTCTTGGCACATGGTTTTCCTCTCTAATTACCCGGCAAACTATGTGGCGCTTGCTGGTTGTGGCCGTTGTTATAATATTGTCGCTAATCATACCAGTAGTAGATAGCAATACATGGCTATGGATAAACGGAGCAGTAGGTGAGTTAAGTATCGTGAGCCTGATATTACTGGCAGGCTTTATTTTGAGGGGCCTGGCAGGCAGGAGCTTACTTTTACCGTCTACACGGATACATCTTTATATTCTTATACTGCTGTCAGGAGTCCTGTTGTTCCCTGCAACACTCGGGCTTACGCAATTTGATCCCTATGCATTAGGATACAGTTTTGAGTTATCTCTGCTACTGCTATCGCTTTCGATACTCTACTGGATATTTAAACAGCGACAAATATCCATTATTCTACTGATAGCCGTTGCTGCAGATGAAGCGGGGGTCTTTTCCTCTCTCAATATCTGGGATTATTTTATTGACCCTTTGTTATGGCTGTTTTCACCTGTGATGTTGATCATTTTGTTGATGGATAGACGGAAAGCAGCAAACCGGGATTAATCAAGCTGTTCCATCCTGGCAGCAAGCTGGAAATCCAATTCTGTAAGACCATCAGCCTCGTGTGTCATCAGGTCGACGATAACTTTTTTATAGACATTAAACCACTCAGGATGATGATTCATGGTCTCTGCGATAATGGCCGCACGAGTCATAAAACCAAAGGCCTCAATGAAGTTAGAGAAGATGAATTCTTTGTGCAATTTGTCGTTTTCTATCGTCCAGGGGTTTTCCTTCAGGTCTTCATTTAGTTTACCGAGTTGTCGTTGTATCGCGGCGATTCCTAGAGCTTCCATTTATTATCTCCTTATTATTTATACTTGCAGAGTGTGAATGGTGGTCTGGTTTATTCTATTGTATTTTAAGTTGTTTGTATTTGCTGGTTGATTATTTTGTGCTGGCGTACGGCTGAGGGTTTTACCCTTTCTGAATTTTGCTTATTATTCTATTTCTTGAATTAGTCCAAGTTTTTCGCCCTTCATGGGCGAGTTCATTTATGCAGGCCGTCCGTGGCCTGCACCCTTCGGGCCAGTCTTCGCCTGTTCAAATCCGCTCCCGGCGGATTTAGTCTTTTATACGGACAAAAGAAACAGAACCAAAGAAAAGCCGCCCCGATGTGTTGGCCTTCGGCTACTCTGTGCGCTTCAGTCTGAACCACACTACCTCAGACATGCACCGCACTTATCCGGCCCAGCCTTCCAGTGCTCGACAACCCAAAAGGGGGAAAGGAAAGTCAAAACTTGGTTGTGTGACCATGATGTGATTAAATTTCTGTAGGTGCGAATTCATTCGCACAGATGTTATTGTCCGAATGAATTCGGACCTACAATCCTACTTCCGATCCTGCTTTTGATTTTGATCTTAAAATCCCGTTCAGGCTTGGCGAGAAGCGCAGGGTGAGCTGGGGTTTCGGGGTGTGCTTGTTTGAGCATATGTGGTGAAACACTCAGCCGTGTGCCAGCACAAATAAAAGAAAACTACCGATCATAAAAATGTTCACCATTTTTCTGAAACCGCTTATATATCCACAGGTATTGATCCGGCGCCATACGAATACATTTTTCTACCTGTGCATTGATGCGTGTGGCAGATTCTTCCAGAGTTGTGGTCGAGATGAGTTCATCCGGGGGAAGAAAATGTAGATGGAACCCGCGCGACCAGGGCAGGCGCTCTGCAAAGCCAAAAATTACGGTGGCATTTGTCTTACTTGCAAGACTGCTCAATAAACTTATCGTTAGTGCCGGGTTGCCGAAAAAAGGCACGATTACTCCACCCTGTGATGGAACCTGGTCAGGTAGTAAAGCTATCATCTCACCATTACGCAGTGCCTTAAGCATAGTGCGAATGCCGCTGCTGTCAGCTGGGACATACTTTCCGCCACTTCCCTCACGACCATCTTTGATAAGTTTGTTAAGTCCTTTCATTGGTGGCTTCTGATACATTGTTGTCAAAGGGTATCTGGATGAAACGTAACTGCCAGCCAGTTCCCATGAGCCTAGATGGGGGGCAGCCAGTATGACTCCTTTGCCGCAATCGAGACACTGGTGGATGTATTCTTCACCGGAAACAGCCTTGAGCATTGCCAGGTTTTTTTCCGCAGGTTGCAGCCAGAGTCTGCCCACTTCCATTAATCCTTTGGCTATATGACGAAAGCTTTTCCGAGCCAGGCGTCTTTGTTTGAATGCAGAAAGCTCAGGGAAACAGGCTTTGATATTTGTATGGCAGGTAGCCACACGTTTCCCCGGTATAATTGCCAGCAGACTGCCGATAAGATTGGCAATGCCGTGCAGCACGGGCAATGGAAGACGGGCATTGGTTCGCAGTACCCATTCGGCTATTCTATCTGTTTTAGTGCCCATGTTCTGATTTAGAGACCGGAGGAAATTGATGATATTATCGCAGTTAAACAATCACCATATCGTTTTGATTATACTGTGGTTGCTATATTTCTCCATCCATTCATTGTTCGCCTCAATAAGGTTCAAGCAGTTTATCCTGAATTCATACCCGGGGTTCATGCCTTGGTATCGGCTTTCATTTAACATTATCGCCGTTTTACTGATAATTCCCCCACTTTTAGTTATGGCCAGGCATCCGGGTGATATTGTCTGGCAGTGGTCGGGCAACTGGTCCTATCTAGCTAATGGTCTGGCACTACTGGCGGTTGCAGGTTTTATCTGGTCATTGAGATCCTATGATAGTACTGAGTTTCTTGGTACCCGTCAGCTGAATGAGGGCAGGGTGGATGTAACTGAAAAAGAATCATTCAAACTATCGGTATTGCATCGTTATGTACGCCATCCCTGGTATTCACTGGCACTTGTTTTAATCTGGACCCGGGATATGAATGTGGCGTTTCTAATATCTGCAATTATGCTCAGTTTGTATTTTATTCTTGGTTCTCGTCTTGAAGAAAATAAACTAACTGCTTTTCACGGTGATCAATATCGTTTATACCAGAAACATGTCGCAGCACTGATCCCATTACCCTGGCGAATTCTCAGCAAACAAAAAGCAGAAGAAATAGTCAGCTTAGTTGAAAAAAAGGAAAGTAATAATGACTAAAAATGACCTGTTTGCAGGATTGCACCATGTCAGCCTGCTTGTATCTGATCTACAGCGAGCAAGCAGCTTCTATATCAATGTATTAGGACTAGAAGAAGATACAAGTCGACCAGAAATGGCTTTTCCCGGCATGTGGCTGAAAATTGGAGCTCAGCAAATTCATTTGCTGTGTTTCGACAAAACAGCTTCAGGAACGGGTGCTGAACACCCCGGTCGAGATGCACACTTTGCCCTGGAAGTGACTGTAATCAGCAAGGTTGAAGAAATTATGAAACGGGCAGAAGTGCCGTATTCTATGAGTAAATCCGGACGACGCGCACTTTTCTGTCGTGATCCAGATGGCAATGGAATCGAATTTGTTGAGATTTTGGACTGAAACAGGCATGCTGAATTTAGCAAGATTTAATTGCCAATATTAGAGAATAGTAATATACTGCGATTACAACATTTGAATGGAGATTGCTATGAAGAAAATTTTGTCTGTATCGATTGGAGCTTTGATGCTGGCTGCATCTTTGAATGCCAACGCGTTTTGGGGTGGTGATAACTGGGGTGGCGGCGGCTACAATGACTGGCCGGTATTTACACCGATGTACTGGATGGAAGAAATGTCCGATTCCTGGGACGATGACTACTATGATCGTGGTTATTATGGTGGTGGTCCATGGGGCCGCGGCGGTCCTGGCTACTATGGCGCACCTTATGGTGGCGGTTATGGCGCACCTTACGGTGGCGGTTACGGCGCACCCTACGGTGGCGGTTATGGCGCACCCTACGGTGGCGGTTATGGCGCACCTTACGGTGGTGGTTATGGCGCACCTTACGGTGGTGGTTATGCTCCTGCTTATCCTGCACCGGTACCTGCACCAGCAGAGTAGTTCGATTAGAAAGTTTGCAGTTTAATCTGCAGAAAAAAGGGAGGCCAGTGGCCTCCTTTTTTTGTTTTGTGCTGGCGCACGGCTGAGGGTTCCATTCTCTTTCGCGGGTTCTTTTTTTGTGGTTGTGCTAGCGTATAGTTGAGGGTTTCTCCCTTCATGGGCGAGTATCTTTTCTTTGATGGCCAAAGAAAAGGTACCAAAAGAAAGGCCACCCGCAAGCTTGCCCATAATAAAAGGCATTATGGGTACCCTGCGATGCTCGGATGAGCTGGCGGGGTGTGAATTCGGGCTGCGCCCTCAGACATGCACATCCCGAAACCCCAGCTCATCCTGTGCTTCTCGGCAAGCCTGAACGGGATTTTAAGGTCAACATCAAAAGCAAAATCAGAAATAAACCTATAGCCTGTTGTAGGAGCGCCGTCCCCGGCGCGATTGATTAGGTGCATACAATCCCAATGGCACAGAATCGCGCCGGGGACGGCGCTCCTAAAAAGGCAAAACACATCAGCCGTGCGCTAGCAAAAAAATTAAAACCGTCAGGAATGTTTCCGATAAAACAAAGCCGTCAATGCAGGCAAAACAGTAAGCGAGGCAATCATGTTCAGCAGGAACATGAATGTCAGCAGAATACCCATATCTACCTGAAACTGTAAATCTGAAAATATCCAGGTAAATACGCCAATAGCCAGGGTAAGTCCGGTAAACAGGACCGCATTTCCTGTCATATTGAGGGTGAGTTCATAGGCATCACGCAGAGACTTTCCTTCATCCAGTTGTTCATGTAGACGGCTAAAGATATAGATGCCGTAATCAACACCAATGCCGACACCCAGAGCGACGACAGGCAGGGTGGAAACTTTAAGACCGATATCCAGCAGGGACATCAGGGCATAGGCCAGTACCGAGACCAGCCCGAGAGGCAGGACGATGCACAATGTTGCTCGCAACGAACGGAAGGTGAGTAGACACAGAGTGATAATCGCAGCGTAGACATAAAGCAGCATGGGAAACTGGGCGGCATCTACTGCTTCGTTGGTTGCTGCCATGACGCCAACATTGGCACTGGCCAGCTTAAAGTGCACCGCATCGTTGATGTTATCATTTTCAAATGTTTTTACGGCATCGACAATTCTGGCTATCGTTTTTGCCTTGTGGTCTGAGGTGAATATAAGTACCGGCATGGCACTGCAATCTTCATTTAATAGACCTGTAGAGGTGTCGACCGGTGATATGGCCTGCACAAGGACCTGTTGGTTACGTGGCAGCACCTGCCATTTTGGATTGCCTTCGTTCCAGCCGGCATTGTAAAGCCTGGCCAGTGTCGATAAGGAAATGACGGACTGTACGCCGTCTATGTTCTGCATATGCCAGTTAAAGCGATCGATGGTGGACATGATGTCGTGATCGATGCAGCCATCTGCAGAGGTTTCTGCAATCACTTTCAGAATATCAACACCGATGGAAAAGCGATCAGTAATAATCGCACTATCGATATTGTATCGGGAGTCACTACGCAGTTCGGGTACTCCTTGTTCAAGGTCACCAATTTCAATATCTGAACCTTTCCAGAGTCCTGCACCGAATAGTATCAGGCTGACAACGATTGTAAGTGTTGCCAGAGGATTGACGGTGAATGCTGACAATCGATGCCAGAATGGTTTTAGACGTTCGCTGCGAGCAATCAACCGCTGTTGTAACTTGCTTTCAGCGTCAGGAAGGTACGATAACAATACCGGTAGTAGAAATAGATTGGTCAGGATGATTACTGCAACACCTATGCTGGCGGTAATAGCCATCTCCTGAATAATCTCTATCTTGATCAGCAGTATGGTCAAAAAGCCTATCGTATCACTGGCCAGGGCTATGCCACCTGGAATCAGTAAACGCTGAAAACTGGCCTTTGCAGCTATTTTTGGCGATGCACCTTTAAAGATTTCTGAGCGCATGGAATTGATCATCTGCACACCATGGCTGACTCCAATAGCGAATACCAGAAAGGGAACCAGTATTGACATTGGATCGATACCGAAGCCAAGTAATGGCAGCAGGCCCAGTTGCCAGCTAACGGCGGTCAGGGAGGCGAACAGGGGGAGTACTGTTAGCCACAGGGACAGGGAATACAGATAAACAAGCACGCCAGTGATGACGAAGGCAATGGCAAAGAACAGCAGAACATTCTGGGCACCTTCGGTAATGTCACCGACAACCTTGGCAAAACCAATGATATGAATGTTGCTGGTTTCATGTTTCTGCCGGATATCTTCAAGTCGCTTTGCAACTTCCTGATAGTCGATGCGTTCGCCTGTCGTGGGATCTTTTTCCAGCAGGCCAGCAGTGACCATGGCCCCGCTAAAATTATTTGCGACCAGTCTACCCACCTGTCCTGATTTGATGATGTTTTTTCTTACCTGGATGAGATCTTCAGCGGTGCCCTGAAACTCTGCGGGTATGACGTTGCCACCAGCAAAACCATCTTCTACTATTTCTATGAACCGAACATTGGGTGTGAACAGTGACTGGACCTGGGCACGGTCGACACCGGGAATGAAAAAAACTTCATCGGTGACGCTTTTCAGGGTGTTGAAAAACTCCGGGGTAAAGATGTCACCTTTGTTGACAGTAATGGCGATCAGTACGCGGTTGGCACCACCAAATTCTGTCTGGTATTTGACGAAGGTTTTCATGTAGGGATGTTCAAGCGGCAGGAGTTTGTTAAAACCTGCATCAACCCTGAGTGCTGTAGCACTCCATAGCATGAACAGGGTGATTGCCATAAAGAGTATCAGTACCAGGGGTCTGAATCTGAAGACCAGCTCACTAATATGTTGAACCAGACTCGATTTATCAGTCACTTCGAGTCTCCAGATTCTATTGTGATACCTGCGCTGCCACTCATCACCAGTTGTCCGTTGGCCGTCTCGGTAATTGCGGTGAGCGTTTTGCGGTCCTGCCGGGTTTTCAGAGAAAAGCTTTTGCCCTGGTCTGAGCTTGTCAGTATATTTCCACCCAGTCCGACAACGCGAATTGTACCGTTCTTTTGTGCCAGGGCAGCCATCAACGAGGCCTCAGTCCCTGTTTCAATTTTTTGCCAGTTTTCCCCTCTGTCGGTTGAGCTGTAGAGGTTTCCGCGCAGGCCAAAGACCAGCAGCAAATCATTGTTGATCGGTGTGATGCCAAAAAATGACCCGGCGTAAGGTGAGGGGAGTTCTGACCAGCTATAACCGCCATCATCAGAACGATACAAATGCCCCTGTTCCGCTGCGATAACAAGTACATCGTGGTTTAGAGAGGCGATGCCATTTAAATGGAAGTCATCATCACTAATCTGCCGTCGATCCCAGCTTGTACCACCGTCATTGGTGGATAGAAACAGGCCATAGGCGCCAATCGCGAAGCCGTTATTCTGGTCTTTGAACCAGACATCCAGCAATGGATCATCATACTGTTTATCGTAATGCTGAAGAGACCAGGTTTCTCCACCATCATTGGTGGATAAAATGACGGCGTCGTGACCGACGGCCCAGCCGTGCCTGTCGTCGAGAAAATAGACAGCGGTCAGCTGACTGCGTGTTGGTGCCAGTACCTGTTTCCAGGATTGGCCATGGTCATCAGATATCAGTACATGTCCTCTCTCACCGATAGTGACGAGGCGGGCGTTTGCACGGGTGATATCAAGAAGCAGAGAATGGCTGGCCAGCTTTGCCTGTTTAGATTGCTCGTCTGCTGCAGCAGGTAAAGCAGACAGCAGCGAGGCAATCAGAAAAGCTGTAACTATCGCTATCGAACGCTTATGACGATACAAGTAGATATACTCTTGATGGCCTAGCGCAGACCCTCTCGGCGCAGTGCGGCCGGTGTATAGTCTTTCGATGTTCTCTTGAGATTGAAGTCGTACATACGACTTTCGTTATCAAGGCCGAGAGCCAGATAACGACCTGCCTGTAGATCAGTATGGACTTCCAGGGTCGACCAGAGTGTTGGAACATCGTAGTAGTTGATCGGGAAGCCTTCCGAAACACGCCACATATTACCGCGTCGGTCATATTGATCGACAGCCAGGATTTGCCAGCTGTCTTCATCAATGTAGAAAGTACGTCGTGAATAAATATGGCTGGTGCCTTCCCTGAGAGTGGCATCAACGACCCAGACGCGATGCAGCTCATAGCGAGCCAGGTCCGGGTTGATATGCTTAGGGGTCAGTATGTCTTTGTATTTGACATCCTTGCTGTGCAACTTGTAGGCGTTGTAAGGAACAATCATTTCCTTACGACCAACCAGCTTCCAGTTATAGCGATCGGGTGCACCATTGAACATGTCAAACTGGTCCGAGGTGCGCATACCATCAGAGGCGGTGCCGGGGTTGTCATAAGCGACATTTGGCGCACGCCGGACACGACGCTGACCGGTATTATAGGTCCAGGCGGCACGTGGCTGCTTGACCTGGTTCAGGGTCTCGTGTGCCAGCAGGATAAAGCCGGCCAGGCGAGCAGGTGCAATGACCTTTTGCTTGAAATACAGGATGATGTTGTTGAGGTCTTCAAACTTCGCCCCGGGCTTGCTGTATAACACGTCGAATTCGTCTTCGAACTTGACCAGGGTATATTTGCCACTACGTGTCGGGACAGCCTGCGCTATCCAGCGCCCTACAGTCTCCCCACGATAGCGCAGCAGGTGGTTCCAGATGACCTCACCGCCGCTGGACGGGATTGGAAACGGGATGCCAATGATGGCATCGCCAACCCCATTGCCATCATCGATCAGTTTTGCTTTGCTTGCATTGGCTTTGGTTGCATCATATATACGCTGTGGAAAAGCTGCGCTACGCCGGGTCGGATAAACGTTAAGCTTGAAACTGTCAGGGTAGGTATCAAACATGGCCAGATGGCCAGCAGTCAATTTGTCCTTGTACTGATCCTTGTTCTGTGCGGTTATTGTATAAAGGGGGTTGTCGGCTGCGAATGGATCCGGGTGATGGTCACCTGGGTTGAAACCTGCTGGTGGTGTCGAAATCCCGCCATCCCATGCAGGAATAGTTCCTTCGGCGTTGCCTGCCTTGATAGCGCCCATAGGTGTTAGGTCCTTGCCGAGACGGGCGGCTTCGGTCTCGGAAACTGCTGCATGTGCAGCGGTGAAACTGAGTAATGTCAGCGCCAGGGCAGTGAGAAGTGGTACGGTTTTAGTATTTTTCATAATTAATTCTCCAAACTCTCTCGTCTCAGAATGATGTTTTGATATTAAAAGAGACGAAGTCCCTGTCGTTGATCAGATTGTACCTGCCGGC
>JGI24024J18818_10000765_pt1 | contig 12755 bp, 13 predicted proteins | sample Cruoilmetagenom2_FD_18818 | JGI IMG/M metagenome (IMG submission 18818) | reverse complement strand
AAAACTTTAGTGATATAGTCATTATCTTTGCACTGATAGGCAGCAGTCTTCTTTACGGAACGATCAAAATGACACATTCGCTACGCTCAAAGAGGAGAAAAGATGTTTGAGATTGAAATGCTTTTTGCCTTTGCCCTGTTTGCCCTGGGCTTATATGGCGTGACTTCGGGCAGAGATTTTTTACGGATTCTTTTTTCTCTGGAGATGCTGCTCAATGCGGTCATTATGATGTTGGCGATCACTGCGCATTATCTTGGCATGACGCAAAATATCACTATGGCCTATATGGTTATCATACTTGCGACTCTGGAAGCTGCAGCGGGGGTACTTATCTTTGCAGCGGCGAACAAAGTAAGCAAAATAGTCATACCTGATGACTATGACGGGGAGGCAGAATAATGGTGTTGGCTTTACTTTTACTTCCTGTACTGGGTGCAGCAATAGCCTATATCTTAGGCATGAAAAATGAAAAACTGGCTTTTTGGGTCGCAGAGATCACAGGTATTTTACTTTTTACCATTTCGCTGCTCCTGATGCTGAATTACAGTGAGCCTATTGATCTTCCTATGCGCTGGTTTAAATTTGGCTCTGTTTCCATCCCTTTCGGAATTTATATCGATCAGCTCTCTTTGGTGATGCTGCTTGTGGCTACAGGACTGGGACTGCTGGATATTCACTTTGCCCATGATTATATGGCTGAAGATCCGCATCAGCCAAGATACTATGCAAAAGTCCTCTTTTTTATAGGCGGGATGATCTTGCTGGTATCTGCGAAAGATCTGATCGCACTTTTTGTGGGATGGGAATTTATGGGACTGGCAAGTTATCTGCTTATCTCTTTCTGGCATCACCACAGTATCAGCATTGATACATGGTGCAACGATGGTAAATTCCGGTATCTATATCGTAGCACGTCTTTTTGATTTTTATGCAGCTGCAGAAGCATTGATCGTGGTGGCAGCGATAGGATCACTGAGTGCCTTTATCGGAGCAACGAGTGCATTGGTACAGCGTGAGCTTAAAAAAGTACTGGCATACTCTACGATGTCCCATCTCTCACTGGCGTTTGTAGGATTAGGTGCGGGGTCATTGGCAGCAGGTATGACACATCTTGTCAATCACGCTGTGTTCAAAGCGCTTCTCTTTTTAGGAGCGGGTGCGGTTATTATGTCTGCACATCATGTCAAAGATCTGTGGCGTCTGGGCGGCATGGGTAAAAAATTGATGTGGGTTTCTCTTTTTATGGGCATGGGTGTACTCTCTTTAAGCGGTATACCGCCTTTTAGCGGTTTCTTTTCCAAAGATGCAGTCATTGCCACAGCCATGCTTAATACGGATACCGCAGGAATCATCAGTATACTGGTGACGATCGCAGGTCTGCTTTCCATGGCTTACATTGGAAGACTCTGGCTGCTTACTTTTACGGGAAACCCCCGTGATAAGAATTTGTTTGACGAAGTAAAAGCCCCATCAAAGTTCTGGATCGTACTGCCTTTGGGTATCATGGCGGTCGTGACGCTGTTACTGGGTTTTTTTCAGGCACCACTTGCAAAAATGGTCAGTGGAAGATCTTTTGAAGTAGCACATGTAGACGGATTGCTTACCGGACTTATGAGCAGTATTGTTTTTTTGGCACTGCTTGTCTATTATTTTTATAAAAAACGTCTTGATCTCACAGAAAAACTTTCGGCACACCCACTCATGAAAACCATACACGGCGTACTGTTTAACGGTTATTATATAGAATATCTCATTCACTGGCTGACCCACAATGTGATCATTGAGGGGTTTGCAAAAACGGTTCACTGGATAGATCATCATATCATAGATGCAGGAGTGAATGCCATGGTGGGTATCTCAAAAAAAATATCCCATCTTTTCGGATATACCTATCGTGTAAAAATCGGAGATAACTCCGGCGTCATGGCAGTGGGTCTTTTATTGCTGTTGTTGGCTATGATCTCAGGGGGTGTAGCATGAATCCGATTATTATGATATTTGGACCGATGATATTATCGGGACTGGTGGCACTTTTTTTAGATAAAGAAAATGCACTGGTGAAATATATCGCACTGGCACTTTTTGTTTTGATGCTGCTTTTCTCCATAGATCTTTTAACACTGTTGCCTTCAAAGGGTTATCTTGATCTTGGTACGGTGTTGGCAGTCAAAAGTTTTGGGTTTGCACTCTCTTTACAGGTAGATCATTTAAGTGTAATTATGCTGATCCTGACCTCGGTACTGCTGATACTCGTGACACTCTCAAGCTGGACAATGAAAGGACAGGTAGGGTATTTTGCCTTGCTTATCCTCTTCTCCGGACCGATNACNGGGGTCTTTATGAGTACAAATTTCCTATGGTTCTTTATATTCTGGGAATTGACACTTATNCCGATGTATTTTCTGATAGGTCTATGGGGTGCAGAAGGACGCATCTATGCTGCTGTAAAATTTTTCCTTTATACCCATGTCGCCTCGATGTTTGTCTTGTTGGCCTTTTTTCTCATCTATAAAGAGACGGGAACTTTTGATATGACTTTGGTCAGAGAGGCTATGCTGGCCTCTCCTGTGCTTATCTGGTGGCTACTTTTCATCGGCTTTGCCGTGAAGATGCCGATCTTTCCTTTTCATACCTGGCTGCCTGATGCACACGTACAGGCACCTGCACCGATCTCGGTATTGTTGGCAGGGGTCCTTTTGAAAATGGGGGCATACGCGATGATACGTATGGTTGTATTGATGATGCCTGAACATGCTGCAAAATTTGCCTGGGTCATGCTTGTTCTGGGCTTGATCACGCTCTTTTATGCTGGCTTCATGGCACTCTATGAAACACATCTTAAAAAGATGGTAGCGTACAGTTCCATCTCACACATGGGTTTGGTGACTGTGGCCATAGGCACAGTAGGTTATGCAGGGTTGAGTGCGGCGGTCTATGAGATGATCGGACATGCCATGATCATCTCTCCGCTTTTTCTGATCGCAGGATTTCTGCATCAGCGCACAGGAAGCTGGTATATGAAAGATATGGGCGGATTGATGCAAAAAGCACCTTACCTCTCTGCCATTTTTGTCCTGGCAGGCTTGGCAGCACTCGGAATGCCCGGAACGATGGGCTTCATCGGTGAATTAAGTATCCTGATCTCCGCGATCGGAAGTTTTGGCATAGGACTGATCGTTGTTGCGTTGGGGTCTATGATCGGAGCAGGGTATATCATTTGGACTTTCAGACGTGTTGTTTACGGTGAAATGTCAGCTTTGGTAGAGAGAAGCAACTTTCAAATGAACAGAGTCGAATTTACGGCATTGATATTTTTTGCACTTGCTATCCTGCTTTTCGGTCTTTTCCCTTCACTGCTGTTTGATACGATCAATGCAGCCTTTGTGACATTATCTGCAGCAGGAGGTGCCTTATGATAAGTGCTTTTTCTATTTTATTTATTGCTGCACTGCTTAGTCTGCTGCTGCACAGAACGCTCTGGTTAAAACCTTTTGCTGTTGCTGCTTTGCTTTTAAGTATGCTTTTCAGCAGTGCTTCTGTTGGCTTGAGCGGTTTTGCAGGTTCTGAAGCGATAACACTGTTTACCCTGATCCTACAGATAGTACTTCTGGCACTGGTGCTGCATGAAAAAAATGACACGACGATCACCCAGACACTCTTCATCGGTACGGCTTCCATTGCACTGCTGCAAAGCAATACCCTGCTAAGCTTTGTGATCACGTTTGAAGCCCTGAGCATTATCTCCATCGTACTTGTGAGTCATATTAAAAATGAAGAACAGGCAGAGGGTGCAGTAAAAATGTTCATCGCAGGTGCTGTTGCCACGGGGATACTGCTCCTTGGAACAGCATTTTACCTTATGGGCGGAGGAGCATTGGAAAAAGGGATCGAAACAGATGCGAATGCTTTTGAAATTGTGGGTGTTTTTGTGATGCTGCTGGGGGTCTTTTACAAGCTGACCATTGTTCCGATGCACGGCTGGGCTATTGATGCTTATGCCCTGGTACGCCATTCGCATGCAGCACTCCTGAGCGGTGTGGCAAAAACGGTTGTGGCAGTGGCTGCATTTAAATTTTTCGCAGCATTTTTGGCTGAACAGATAGAAATGTCTTTGCCTCTGTTGGCAGTTTTAGCTGTCATTACAATGACCCTGGGTAACTTTTTGGCACTGTTTCAAAGACGTATTTCCCGCATACTTGCCTATTCGTCCATCGCACATGCCGGGTATATGCTTTTGGCTTTTGTTGCAGTTAAAAGCGAGTATGCCTCAACGGGACTACTCTATATGGCCATTGCTTATATTTTTATGCAGACGGCAGTCTTTTTAGTGCTGGATACTTTACGTCATAGATATGCTATTCAAACCTTGGATGACCTTGGAGGGTTTGCAAAGAAAAACAGACTCCTGGCATTTTTCTTTACGGTACAGCTTTTTTCTTTGGCAGGTATACCTTTACTGGCCGGATTTTTGGCCAAGGCAGTTGTTTTTTATGCAGTTGTCGATGCAGGTCTCTGGTATGTCGTCCTGATAGCCCTGCTGAACTCGGCACTGTCGGTAGGGTATTATGCATGGATCGTGAAATATATGTATTTTGATGAGTCAAGAGATGTAGCATCTGTGGAGACTGAAAAATTACCAATGATCTCTCAGGGTATTTTGTTCATAGGAACACTTTATTTTGGAGTTTTTGCCTCGATCATATTTTCAGCAGGCATACATTTTTGAGTGATGATGGTGAGTTGATTGCCAAAAAAATTAAAATCCAATAAAAATAAATCATTCATTAATGATTTATTTTCCAACGGTTTACTTTGATGGGTTATACTCTATTTATGAAAGAGTTAATCTTTCAAAGCGATGTTGAGAGTTATTTACTCCTTGTCCAAAATTGTAAATCTTCCTTGTTTACTCTTGATAATCGTACTACGTTAGAAGAAGCAAATTTTTCATATACACTTCCTTGTTATGTTTTTGCTTCTTCACTTATTCCATTCCACATTTATTACATGAAAAGAGTATACTATAAGTATTAAGAACACTCACAGATAGTGAAACTACGAAGGAATAATGATGAAAACCTTTTTAAAACTCTCTCTTGTTACAATCGCCATTCTGCTCATGCAGGGCTGTGCTTCACATCAAAAATTTGTTAACAAATATAACGCCTGGATGGGAAAAGATATTAACCATCTTATACAACAGATAGGTTACCCGGACAGTACCTATATCTTGCCAAATAAAAATAAAGTCTATGTGTATGAAAGATCCAGAGTCTATTCGATCCCTTCTATGCCTATGTATGGCTATGGCGGATATTATGGTGGTTACGGTATGGTTGGGTATGGAAGTGATATCGTACAAAAGACATGTAAACTTTACCTTGAAACCAATAAAAAAGATATCATTGTCAAATGGGGTTCACGGGGTAACTCTTGTCTCTCCAATTATGAAGGACATGGACCACAATAACGATCATTCGTTATTTTTTTCCTCTTCGCGTATAGTTCTTTACATCAGTGTATATGCGTCTCAGATCAGGTCTGGCATAGTGCATATATCTATGGCGCGTCATGAGTACAGGCATCCCTGCATTTGCCCATTTGTAGAGCACCTGGATATCTGCTTGCCCCACATGGATACAGCCATGAGAAGTATTGTCTATACTGCCTTTATGTATGGCATGTCCCCAGTTGGTAAAGAAGAGGCTGTAGTTCATGTTGTTAGTGCCGTCTGCTTCAGGATATAAGCTGGAAGTGTGCCAACGTTTTTTCCAAAGGACTTTCCATTTTCCTGATGGCGTGAACTCTACTTCTTCTCCCGAAGAGATACCTCCGCTCAACCACACTGTTCCATCTTTATCTACTGCATAGAAGCGGCCATCACTGTTTTCTTCTCTTACTGATACAAGTATGAAATCTTTACCTGTCAAGTCTATTTTTCGTTCTATACCCTGTTTGTTAATATATGAAAACTCTGTTTTTGAGAGGGGTATAAGTTCTCTAGGCTGTGCTGTGAGAAATGATATAAAAAGTAAGGTGTTTATTAATAGATATTTCATTATTTATCCTTTGGGGTATCAATTAGGTGTGATACCTTTAACGTATGTATTATAGCATTTCAAAAGTGTAATTTGTGTGTATTTTAATATGAGAGATACCCATGATATATTGTAAATTAAAATATAGGTACGAAGGTAATAATCAAGAAAAAAGTTTGCTATAATAGGTAAAGAAATATTATTTATAAAGGGTCACTGTATGCGAATCCAAATAAAACAAATAATGATGTTGTGGATCATTTTACTCTTCTCTGCTTCCGCTTCTGAACAAACCTGGGACGGTAAGTGGCATGTGTTTTGGAAACACGGGTCTATCGTACTCACGATGGAACAGCATGGAAATGATGTGAACGGGACTTACCAACCTCTCAATGGGAAACTCACCGGACACATTGAAGATAATAAACTCCATGCAATTACTAAAAATGATAATGGAACAGGCAAGCTCACTATGTCTATGGGGCAGCATGGTAATTCATTTTTCGGAGTGAATAAATTTGGTGACTGGATCACTTCTGTGAGGGTGGAAGTAGATGATCAATACAATGCACTGACCGTGAATACTTCTTTACCTTTACACACTTTCTACTCTTTTTTAAAACTTGTCAATATGGTCAGAAGCGGAGATCATGAAGCACTTGAAAAAGCTCTGGATCTTTTAGATTTGAATGAAGAACAGCAAAAATATCTTTATGGTAAAAAATTGTATTTAGCACGCACATTTTTTCATATCCTGGATGCCTGTACGATTGAAAAATATAATTTTAAATTAAATGTAGAAGGTGATCGTGACTCTGTCATACTTCGTCAGGAGGGTACTGACAACACGGTAACCGCTAAATTTATCAAAGTAAATGATGCAGAGGGATGGAAGATCATCCTTCCTGGTGAAGCAGAGATGAAAGAGATATTACGTACTCTTATGATAGCGCGTGAACAGGGTGAAGTCGATCCGAATGCCAATCTTAAACTGGCAAATCCACGTGATACCATGCGTACATTCATCGAACAATATGACCGCTGGAAGAAGAATGGAAAGACACATGTGCTCTCGACCATGAACCTTTCAGCTGTTGATCCGGCTATTTGGGAGTGGCAGGCACCTTTGCTCTCTTATTATCTTTTGGGTGCGATCAACCGTATTTCTGAAGTGGTGTATCAGGAGATACCCAATGACCCTAAAAGTAAAAAACCCTATGTGCATTTTCATCATCCTCTGGGAGACATCGTCATCGCACCTTATGAAGTTGAGGGTAAGACGCAGTGGAAGTTTACTCCCGAAACACTGGGAACGATAGAGAGACTTTTTGAAGAGATGGAAGATGTTCCTCTCAAAGTACCTATCAGAATGATCAGCGAGAATGTTCTTTATTTCAAGCTTAAAAACCTTGCCCAGTCGATCTCTCCTCTGCTTGTAAAGAAATTTTATAACACTGCTTTATGGCAGATAGCACTCTTGGCTCTGATCGTCTTTTTGGCAGGATGGATCAGCTACTTTAGCAAATGGTTTATATTCAAGATCGTTAAAAGATTTTATCTGACAAAAAGATGGACCGATGAGATGATCACTTTACGATTTTTGCGTCCTGTTCAGATCTTGACCTTTGGTCTATTACTACTCTATGGTGCGCATCAGCTAGGTTTGTCGGACTTTCTTTTTGCTATTATTAAAACCTTTACACACCTGCTGATCGTTATGAGTGTTGCATGGATCCTTTTTGAACTGATTGATATCATTATCGCTCTTTTTAAAATACGTGCCAAACGGAAAGCGTTAGAGGTCGATGATATTTTTCTCTCTATTATCAGTAGCATTCTGCGTATCGGGGTGATTATTGCAGCTATTTTTATGGTTGCGGAGATAATGGGTATACCTTACAAGACAGTGGTTGCAGGTCTGGGAATAGGTGGTTTGGCATTTGCTATCGCAGCAAAAGATACCATAGCCAACTTCTTTGGCTCAGCGATCATCATCGCAGACAGACCATTTAAAACAGGAGACAAGATAAAGATCGGTTCAGATATCGGGATCATAACCAATGTAGGGATACGTTCTACAAGGATAAGAACCATTTACGATACAGTATTGACGGTTCCAAACAATAGAATCACTCAGGAGATGATCGATAACTACACTGAACGTGATGCGATGAGAGTAGATACAGAGTTCTTCCTCAGCCTGAATACCAATAAAGAGATATTAGATGATCTTGATACTGCAATAGCAAAGTTCTTGAAGGAAAATAAAAGTGTAGATACAACTAAGATCATACTCACAGGTGTGAATGACTATACAAAAAGAGGCATATCCTTTGGTCTGAGTTTCTTTGTGAAAGCTTCAAACGACATGGAATATAGCGACATAAGACACCATATTGTTACAAATCTTGCTCAGATCATCAAAGAGAAGGAGATCGAAATGGTGATGATAAAGCAGGAGTATAAGGATGATTAGAGAGAAGCAAAGATCTCTTTAAATACGTCAGGTATACGGCAGGGTTTCCCCTTGTCGACATACACTAGAACAACCTCCATACTAAAAACCTTCACCTCTTTTTTCCATACCTCCTGCAACAAGACCAAAGAGGTACTTTTAAGCGTTAAGATCTTCGATGTAACCTCCAAGATATCACCCAAGACGGAAGTAGCTAAAAAACTGGCTTTAAGATCACGTACAACAAAGCCACTGCTGTCACTTTGTGAGGGTATCATTCCTTTTTGAAAAAAAACTTCAGAACGGGCTCTTTCACAATACTTAATATAATTAGTGTGGTAAACAATACCACCTGCATCAGTGTCTTCGTAATAAACTCTAATTTTAAGATTCGACATTTAGTGCCTCACTGTACTGAATTTTAATTCTTATCATTTTTTTCCTTTAATCCTATCATACTCATAAACCTGCCAGAACATCCTTGCTCTTTTCGGTAAGAGAAAAACTGTTCTATTTCACAGGCAGTACAAACATCAGACATTTCGATGTGCTCTTCTTTGAGGCCTGCATCTAAAAGCTGCTGTTTGTTTATAAAAGGTAAGTCTAACATATATTTTTCCCCCACAGCACTAAATCCTTCAGGCGTATCAAAAAAGTGTTGGGTAACATCACTTCCCACTTCATAACAGCAACGTCCTATGGAAGGTGCTACACCTGCTATGATATCTTCTGGATGACATCCATATATCTCTCTCATCTTATGAACGGTTTTTGATACGATCTGTGCTTTGGTCCCTTTCCATCCTGCATGTACAGCAGCTATCACTTTTTTTTCATGGTCATAAAGCAGTACAGGGACACAGTCTGCAGTGAGTATGCTAAGCACTACGCCTTCAACATTTGAGATGAGGGCATCGCAGTCTTCTATGGCATCCTCAAGACGTTCCCATCCTTTGGTCTCTTTTTTCCTAATGACTTTTATATTGTCACTATGAGTTTGGTTTGCAACAATGAAATGTAGAGCTTCTTTGCTTTGTAATAACTTGGAGAGTCTATCTCTGTTGGCTACGATATTTTCAGCACGTTCACCTGTATGCAGGGCAAGACTGAAAGCATAAGGAAAATCATTTGATTTTGTTGTGACTGCATGAAGCAGGGAAGGGTACTTTTTAAAGTGATCGAACGTATAAAAATCAAGCATGATACTTATATCCTTTTTGATATAATACCTAAAAAAAGTAGGATATTGCATGGAATCTTGGTTTGACTTTGACAGACGCATCTTTAAACATTTTTCTTATCTGCTCATGATACAAATCATTCCTCTTATGGTTATCTCCTCCTATTTGGTCAACGAGATCAATCCCCATTTATTCACAAAACAGATGGTCTATTATGTTATTGCCGCGATGGTATTTTTTGTCTCTGCTTTTATCCCGTGGAGAGCGATGCTTTGGTGGTTTGTTCCTATTTTTTATGTGGCAAATCTAGGCTTGCTTATTGCCGTTGAATTTGTAGGTAAAACCATACTTGGCGCAAAAAGATGGATAGAGATCCCCGGTGTGGGAGTCACTATACAGCCTTCTGAATTTATCAAAGTATCTGTGATTATGATGCTTGGGTACCTTATGATGAGAACACCTCCCGGTGAGAAGGGGTATGGGCTTTGGAATTTCATCAAACTCTCTATCGTTATTATTATCCCTTTTCTTCTGATTGCCAAAGAACCGGATCTGGGTACGGCACTGGTACTGCTCATTACCGGGTATGGTATTTTATTTGTTGCAGGAATAAACTGGAAGATATGGGCTACGATTCTCATCATCCTGGGTCTGACTGCGCCACTGCTTTACGGGCAGTTAAAACCCTATCAGAAAAAGCGTGTGACAGACTTCGTCGGGAAGCCAAGTTACCATGTAAGACAGGCACTTATAGCCATAGGTTCAGGTGGACTAGAGGGTAAAAGTAAAGAAGACTCAACACAAACACAATTGAAATTTCTTCCTGTTTCTTCAACAGATTTTATTTTTGCTTATTTGGGGGAGAGATTTGGATTTAAGGGGATGATTGTAGTCATCGTACTGTATGCGCTGCTTATCTTCAATCTGTTATGGATCTCTGCTAAACATTCTACGGATTATCTCATAAAAGCCTTTGCCTCCGGGTTGGCATTTTTGATTTTTGTCTACATGGGAGTCAACATCTATATGATCATAGGACTTGCCCCTGTAGTGGGACTTCCTTTGCCATTATTCAGCCATGGAGGGACCTCATTTATCATGTTTGCAGTAATTTTTGGAATTTTACAAAATTTAATTGCATTTAAAGACTACAATCGATATAATTCTGACTCGAAAATCACGATGCAAACACGAGATTTTCAATAACCAGGGTTCTTAGCTCAGCTGGTTAGAGCACTCGGCTCATAACCGAGTGGTCCGGGGTTCGAGTCCCCGAGAACCCACCACTCACAAATAACGTCTTTAATTAACATTTTTCATTATTTTTTTATAAAATTTTTCAATAAATTATTGAATTCACATTATTAATTATATTTTTAAATATGAGTTATTCACATGATATTCACACAGTGAATCACTGATAATTTAATGAAATAACCAAAGAATAAAAGTTGCTGGAAGATCAAAGATCATGATACACAGGCCATGTGTGAAGCAGAAAGAAGTAGATAAATATGAAACAGCATATACATAAATTTAGAAAGTTCTCCAGAAGAATAGGGCGTGGGCTTCATGTCGAACTGAAAGAAACCATTGAAATCCCAAAACTGCTTAAAAATAAAGAATATAAAAGAGCAGGGGCGCAGGTACTAGATATTGGTAAAATGGCTGGATTGACAGTTGTATGGATTGTACCGGGTGGTGCAGTGTTGACTGCTGTCATTTTAAAGTTCTCTCATAAAGCCAGACCTAGTGCATTTCATCCTATTGAAGAAAAAGAAGGAAAGAAATGAGTGATTTAGATAATATATTTTATTTTGTTGATATTGAATCAACAGGTATAGATTTAAAAAACGACAGAATAATACAGTTGGCTCTGTTGAAGGTTAAGCAAAATGAGATCACTGCTTTTGATGATCTTTGCTATACAGATATTGAGATGAATGATACGGTGATAGCCATTCATAATATAACGAATGCTATGCTTGAAGATAAATATTGGCCTTATGAGACAGATGGTTTTGTTGAGCTTGAAGAGGGGAATCTTGAGACTAACTTTTTTGTTTCTCATGGAAATGAGCTTGATGTTGCAATGCTCAATAACGAAGAGTTAGATTTAAAAATGCGTTGTATAGATACGGATAAATGTTCCAGGCATTTATTAAAAGATGCAACAAGTTATAAGTTGTATGAGTTAATTACACAATATGGATTAGAGGTCAAGGCTGAAAATATTGCAAAAGAGATTGGATTAAATGACATTAAGGCACATGACGCGCTAAGTGATGCCCTGTGGCATTATGTTTTATATAACTTTTTAGTGAAAAAAGTAGAAGGTGATATAGAAATGTTGGTAACGTTAACAACAACACCTATGATGTTGGAAAAAATTTCATTTGGAAAGCATAAAAACAAAAGTTTTGAAGAAGTGATGCTTCAAGATCCATTGGATATGGTCTGGATGTATGTAAATGTATCTAAGGATTGGATGGATTTAGAGTATACCTTGACACATTGGTTAAAAACAAAAGAGTTTTTTTGGAAAAAAGCACAGGAAGAACGAAAGAATATGGTTTATTTTGATTAGTAAATTAAATGAGGTATGATATTTGTAAATTTGGAGTGTAAGAGTATATGAAAAAACGTTTTAGATCTGCCGCTGAGCGTGTTGCGAAAAACCCTGTTTTACAAAAAAGTGCTCAGTCACTCAAACCAAATCGTAGTATTTGGGGTGTACTTGGTGTGGTGCTTTTCTTTATCGTTCCAGAGATCGTTGGGTTCATCTGGGGAGAAGAGATAACATACTGGGCACATGCCCAAATTTTAAGTGAACCAACCGAGATCGGACGAAAACTCTACTGGGTACTTGAAAAGCTTTTTGAAGATGGTGGAAGCTGGATCAACCTGAGTATTGGAGTGCTGCTTTTAGTATGGTTGTTTTGGGACCTGAAGAAATCGGAATCTCGCTAAATCCCATTAAATAAGATATATTCAACTTTGTGGTGCAAAACCATTTGTATTTACTGGACAGGGTGTTAACATTCTGTCAGCTATTTTAAAAAGTGATAGAGCAATTGAAAT
>JGI24024J18818_10000763_pt1 | contig 12762 bp, 13 predicted proteins | sample Cruoilmetagenom2_FD_18818 | JGI IMG/M metagenome (IMG submission 18818) | reverse complement strand
TCTGAGGATACCATTTCAGTAAATAGTGCAAGTAACAGAATTCTGATTAAAAGACCTAATGTGCGAAACAAACTATCTACTCTCCCTATTATATTGTTAGGAATATGATCCATTAAGTAAGAGTTTCTAGCGACCCTTGTACTACTATTACCTATTGCTAAAAATAACATAAGTGATAAATATACCGGCAAATCAACAAAGACAATTAATGAGATAGCAACCGTATAAACAATGATTCCGATGATAATCGTCTTTTCATTTCCAAATTTACTGGATAATGTAGGTACAAATATACCTGCAATTACTGCTCCTATTGCATAAATCATACCTTGAATTCCATAAACACTTGCATCCGTCTCAAGTACATCTACTAAATAGACTGGAAATAAATAATTCGTAAGCATCACACCAATAAATGGCATGAAGGAAAACAATAGAAATATAAATACAGCAGGACGAGCCAACATATATCTAATGCCTTCACTCACTTGTGGTTTAACCATCCCTGTCTTTTCAGTGGATAATCTCACATACGGTAACTTTAAGTAAAAGTAGATAGCAGCACCATAGGATATCGTGTTTAGTATCAAGATATAGTGCAGTTCCCATTTCATTAACAAGATACTAGCTAAAGCACCTGCAATCATACTTGATAGTTGTCCCTGTACCTCCATCGTTCCATTTAATGATTTGTAATGTTCCTTTGTAAATATTTCTTGATTTAAAGCAAACATCGTCGGATAAAAAATAGTGTAATACAAACTACCGATGATATAAATAATTGTATAATGCCAAATTTCATACGATAAGCCAATAAAGCCTAGGAGGGAAAATAGAAACAGTAGAACAAAACATACAATTTCACTAATTATTAATAATTTCTTTCGAGACACTTTATCCACTAGGTTCCCTATAAATGGAGTGAGGATAAAACTCAAAATAGTCATTCCGATCGTTATATAGCCAAACACCTTATTACCATTATCACTTGATACAAGCATCCATGGTATCGCAATCATCGTTATTCCCGAACCAACAGAAGAAGCAATATTAGCTGAAATAATGAGACGGAAACGGGAGTCTTTGTAAAGATTTTTCATTTGAAACACTCCTTAACTTATTCTAATCATTTCACTATAATTGAAAATTCAGCTATTTAATTCAGTCATTGGTCTTGAGTCATTCTCATACATTTGACGGAAGCTCTGATAATAAATCGTGCATAAAAATCACTCAGCGAATCTAATCTAACCCGTTTATTTGAATAGTATTAAACAAGAATTAAACACACAAAAGGACTGTTATTTGTATACTAATTAACAGTCCATTTTTTATTTAGAAGGAGTTCTGAAGACGATTGTTGAAATAACCAGTATAAGTATATTCAGAATGAGTTTATTTTGATTGGGGTGAGTAACATAATTATTAGAAAGTTTGTTTCTGCGGTAACGGCTTGTATCTTGATTATGTTAAGTTTTTTCCTCACAGAGCAGACAGGTCTAGGAATCATAGTTGGTATTTATCTATTTCCAATTTTGTTGATTTATGGTGTGCCAGCATCTATTCTCACTGATTTCGTCACTAAAAAACTAATATCTATTTCTAGAGTAATTTTTGCATTAATAATGCACTTATACCTGGCCGCTTTGTTTGTTGTAATCCCTGCTTTACTTTTAGGTAGCGAAATTTTCAATTTTTATTTGATTATCTCTCTTCTATCTTCCTTTCTGTTCTACTGTATGGATGAGTTTCTTAGGTCTAAATTGGCTAAATATATGCATCAAAAGATGTTTTTGTCTAAAAGAGCTAAAGATCTATGTAAAAAGATTGGGGACTTGAGAGTTTAGAGAGTTTGTATTACCTTGTTAAAATTTCAAATAATGTATGCAGTAATGTTGACCCAATACAATAAATCGAAGTTTATGGTAGTTTTTTATAAAGAAATATAAAGTGGAGGTTGTTCTTAATGAAAAAAAAGAAAGTAATAAATGTTCCTGAATCTATTTTATTAGTGAGCTCCTTTTTTATGTTTATTTTCATAGCTGAATTTATGGTGTTTATACCTGAGTTAGAATACTTTTTTGAAAGAGATTCCTTATGGTTTGCTTTGCCCATTATTACACTTATAATAGGAGTTCATTCTTTTCTGAATAGAGAGATTTAAAGGGGATATTGAATAGGTTCAAAAAGCTAACAGATGCATTTATTAAATATTCGAATACAAAATAGTAATGGCTTAGTTCTCCTTGAGTGAGAACTAAGCCATTAATTTGAATGTTTGTACCACTGAACGAACCGGTTATAATTTAATCGCTAAGGCATTGGGTCTATATGTATATTCCTCTTTCTTCAAAGGATACATACCATACATTCTCTTTTTGAAAAATAGCTGTACCTATCCAGCCATCTGCAAGAAGCTGCTGCTGTTTATCCATAGCATCCATAGGAATTTCTATGAAGCTTTCACCACTGTCACGATCGACATGGAGCTTTTTATAAAATACGTATCGCAACATACCCCCGTATTTCTTTTTTAATGCTCCTATTACCATTCCTTGGCTAAGTTTGTCTTTTAGACTTGCAATATTAAATGGCGCAACTGTTGCACATATATATGTATATGTTGATGCATCTAGGCGTTCCATGATAATAACTCCAAGTTTTTTTTGCAAACCAAATCCTCGATAATCTGGGTGAACATTCGTGATTTCTTGATAAACGACATGCTCAAGTTGCTCTGAAGACAGACCTATATCATACCCTAAATGATAATCATCCATTGGAGGCAATGCCAGTGCTCGGAATGCGATTAGTTCATTGTCAACAAAGGCTCCAATCATTAGATTATGCGCTAGCGAATCCTCAAATTCTACTATTGTTAAGGGAGAGAGGAAATCATCATTTTCCATCGCTCGTAAAACGGTATGCTGTAAACGTAAAATACTTTCTAGGTGCTCTGGTGTCAAAACACGAACAATATACTCTTTCTCTCCTAAGCTACCTTTCCATTCTTTCATATAAACACTTCCTCTTAAATTGTTACTGTTGTTGAGAACTCTGATAGTTCTTGTAGGATTTCTTCATCTATATCAATTCCTAGTCCAGGACGTTCATTTAATTGTATAAATGGAACATCATAATGTAAATTCCCCACATCTTTAGAGAATTTTAATGGACCAGTTAACTCTACGCTAGTAAATACTTTTTTAGAAAACGCTACTTGAAATCCTGCTGAAGATCCAATAGATGACTCCACCATGGAACCGATTTGGCACTCGATACCTGCCATTTCTGCCATATGAGCTAGTTTTATCGCTGGGTAGATTCCGCCACATTTCATCAATTTAATATTCACTTTATGTGCAGCTTGTTTCTCTATTAACTCTCGCATATCCCTAAAGTTTCTTAAGCCTTCATCCATCATAAGAGGGGTACTAGTTTTAGCTTTTACTTCTACCATTCCATTGAAATCATCAGCTACTACTGGTTGCTCTAGCCAATCTAGTCCTTCTTTTTCTAATTTACGCATCGCCATAATAGTAGTAGCACTATTTTTCCACCCTTGGTTTACATCAACACGGATAGCAATTTCATCGCCGACTTTTTTCCGAACTGCCTGAATACGTTTTACGTCAACCTCTACGTCTGTTCCGACCTTCATTTTGAAAGAGGAATATCCTTCTTTCATTCTTCTCTCTGCCTCTTCTGCCATATCATCTGGTTTTCCTATACTTAAAACATGTGTTACAGGGAATTTATCGTGGTAGCGACCCCCAAGTAATTGGTAGATAGGAACTCCTAGCTTTTTCCCCGCTAAATCGTAGCAAGCAATGTCTATTGCCGCTTTTGCTGCAGGTGCCTGATAAACTGCTTTATTCATTTTTTCATGTAAACGCTCAAACTCCATAGGATTTTCTCCAATGACAGCTGGCGCTAATGTAGATTTCAATAATGCATATGTACTTTCCCAAGTTTCCCCTGTCACGTGCTCATCTGCTACAGCTTCTCCGTAGCCTACTAGACCATCGTCTGTTGTAAGCTTAACAATAATAGAAGGCATATCATCGTAAGTATGATAACTGATGATAAAAGGATCGATTAAAGGTAATCTGATAGCGTAAATTTCTATTTCTTTAATCTTCATATTAATTCCTACTTTCTTTACAATCTAAGTAAAATTCGATATAGTTGTCGTTAAATAGTCGTTAAACTTTTAAAAAGAGGTGACCACATGGTAACACGCATTGCTGTCTTAGGATCTGCCCCTTTTATCGAGCGGTTAAGAAGTTTTGAACATGAACTTCCATCCATTCGATTGGATTATTATACATATAATATACCTTCTGATGCCAAAAATATAGTATCAAATATAAAACCTTGCGATGCAATATTTTTTTCCGGGTCATTCCCATTTAACTTTGCACAAGACTCTATCCTAAAACTACCAATTCCATCTTTTTATTTGAAACAAGATGAAAGAATTATCAATACTACCTTACTATCAGTGAGTTATACTAATCCAACCCCCATACATAAATTATCAATCGATTTAGTCCATCCAGAAAGTGTGAAAAGTGTATTAGAGGATATCGGTCAGTTCGATAAAACACCCTATTTGATGAAAATTGATACGTCCTTTAACTTGGAGGAAATAGTCACATTTCATACCAACTTACAAAAAAGCGGCACTTCGTCGTTAGCCATTACTAGTATTCACGCCGTTTATCAGAGACTAAAAGAACATGGATTGTCTGTCATTCGAATGATTGACCCCAAAAGCTCTATCATTAAAGGAATAGAAGATACAAAATCACTTGCTTTACTTTTCAAAAGTCAATCTGCAAAAATAGCTATTGGTTATATCCAAACGAGTAAAGAACTCAATATCTCAGAAGAAAAGGTCAAACAGATTGCCGTATCTATTCAAGCAAATACTGTAAGAGAAACTGATAATTTATATAGCTTATTTTCAACTCAAGGGAATGTGGAGGATGCTTTAAACAATAATATCATGATCAATTCCTGGTTGAGTTCATCTTCTCATCCCCTCAAAATCGCATTTGGCTATGGGAAAACGGTCATAGAAGCCACACAAAATGCAAAGGATGCCTTATCTTATGCAACGGATAATACAGCTTATTTATTAACAGACTCCAAGGAATTAATCGGACCATTTCCGAACAGCAATAAACAAGTCCGTTTAAAAAATAATGATCCTCAACTAGTGCAAATAGCAAAAGAGACTACATTAAGTCCTGCAAACCTCTCTAAGGTTATACAGTTTAGTCGCTCTAGAAAGTCTACAGATTTTACTGCACATGACTTAGAAGTGTATTTACAGGTTAGTAGAAGAACAACCGAACGTATCTTAAAAAAACTGGCAGATCATGGATACGTTCAAATCATAGGGGAAGAAATGACCTATCAACAAGGTCGCCCACGTGCTATATATGAGCTAAACCTCGCAACCTACAATTGAATTTAAAGAACTCTTATACAATACCAATCTTCTTAGTACCTAGAGCAAAAGGGAGTCCACTAGGTGAACCCCCTTTTTTCAGTGCTTGCATTTCCATTTTATACTTCTAGAGTTTCTTTACTCAATAACTCTAACTTCTCTGCCTCAGTTATTTTTTGGATCGTGAAGCCAGTCATCGCATAGACAACGGAAATAATTGGTACAATAAAGTTTAAAACCGCAAATGCTGCATACTCTGCTACCCCTACACCTAGTGTCGCTAAGATAAAAACTCCACACGTATTCCAAGGAATAAACACCGAAGTAAGTGTACCCCCATCTTCTAAAGCACGCGATAGGTTTTTAGAATGCAATCCCATTTTTGTATAAGTCTTTGAGAACATACGAGCGGGCACTACGATAGAAATGTATTGTTCTGAGCAAGTAGCATTCGTTGCAAAACAAGCAACAATTGTTGATGCGATAAGCGAACCAGCTGTTTTAGCAAATTTTAAGATTGATTCATAATGGATTGAAGCATCCCTGAGTATTCCAGTATTCCCCCGAATGTCATGGCAACAATCGTCATGGAAACCGTATACATCATCGAATCCAAACCACCACGGTTAAATAACTCATCTACCATCTTATTTCCAGTATCGATCACATATCCACTTTGGAGCGCTTCAACTGCCGCTGCAACGCTTCCACCTTGGATAAGTATTTGAGACAAGAATCCCAATAAAATTCCCACAAGTAATGCTGGTATAGCTGGTACTTTTAACGCTACTAATACTATGACTGCAAAGGGAATTAATAATAACCATGGAGAAATTACAAAGCTCTGCTCTAACATGGATACTGTTTGGTTGATACCTTCTTGATCAATGTTACTAGCCTTATAACTATTTCCAAGGAATGCATACACTCCCAGCGCTATTAGAATACCTGGTATTGTCGTATAAAACATATGTCTAATATGTACAAAAAGATCTGTTCCTGTTAGTCCTGCAGCAAGATTTGTTGTATCAGATAATGGCGACATCTTGTCTCCAAAGTAAGCCCCTGAAATTACGGCTCCAGCAATCATTCCAGCTGGAATTCCCATACTAAGACCAATTCCCATTCCTGCAACACCGATTGTTCCCATCGTCGACCATGAATTTCCTATTGCAAGAGAAACAATTGCACAAATTACACAAATAGTCACTAAGAAGAATGCGGGAGTAATGATTTTCAGACCATAAAAAATCATTGTAGCGACTACCCCTCCGCCAATCCAAGCACCGATGATTAGTCCAACTAGAATAATAATAACTACTGCTGGCAATGCAAGTTTAATACCCTTATACATCATCTCTTCAATATCGGACCATCTAAATCCATGCTTCCAAGCAACAATCGCAGCAATAGTTGTTCCGACTATTAATGGGATATGTGGTCCCTGTTCTAGTTTTATAATTGTTATAAACATTGTCAGTATCATAATTGCTAATGGCGTAATAGCCCATAGCAAAGACATCTCTTTTTTAGTAACTGCATTTTTTTCTGGCAACAAACTTCCTCCTTACAACTGTTGCGACAACTCTAAAGTGACGTTTAATAGTCGTTAATAGAGTAATACTAAGTTGAATTAAAACACTAGTCAATACTATTTCGCAATATTTGAAAGCGTTTTCTCTATCACTCTAGCACCTATCATCAATGCATCTCTGTTAAATGTCATATTGGGATGATGTAATCCCGGTGTCAGATCCGCACCAATGCCTATCATTGCAGCCTTCACTTCAGGATGTCTAATCGTATAAAAATGAAAGTCATCGCTTCCGGAAGTAATTACTTCTTCTGCTAAGTTTTTCATACCTACGGTTTCAATTATAGCCGCTTTAGAAATTGCTGCCGCTTCCTTCGAAACTTCAGCACCTGGTGTAATATCTTGAAATTCCCACTCGATCTTTATATCAAATAATTGTTGAATTGCATTCAAGTCTCTGTCTATTTGATCTTTTAGTTGAAACAAAACATTGTTTTTTGCCGCTCTCACATCGATTGAAAACGTGGCGATACCTGGAATGATATTAGCGTTTTCTCCCCCTGCTTGAATTTTCGTTAGCTTAGCAGAATACGAGTCTAACGGGGAAAAGTACATATTTTTCAACGCTTGATGGATGGCCATTACGACATCAATGGCATTATTGCCTTGATGAGGCCTAGCGCCATGTGCATCTATACCTTTTATTTTTCCTTCTATAAATAATGCTGCTCCATGATGTATAGCGGGTGCAACTTTTCCAAAAGGCAGTTCCTCAATTGGTCGTAAATGCACGCCAAATAGATGTGTCACATCCGTCAGAGCCCCACGGTCAATCATCGAATTTGCACCATTACCTTTTTCTTCTGCTGGTTGAAAGATAAAGCGAATTCGTTTGTTCAGCTTTTCATCTTTTAGTAGTAGTAATGCTCCTAGTACCATTGATATATTGGCGTCATGACCACAGGAATGATTGGCACGCAGTTCCCCGTCTACTTCTTGCCAAAGTGCATCAATATCAGCTCGCACCGCAATCACTTCTGATCCTTCCCCAATTTCTGCTAGTAATCCAGTTACATCATCGAATCTACGATAGGAAATTCCTAATCCATCTAATATTTCCGCAAGCTTGTTTGTAGTTTCATATTCCTTCCAACTAACTTCAGGATATTGATGAAAGTGGTTAAACCACTTTAAAACTTGAGATTCTACTTGCACTTCATCTACACTCCTTTTCATGCTGTAATTCATCCTATGATTTCACAAACTCGTCCTATTTGTCCATCTGTTAAACGAACTTTTATGCCATGTGGGTGAAAGGAAGAATTGGTTAATAAATCTTTCACGATTCCTTTCGTTTTCTCTCCAGATCGTTGGTCTTTTTTTAATATTATATATACTTCCAACCCAGGTTTTACATCTTTTTTATTTTGTCCATTCATTTGAATCACCTCTTTTTGTATCGTACCACTTTCATGATTTAGTTTCATTATATTGATAATTAAAGTGTGACAATATAGCATGCTCCCTATTTTAACTTTTCCCTCAACCCGTTAATTTTCCATAGTAATATAGAGGGACATGACTGGATGTCATTGACCCTCTAATTTTTATTGGTTGGTTGGTTATTTATTTGTCTGAGATTTAATAACCATTTCTGAAATCTCGTCCTTATTGGAGATATCTTCATAAATACACTTGAAACTCTTCAACAGTCTCTGTTTTTGGAAATTGATTTAGGTACATGCTATACTAATGAAGGATTTTAAACGAAAAAGGAGTGTTTTAAATGACAAAAAAAGGTTATTTCTTAATGGATACTGGAGAAAAAATTGAATTTGATTTATTCCCAAATGAGGCACCAAACACAGTAGAAAACTTTGAAGAGTTAGCAAACAGCGGATTTTATAACGGTGTAGTATTCCACCGTGTAATTCCTGGTTTCGTAAGTCAAGGTGGAGACCCAACTGGTACAGGTATGGGCGGAAGCGGGAAAAACATCAAATGTGAAACAGCTGGAAACCCACACAAACACCAAGCAGGAAGCCTTTCTATGGCGCATGCTGGCAAAGACACTGGTTCTAGCCAATTCTTTATCGTACACGCACCTCAACCACATTTAGATGGTGTTCACACTGTTTTCGGTCAAGTTACAAGTGGACTTGAAGTAGCAAAAGCTATGAAAAATGGCGCTAAAATGGAAAAAGTAGAAGTTTTCGACGCTGAATAAGAAAGTTGAAGGACACAGCTTTGCAACAAAAAACGCTGAAAGACTTGAATAAAAGGCGTTATTTGCCTCTTCTACAAGTCTGTAGCGTTCGAGCTGCTGGCGTCTGAACTAGACAGATACCGAGTAAAAACTTACACTTTCTTGAAATAAGCAAAAAGCAGCTCCCCATAATGTGGGGAGCTGCTTTTCTTATAGTAAGAGTGTTATTCCAAAAATAAGCAATAGAGGTATTAGAAATACAATCCAACTTACAGGATGAGCAAAGTTTAGTGTCCAACCTACACCAAAACGCTTTTCCACCATAATACTTGGATCGTTTTTATTCATGTAAAATATGCCACCCTTCCAGTACTGATCCTCATCAACGGCTATCTTGTTTTCTATTAGCGGACTGTCTCCTTCTACCTTTAGCCGAGATCCACTCTGCCCTACTTTTATCGCATAAATACCGATAACCACAAATGTTAATAGTAAGAAGGTCAAAGGTAGAGCCCACATGATTATAGATAATGATATTTCCGGATGAATTATTTGTAGATGGAAATACCCTAATATAAGTGTGATACCAATTGTGACGAATAGTGCTAACAAACTTGTATATTTTCGAAATGCGAGTTGTTGGACAAGTGAAGTTTTTTTATTGGACGGATTGAGGCGTGCACCGGAAAACTTCATGCCTTCACTCATCATAAGGAACATACCTTGCATCACTAGTAAAATAAGGGGTAGAGCGATGACACTAAAATATGTTTTTTCACTGAATGCATCTGCTTCTCCAGTAGGTCCCCAATGAGTAGGAATCATCTCTGGCATTTGGTCATATTTCATAAATGTATAAATGATTAAACCTACAGTTACAATCATCGGAATTATGAAGATTACACGAGGTATTAGTTTGAGTTTTTCCTGAAACTTTACATCGATTACTCTTACTTCACTTTTACCACTTAACCACTTTTCAGACTCTTTCCGTTTTTTCACTCGAAAATGCATGACAAAGTAATAGCCTATGCTCATAATCAATGTTGTCAGTTGTGTACTTACGCTTACTAGAACCAGTATTTCCTCTGGAGGATTTTGCGTTAGACTCCACCATAGATATCCTATAAAAATAATTATGCCAAATGTAAAAACAAATGTTGTATATCTACTTTTTAGTTTCATTACCACTGGATCTTTTACATGACTATCTGGTATATACACGCCAAATGCTTCTGTTGGCTTTAAAAATTTCGGCATAAATGCTTGTAACACAGTGATAAAAAGTAATATGAAACCAAAGAGTGCAATTATCATTCGTACCCCTCCTCAATACTTTGAATAAGCTTACGTACCATTTCGACTAACTCCTCTTCTGAGAGTTTATGCACTAACCCCTCTGTTACAAATGGTCGTAATTGCGCTTCTAGTTTTTGTTTCTTTTCCTCTGTCGCCTTCGGAATATTATTTGGTTGAATAATTACACCTGATTTTGCCACTATTTGAATAAACTCTTTTTCTTCTAGATAGTGATATGCCTTATTGACTGTATGCATATTCATCCCGAGATCGCTCGCAAATGCTCTTACTGACGGTAACGAATCTCCTGGTTTAAGTTCTCCTCTTACCATCCCTTCCATAAGTTGATGGGCCAGCTGCAAGTAAATGGGGACATCAGAATTAGAATTTATTTCGATAAACATTAAGTCATCCCCTTCACATTTGTTCTATATATAGCATAACACATTTGTTCTATATGTAATAGAGCAAAAACTAAAAAAACCTACTCTTGAATACAAGTAGGATTAGAATTTACTTTTTTAAGTATTTTTTACCTGTTTGATAATAATTCTTCATTTCAAGAGATGGAACCATTCCTCCACCAGTCGCCCAAACAATGTGCGTTCCATTTTGCATGGCGACTCCTTGTTTGGTTAGATGAATTGGACCTGTCATGCCTGCCAACGCGGAAGGTTCTAATGGTATATTTTCCGTGTCTGCCAATAAAGCTAGTAGCTCATATAAGGTTTTGTCTTTAATAGTAAAGCTTCCACTAATGAGATGCTCTAAGGTTTTCCCTATAAATCCAGATGGTCGACCTACAGCAAGCCCGTCTGCATCCGTTTTGTTATCTAGACCGATATCAGCTACAGAGATCTTCTCGTGTAATCCGGTCATTAGCCCTAGTAGCATGCATGGAGAATTTGTAGGTTCCGCAAAAAAGCAATGTACATGGTCGCCGAATACAAGCTTTAATCCAAATGCTACCCCTCCTGGGCCACCACCAACTCCACAAGGTAAATATACAAACAGTGGATGTTCCGCATCGATTGTGAGTTGCATTTGTTCTAGTTGAGTTTTCAACCTGCTTGCTGCAACGGCATAACCAACAAATAGATCGATTGAATTTTCGTCGTCTATAAAAAAGCAAGATGAATCTTTCTCCGCCTGCTTCCTCCCTTCCATTACTGCAATACTATAGTCGAAATCATACTCTACAACCGCAACCCCTTTCGAACGAAGCATTTCCTTTTTCCACTGTTTCGCATCGCTAGACATATGTACAGTTACTTGAAATACAAGCTTCGCACTAATTATTCCTATGCTGAGTCCAAGATTTCCAGTGGAGCCTACTGCAATTGAGTAGTTAGAAAAAAACTGTCTAAGTCCATCTGTTGAGAGTAATACATAATCATCTGTTTCTTTCAATAAACCCTCTCGTATCGCAAGTTGCTCTGCAATTTTAAGTACCTCATAAATACCACCACGGGCCTTGATAGATCCTGAAATTGGTAAGTCATTATCACATTTTAACAGCAATTCTCCATCAAACTCTGTATGAAAAAATTCCTTTAAAGCGGATTCCATCGATGGAATTTTCCTAAGTGGAGACTCAATAATACCCTTCGCTTCCGCTGTTTCGGGAAAAGCAATGCATAAATAAGATGCAAAGCGATCTAAACGATCGCTTGCATCTTGAACCATTTCACTAGTGACTGAAACACTTTGTAGTGCATCTTTTGACTCTATTTTATCTGGATTAAACCATATTACTTCTTCTTTGTTTTGCATTTTGGAGATTAAGGGAAATCTTCTTTCTAATTGCTGTATATCCATTGATGTAAACCCTTTCTATTCTAGGCTCAACACATGAGTAGTATCTGGGGAGCGCTCGTCAAATACAAATCCATTGGCGCGGTAAAATGAATCCGCATTTCCAGATTCAGTTTTTGTTGTAATTTCCTTAAAGTAACCTTTGGCATTTTCAGAAATCGCCTTTAGAAGTTCGCTTCCAACACCTTTTCTACGATGGTCCGGTAATGTATAAAACCGAAATAATCTAGCTGAGTTGTCAGTTTCACTAGCAGGATTTCTAAACAATCCACCAATTGCAACTAGCTCATCTTCCTCCCAAGCTCCATAAATTGCCTCTCCACGTTCACTGAAGCGATGCGTTCCATCCTCATATTCCGATGCTAACCTCGATACGAAACGATACCCTTCTTTTTCACTTTCTTGAATTAGTTTGGATACGTTAACTGCGTTCAAATCTGAAATATTTTT
>JGI24024J18818_10000760_pt1 | contig 12783 bp, 10 predicted proteins | sample Cruoilmetagenom2_FD_18818 | JGI IMG/M metagenome (IMG submission 18818) | reverse complement strand
AGTACCTGACACCGGCGAGTAAAAAGGCCATCATGATAGTGATACGCATGGCAATCAGGTAAAATAAAGCATATTCTTTATATAGGGAATCTCTGATCAATTCATGAGCTCGTATCTTACGCCTAAAATATCCAGCTTTTTCGTTGAAAATCTTCGCAATAGCTAGCTATTACGTGCACTTTTCGCCTCAAATCTGAATATTTTAGATCGCAATTTACTTCGCTCAGAATTAATCAGAGGTTCCCTGTTCAGAGCTTCCCTCGCATTTTCTCTGCAACAGGAGATTACCATTGAAAATTTCAATCATCCTACCGGTACTCAATGAAGAGGAAAATCTCGTTGATATGAACACTGAGATTACCGGGGTCGTAGAAAACATGGATGTGGACTATGAAATTATCTACATTGATGACGGTAGCACGGATCGGAGTTTCGATATCCTTAGCTCTCTTCGCGAGGAAAACCCTAACATAAAAGTTATTCAGTTCCGGCGAAATTTTGGCCAGACGGCAGGTCTGGCCGCTGGTTTTGACCACGCAAGCGGTGATGTCATTGTTACCATGGATTCTGATCGCCAGAATGATCCCAATGATATTCCGATGTTACTGGACAAAATCAACGAGGGTTATGACCTTGTCAGTGGCTGGCGCTTTGACCGGCAGGATGCCTGGTTGTCAAGAAAGCTGCCGTCGAAGATTGCCAACGGGCTGATCTCAAAAATCACCGGTGTCAAGTTGCATGACTATGGCTGTAGTCTTAAAGCGTTTCACAAGGATGTTATTGAGAATATTCGTCTGTACGGTGAAATGCATCGATTTATCCCGGCAATTGCGAGCTGGATGGGGGTGCGTATTGCCGAGGTAAAGGTCAATCATCGCGCCCGTGTGGCCGGTACAAGCAAATACGGTATTTCACGTACCTTCCGTGTAATCCTTGACCTGATCACCGTTAAGTTCCTGCTGCAATATTCAGCCAGACCCATTCATTTTTTCGGCGGTATTGGCCTCGCCAGCGGTGTGATCGGATTTTTGATTGCACTTGTGATGACCATACAACGGTTTTTCTTTGACATACCGATGGGTGACAGGCCACTGTTGCTTCTATCCGTATTATTGATGTTCATTGGCCTTCAGTTCATTACTTTTGGCCTTTTGGGCGAACTGATGACACGCACGTATCATGAAGCACAGGATAAACCTGTCTATGTCGTGCGTCAGACACTATTGTAGATTAGCAGTGATACGCTGCAAGTGTCTTTGTGAAAGAATCGGATAACTCGAACTTGCCGCAGACTGTCGCGGTCGTCATTGTTAACTACAATGGTGGAACATGTCTGGAACGATGTTTAAAGGCGTTGAGTCGGCAGACTCGCAAGCCTGACCGTGTATTGCTTGTCGACAATAACAGCGATAATTTCTCTTCTGATCAGATACATAGCCACTTTCCACAAATAGAAATTCTGGCACTGAATGAGAACACAGGTTTCGCTGCCGCCAATAATCGCGCCATTAGCCGGCTTGATGATATGGAATGGGTGGTGCTGCTCAACCCGGATGCTTATGCAGAACAGGACTGGCTGGAGAAACTTTTGAATGGGGCTGAAAGCCACCCGGACTTTCACTTTTTCGGATGCCGTATGCTGGCAACTGCCGAGAACACGCTGGATGGTACTGGTGATGTGTATCATGTCTCAGGAGCCAGTTGGCGAAGGGACTACGGAAAGTCAGCTGAAGGACGGAAACAGGGGGATGAAATATTTTCTCCGTCAGGTGCAGCGGCACTCTTTCGGCGCGATATTTATATAGAAGCCGGTGGTTTGAACGAAGAATTCTTCTGCTATATGGAAGATGTGGACCTGGGCTTCAGGCTGAAATTGCTCGGGTATCGTTGTTTTTATATTGCTGATGCAGTTGTGGTTCATGAAGGTGCAGCACTGGTGGGTTCGCATAGTGATTTTCAGGTCTACCACGGGCATCGTAATCTTGTCTGGGTATATGTGATGAATATGCCTTCGCCCTGGTTCTGGATCTATCTGCCACAACACCTGTTGTACAATCTGGCCAGTGTTCTACTTTATGTTTTTCACGGTAAGACAGCTGTTATTCTGCGCTCCAAGTTCGATGCAATCAGAGGATTAAGGCGTGCCTGGCGACAGCGTAGACAGGTCCAGGCAAAGACAAAAGTAGATATACGGGAGCTGAGGAAGAGCATGGGGCATGGTATTCTTTCCCCTTACCTAAATCGTTATGAATAAGTACGAATGATCACAAGAGATCTGGTATCGGTCATCATTGTTAATTTCAATGGCGGTGAACTACTTGTTCGCTCGGTCAGCAAGGCCTTTGCCTCTGATATACCGGTAAAAGTCATTGTTGTGGACAATGCCTCGGTAGATCAGTCAATCAAACTGCTGGAACAGGCGTTTGCGAATGATTCCAGACTGACAGTTATTCGCAACAGTAGCAATCTTGGTTTTTCGAGTGCAAATAATATTGCTCTCAGGCAGGTTGAAGGGAATTTTATTCTGTTTCTGAATCCTGATTGTTTAATCAAGCCCGATACCATCAGCCGTTTACTGCAAACTTTTCGAGAAGATGAACAAACCGGTCTGCTGGGTTGCCGGGTTCTAAACCCGGATGGTACTGAGCAAAAAGGCTGCAGGCGTAGAGTGCCGACCCCCTGGCGAACCATCGTGCGGGTTCTCGGCTTATCACATTTCACAAAATCTGCCGAGTGGTTGCAGGGCTTTGACATGTCCACTGAGCCGTTGCCAGAAATGGCAGTACCTGTTGATGCAATATCGGGTTCCCTGATGCTGGTTAGCCGTGAGGCGCTGGATGATGTCGGCCCGCTTGATGAAGGGTATTTTCTGCATTGTGAAGATCTTGACTGGTGCATGCGCTTTAACCTGAAGGGTTACAAAGTAATATTCGCACCAGATATAGAAGTGACGCATTACCAGGGCTTCAGTAGCAAACAGCGTCCGTTGCGGGTGATGTGGCATATGCACAAGGGAATGATGCGTTATTATAATAAGTTCTTCCTGCATCATTATCCCTGGCCCCTGACAATTGTTGTTGCACTCGGTGTCTGGTTCCGTTTTGTTGCGCTGGTGGTCAAGCACATCTTCCACATTTTTACTGACTTTCTGGGTAGATCATTCAGACGCATTAAAGCGATATTCGTTTCATCTTCTGAGGATAATCTCGACTCCTCATTTCTTCAGTTCAAGACGACCGATAGTCTATCAAATGGTCGTGTACTGATTTTAGGTGCGAGAAGTCAGATTGGGCATTTTCTTATCCCCCGTTTGATTAATGCGGGATATTCGGTAACGGCAACAAGCAGAAAAAAGGTAGAAAGCTCCACTATTAATCAACTGGAATGGTCGGAGTTGAATCTTGAGTCGGAGGATGAACTGAACTTGCCGGATGACACTGTAACGGTGATTTCATTAGCACCTGCATGGCTGTTGGCAACAAAAATTAATGAAATGGCTGATCAGGGTATGCAGCGGTTGATTTTTTTTAGTTCTACCAGTCGTTTCACAAAACTTCAGTCCAGCAATGAAGCAGACAGAAAGCTTGCCAGCCGACTTGCCGAATCCGAAGACAGGCTGATTGAAGAATGTGAGAACTACGGTGTGCAATGGACCCTGTTCAGACCGACCATGGTTTATGGCTGTGGTCTGGATAAAAATATTTTTTCTATTGCCAGTTTTATTCGCCGTTTTGGGTGTTTCATTATGGCGGGTGTGGGTAATGGTTGCCGCCAGCCTGTGCACGCGGATGATCTGGCTGATGCCTGTCTAAAGGCATTGCAGAATGAGGCTACCTATCGGCAGGATTATAATCTAAGTGGTGGCGAAACCTTGACTTATACGCAAATGGTAAGGCTTATATTCGGTCTACTTGGGCGCAAACCCAGAATGTGCTTCGTCAACCGATCATTGATGAATACAATGACCAGCATGGCATCCGTGCTGCCAGGTCTGCACCACGTTACACCGGCAATGATAGGTCGAATGGAGGAAGACCTCTGTTTTGATCATACCCGCGCTGTTGAGGATTTTTCCTACTCTCCCAGGGGATTTCTGGAAACCTCATACTACAACCATTCTTCAACCATGCCGAAAGCAGTTGAAAAAAATGAACATGTCCTGTCTGCTTTAAAGAAACAAAAGATTCTGGTGACAGGGGCCGGTGGCTTCATTGGTTTTTCCCTGTGTCGCTATCTTGTCGCCAGAGGGTGTGTCGTCTACGCTGTTGTTCGAGATACAAGGCAGTTACATGAGCTGGGAAGTCAGGTAACACCTGTGGTAATAGATGATCTTTGCGGAATACATGACTGGCAGGAGGTGCTTGCTGGTATTGATGCAGTGGTGCATCTTGCGGGTTATGTTCACGAGCGGGCAGGCAATCTCTCTGAAAAGGCAAGGCTTCAGTGTACTAGTTTGAATGTTGATGTTACTAGGCGGCTGGCTACTGCAGCCGCTAGTGCAGGGGTTAAACGTTTTGTTTATATCAGCAGTGTAAAAGTGCATGGAGAGACAAGTAATCATGACCAGTCTGTCACAGAATATATAGATCTGTACCCTGAAGGAAGCTATGCAAAAAGCAAACTTGCAGCAGAAAATCTCCTGCGTGAGATTGAGTCAAAAACCGGAATGGAGTCAGTTATTGTACGTCCACCGCTAGTTTATGGTCCGGGTGTGAAGGCGAACTTTCTCAGGTTGATGAAGCTGGTCGAAAAAGGCATACCTTTGCCCCTGGCAGCGGTAGATAACAGGCGCAGCTTCATTTATCTTGAAAACCTGGTCGATGTACTTGCGCTGTCGCTGGTTCATCCTGCAGCCGCTGGCGAAACATTCCTTGTCAGCGATGATGAGGGTGTGTCAACGCCTGTGCTAATTAACATGCTGGCAGACAGGCTGGGTGTTACGCCGAAGTTGTTCCCGATATCGGTACCGGTGATGCAGCTGCTTGCTGCCGTGGGCGGTGAACGATCCACAGTTGACAGGCTGGTGCAGTCGCTGGTTATTAATGCCTCACATGTTCATGATACGCTGGACTGGACACCACCCTATTCGATGGAGCAGGGGATCAGTAAAACGGTCTACTGGTATCAGCAGTTGTATGATCCGGTACAGGCAAGGTTATCTCAGCTGGCCGCCTATGCCGGCAGCTGGTAACAGATACTGTGGCTAACGTGCTAATTTTTATAACTTTCTTTTTCAGTACACTGTTGTCCTGGCTGCTTACATCACGTGTTAGACGATATGCATTGAAGAAGGACTTGCTGGATATCCCGAATGCACGCAGTTCGCACTCTGTTCCGACACCGCGTGGTGGCGGACTGTCCATTATTATTGTGTTGCTGCTTTCTGCTGTGGCATCCCTGTTTCTTCCCGATGCCCCGGTTCAGTTACTGGTCAGTCTGGTTCTTGCCACCCTGGCCTATGCACTGCTTGGCTGGCAGGATGATAAGCATGATTTACCGGCCTCAATTCGCTTTCTGTTCCAATTATTGATAGCAATTTTTTTCACGGCATGGCTGGCCTGGCATGGGATGTTTGATTTCACGCTCTCCATAGCCGGGATAGCAGTTATCCTGTCATCTGTTTTATGGATAGTATGGATGGCAAATCTATATAATTTCATGGACGGCATTGATGGAATTTCTGCTGTTGAAACAATAATTCTTGGAACAACAACTTCGTACTGGTTTGCAATGTCAGGGGCCATTAGCATTGCTATAATCTGTATCGCTGTGGCCGGTGCGGCACTGGGTTTTTTGCGCTGGAACTGGTCACCGGCAAAGATTTTCATGGGAGATGTTGGCAGTCTCGCACTGGGAGCCTTTTTTGCCATTATTGCCATGATCGGCAACAGTGGTCTGAATATTCCCTTTTCAGCTTTTCTTATTCTTTACGCTGTATATCTCGCTGATTCGGGTGTGACCCTGCTCCGCAGGATGATCAAAAGAGAGCGATGGTGGCAGGCACATCGTTCCCATTTCTACCAGCGTGCTGTTCAGTCTGGCTATAGTCATGCACAGGTGAGCCTTGCNGTTATGGTGATTAATCTTCTGCTTGCCGTACTGGCAAGTCTGGTAGTTGTTGACATAATTGATGCCAATATTGCTCTGCTGGCAAGCTTGATAATACTTGCTCCCCTGATGTTTCTGATAAACTCGCGCTTTAATCGTATTTGTCGTAAATAACAGGACTACGGGACTTTTTCAATTGTCAAAAATTGGTATATATCTGAGGCTACTCAAATCACGCTGGGCTGCGCTTGCACACGATATTATTATGATCCCGATTGCCTGGATGCTGTCCTACTGGATTCGCTACAAAATTGGTGAATATCCGGATCTTTTGCTGGAGAGAGCGCTTCATTTACTGCCCTTAATGATATTGATACAGGGCAGTACCTTCGTATATTTTGGGCTCTACCGCGGGATATGGCGTTTTGCTTCCTTACCGGATTTAACACGCATCGTTCGTGCTGTGGTGGTGTCAACCGCCATCGCTGCTGTAGTGATCTTCTTTTTCACACGCCTGCAGTATGTGCCGCGATCAGTTTTTATCATTGACGCCATCCTGTTGATCCTGCTGCTTGGGGGAACACGTCTCGCTTACCGTTTAGCAAAGGATCATCGTCTCAATAAGGAAACAGCAGAAAGAGTGCTGGTTGTCGGTGCAGGAGCAGCCGGTGAGGGCCTGGTGCGTGATTTGCTGCGTATGCGACCGGCTGTTTATGCACCTGTCGCTTTCGTAGACGATGCACCGGGCAAGCAGGGACAGGAAATTCATGGCATTCGCGTGGTCTCTACCATAGACAATATTTCCAGTGTAGCCGGGCAATGGGATGCGGACCTGATAATGCTGGCATTACCCAGTGCCAGTTCCAGTCAAATGCGCAGGATAGTGGAACTGTGTGAGTTGTCAGGCCTGCCTTTTCGCACCCTGCCAAAATTACAGTCACTGGTTAGCGGTAAAGTCAGTATTAATGAGATCAGGGAAGTGCAGATTGAAGATCTGCTTGGTCGGGCACCTGTTATGCTGGATCGCTCTGAAATCGTAAACCGTCTTACCAATAAGGTGGTCCTGGTCACCGGTGGTGGCGGCTCTATCGGATCCGAGTTGTGTCGACAGATAACGGCAATTGATATTAAACGCCTGATCGTGCTGGATCAGAGTGAATATAATCTTTATGCTATTGAAAAAGAATTGCAGCAGGCAAAGCCCGGTCTTGCACTGAACTGTGAACTGGGTGATGTATGTGATGAAGCCGGGCTGGAATATCTATTCAGGTGCTACCAGCCGGATATAGTTTTTCATGCGGCTGCATACAAGCATGTGCCGATGCTGGAGAATAAGGTAAGGGAAGCAGTCAGAAATAATATTATCGGCAGCTGGAATGTAGCCCGACTGGCTGACAGGTACGGCTGTAGTGATTTTGTCATGGTGTCGACGGACAAGGCGGTTAACCCCGGTAATATCATGGGGGCAAGCAAGCGAGTCTCTGAAATCATCTGCCAGACGCTTAATGAACGTTCAAGGACCCGCTTTATTACAACCCGCTTTGGTAATGTGCTTGGATCAACAGGAAGTGTTGTGCCGTTATTTAAACAGCAAATACAAAGAGGTGGTCCGGTAACTGTCACAGACAGAGAGATTACACGTTATTTCATGACCATATCCGAAGCCTGCCGCCTGATATTGCAGACCACTATAATGGGAAAGGGTGGTGAAATATTTGTTCTTGATATGGGGGAGCCTGTGAAAGTACTGTATCTGGCTGAGCAGATGATACGCTTGTCAGGTAAAGTACCAGAAGAAGATATCAAGATTGAATTTACCGGCCTGCGAGCTGGCGAAAAGTTGCACGAGGAATTATTTCATAGCGACGAAAATCTGACCGATACCAGTCACAAAAAAGTGATGCTCGCTCAGAGCCGTAAAACTGACTGGAAAACGCTTGAAGAGACCATGGATGCCTTTCACCAGGCCATTGATGAATTAGATGAAGAAGTACTTAAAGCTCTCATACAAAAGCTGGTGCCGGAGATGACGCAGAAAGATAGCGCAAAAGAAGACACAACTGCTACAGTTACAGAAATAACAGAAATAACAGGAGAATAATTTGATTGTCCCCGTCATTATGTCAGGAGGCTCCGGCACACGCCTGTGGCCTATGTCACGTGAGTTTTACCCCAAACAGTTCCACCATCTGCTGGGCAATGAAACCATGCTGCAGCAAACCGTGCAGCGCCTTGATGGCTTATGCCAGCCCGAACAGCTGATTGTAATAGGCAATCGCGAACACCGCTTTATGATTATAGAGCAACTGGCTGAAAAAGGCTGGCAGAACGCCAATGTTCTGCTTGAACCCGTGGGTAGAAATACAGCACCTGCGGTAGCCATGGCGGCAATTGCTGCACTTGAGGTATCTGCAGAGGCTGCGCTGCTGGTACTGGCTGCAGATCATGTAATCAGAGATGCAGAAGGCTTTAGAGAGACAGTAAAAGCTATGTTGCCATTAGCTGAGGATGGCAAGCTGATTACCTTCGGGATACCGGCAAGCAGGCCGGATACAGGCTTTGGCTATATCCATTGTGGAGAAAAGATAACTGACAATGCTTTTCATGTTGATGCCTTTGTGGAAAAGCCGGATAAAGATAAAGCAGTTGAATATGTTGCTGCCGGAGATTATTACTGGAACAGTGGTATGTTTCTGTTTCAGGCAAAAACCTACCTGGCTGAGCTTGCACTATGGCAGCCGGAGATCCTGGATTGTTGTCAGGCTGCGTGGCAAAACAGAGAACGGCACTTCCACGGCTTCCAGGCCTTTGATGAGGAAGCCTTCAGCCGCTGTCCTGCCGTTTCCATAGATTATGCGGTGATGGAGAAAACTGAAAAAGCCGTTATGGCGCCTCTGGACGTGGGCTGGAACGATGTAGGCTCCTGGTCAGCATTGCATCAGGAGCTGGACCAGGATGAGCTTGGCAATGCCAGTAAAGGCGATGTACTGCTACAGGATACACGCGACTGCCTGCTGTATGCGCATGATCGTTTGCTTGTCGCTTCTGGCTTGCAGGATGTTGTCATTGTCGAAACCTCTGATGCAGTACTGGTCGCTGATCGTAGCCAAAGTCATGCGATAGGAGTGCTGGCAAAAGAACTGCAGAAAGATGGCCGTAGCGAAGCCAGTTTGCATCGCTGTGCATTTCGGCCCTGGGGCAGCTATACCGTATTGGAAAAAAGTTCAGGTCATCAGGTTAAACGACTGACACTGAAGCCGGGTGCAGTATTGTCATTACAGCGGCATAAATATCGGGCGGAGCACTGGGTGGTAGTAAAAGGCCAGGCAAGCATCGTACACGGAGAAGATGAAATGCTTCTCGATGAGAATGAATCCACCTACATTCCAGCAGGTATGATTCACCAACTGGCTAACCATACTGAAAATATACTGGAAGTTATCGAGGTGCAAACCGGCTCCTATCTGGAAGAAGATGATATCGAACGTCTGGATGACCCTTATCATCGCAGTGGGACTTCAGGCTAATCAACTTCACAGCTATGTCTGATTTTTATCAAGAAATTCTTCAGGTCAGAGCCGCGGCAGAACTGATCCATGATGAAGCAACTATGATGAACAGTTATCAGCAGCTTGCTGAGAATATTTCTGAAAATCTGGCAGACAGCAATCCATTACTCTTACCTGTCATGATGGGAGGATTATATCTCGCGGGGCAGCTCATCCCTCGTCTGGATTTTCCTTTAGAACTAGACTATCTCCATGCAACACGCTACCGCGATAAATTGCAGGGTAATGAATTAAACTGGCTGGTTCCTCCATCCGCTAAAGTGGCAGATAGAACGGTACTGATCATTGATGATATTCTTGATCAGGGAATAACGTTGGCCGGAATAATCGAAAAGNTGCAAAAGGCCGGTGCNGCCGAGGTGCAGAGCGTCGTCCTGACAACTAAGAAATGCCCAAGGGTTCTGGATGTTGGTGTAACATATAGTGGCGTGGATGTGCCGGATATATATGTATTCGGTTGTGGCATGGACTACCGGGGTTACTGGCGTAATCTCCCCCAAATTTACGCCGTAGCAGATTCCTGATATGGGCCAGGTTGTATGGCATACAGTGATATGAAAACAGGGAGCAGTAGATGCTGACAGCAATCATAGGCGGCAGTGGTCTTGCTAATCTTGATGGCTTGACTATCACTCACCGTGAAGTGACGCGAACGGAATATGGTGAAGCATCCGGTGCCCTGACCTTCGGTACCATGGGCGGTAAGGATATCGTATTTTTAAACCGGCATGGGCCGGGGCACACCATCCCACCCCATCGCGTGAACTACCGGGCTAACATATTTGCCCTGAAACAGGTTGGAGTAAAGCAGATTATTGCTATCAATGCAGTCGGTGGTATTGATAGCAATCTTGAGCCTGTTAGCCTGGTAATTCCTGATCAGATTATTGACTACACTTACGGCCGCAAACAGACCTATTTTGGCAGTGAGAATGGTCCGGTAAAACATGTCGATTTCACGCAACCCTATACAGAAAAACTGCGAAAAATCATTATTGATGTGGCAAACAGAAATAAGATCCCTGTTACAAGCAGCGGTACCTATGCTGCCACCCAGGGCCCACGCTTTGAAACAGCTGCCGAAATTGATCGCATGGAACGGGATGGTGCAAGCATCGTAGGTATGACAGGTATGCCAGAAGCAGGACTGGCCAGAGAAATGGATCTGGACTATGCGGCGATAGCTGTGGTTTCCAATCTGGCGGCAGGTCGCTCGGGATCAGAAATCAGTGTCGAAGAGATTATGATTAAGTTGCAGCAGGGAATGGATAAAACCCGTGCCTTGCTAGAGCTGGTGATTCCTCGACTGTAGATCCGGAACTAAGGGCTAAGGACCAAACATTGACAGAAGGACAATTTTGGATTTCCTTTGTCTTTGGTTCTTAGTCTCGGGTCTTATTACTCAACCGGTATCTCCACCGGAGTCACCATCAGCACCATCCCAATCTTTGGATGGTCGTAGTAATTCAGTTCACCACTCTTCATTCGCCGTTTTTCATAAATCCGGTAGCTCACCGGGCCGCTAGCAGGTTCTTCATCAAGAATGGAAGGGCGGTAAACAGGTGTGTAGCGAATATCAGCCTCCAGTGTGTACTGTCCGGCAAGGTAAAAATTAATAAAGCCTTCAAGGATGGGTTGAGATAAGGCCAGCTGGTCGTCATTTAAGCCAGGTTCTATGCCTGTATTGCCGACCTTCAAGCCATCTGTTAGATCTCTCCTGTTAGTGATACGGGCAATCACGGTATTTGCAGGATCGAGTACAGTTTGCACCCAGTGCGTTGCAAGTATTATATTCCTGCGAGGGTTTTTTCTTATGCGGCTTACGTAGGAAGAAAAATCACTTCCCTTTATTTCAACGGGTTCTTCTTTATACTCCTCCATGATTTGAGCTGGCAGCTTTGCCCTCGCCAGCTTTCTCGTATTCAGCGGCGGATTAGCGGCTGTCCATTTCTCATCTACTCCTCGGTCGGGCATGCTGAATACCACGAGTTCGATAAGATAATTGCGGGCGGCCTGGGCCGGGGTAGATAATGAAATGAAGGGGACTGCAATTAGCAGACTCAACATTAAACGTGTATAAATTCTCATTATTTCTTTAGAAATGCCTGATCGGTGTAATGTACGAATGATAACGGGTATTATATCCTGTCTAAAGCTTTCAACTGATTATATGGGCAAAAACATGGCAGTACGTGAAATTTTACAAATGGGTAATCCTCTGTTGTATCAGCGATCAGAGGAAATCACGGACTTTGCTGATGGCAAGTTGCAAGTTTTGATTAAAGATATGTTTGATACCATGGCTGACAGTGATGGTGCGGGTCTTGCTGCACCACAAATTGGGGTACTACAACGGCTGGTTATTTTCTCGGTGGAATCCAACCCGCGCTATCCGGATGCAGAAACCGTTCCGCGCACAATACTGATAAACCCTGAAATTGAAACGTTAGACGATGAAACAGAGGCCGGCTGGGAAGGATGTTTGAGTATTCCGGGTATGCGCGGCGTGGTGAGCCGTCCCTCACGTATTCGCTACAGCGGGTATAACGAAAAGGGTGAAAAGTTCAGCCGGGAAGTCAGTGACTTTCATGCCAGAGTCGTGCAGCATGAGTGCGATCATCTTGATGGCATTTTGTATCCAATGCGTATTCGGGACATACGTGAGTTTGGTTATGAAACGGCTCTATTTCCAGACGAAGACTGAATAGTTTCGAGTTCCAAGTTCCAAGTTCCAAGTTCCAGGGGGAAAAGGGAATTTGTGGGAGGCGCGCCCTCGCGGCGATATTTCTGATGAAAGAACGCCCCTTAACCTTTAACCATTCGTCTGGCCTTGCCCCAGCTCATTCATTAGTTCTCTCACTGCCTGTATGCGCTGCCCTTCAGCCGGTAACTCCATCATCAAATGCAATATCTGTGGCCCTTCCATGCGATAGCGTCCCTTTGCAGATTGCAGTAGCTGTATAAGCGCCATAGGATCGATATTTGGTTTTTCGGAAAACTTTATTCGGCCACCCGATTCGCCTACGCGTATTTCCGTAATTCCCATTGCCATTGCCTGCAGTCTAAGTTCAGTGAGATTGATCAGGGCCCTGGCTTCATCAGGCAGCAGGCCGAAGCGGTCGATCATTTCTATCTGTAGTTCATAGAGTTCTTCACTATTTTTGGC
>JGI24024J18818_10000759_pt1 | contig 12785 bp, 10 predicted proteins | sample Cruoilmetagenom2_FD_18818 | JGI IMG/M metagenome (IMG submission 18818) | reverse complement strand
GGGCATTATTTTGCCGGGCATGCTTGCTGTCATCACGGCGAATCTGACCTGTTCGGAATTATTCAAACAGGAGTCTGTCTTCGTCATGCTTATGCGGTATCGTGGCCTTGATCCCATGCATGATCCATTTGTTAAGGCACTACAGAACAAACCGGTGACAGCCGTGCTGGAACACCGGATCCAGTTTAGCGAGCCNGTCATCTCTTNNCTTGANGCCAGGGCATTGATTGAATTTCAGCCGAAATTAATCGTTGTGAAGTCGAAGCAGGGGCAATACTCGATGTTTCCACTAGTCGACCTGGTGACATGGATAAACGAGCATGATTCAGCAGACCAGGAAGATGTAATCAATCTACTGGAATTGCCCGCTGAACGCTTTGACCTCGGTAAAATCCCTGATCACGCCAGCGTCTATGATGCCCTGGAAACCATGAACCAGGAGAATGTAGATGCTTTGCTAGTGACCGAGAGAGTCTGGCAGGGTGGCTCCAGTTCGGGTGTAGTGACACGGGAGGCGGTACGTAACAGCTATCGTTTTGATAACCCAAATACCTAAGGAACCCGGTACCGACCTCTATCAGTTCACCTTATAGTTATTTTATGACCATAGCCTCGGGAGGAACACTGACCAGTTTGGCTTCAGGGATGCGCATTTTGATAAAAGTGCTCAGTTCCAGCACAAGACCCGGCTTATACTGGATAGAAACCCATAAAAGGTTTAAAGGAACATTGAGGTCAACAAAAACGACTTCCTTGTATTGACTGAGTATTTCGGCGAGGATATCGACTTTACTGCTCAGAATAGATTCAGCCTGATCACGTAGCCCGGGAAACAACATCATAAAATCTCCCAGTGCGTTGCCTTCTTCGTCATGTATCGGCACGCGTTCATGCAGCGGCTCGTTACGCAGCAGTTCAAGCGAACATTTCAGATTTGTGCTATTTCTCTTCNCAGGTAGCATAGTTCACCGATCAACTAANGTTTCGTCAAGTTTAGCCCCTGCAGTCTCTGATGCAAGTAAAGGATTTNTCATTTGTAGTTTATCCAAATCCTGTAAAATTTGATCGGACAGCCTGTCCTGTAGATTAAAGATACTGGAACCATCCTGTTCGACCCAGTCGGATGCAAGGATAAACCCTGCAGGTAAACTGCTAAGAATATATTCTGTATCTACATTTCCTGATACCTGACGCAACTTCACCACTAGTTCAGCTGTGGCATAGGAACGATCACTTATCAAAACAAGGTCAAATACATCATGAGCGCCAGAGAGTCGGGACCTTACAGCCATTTCTATCCCCTTAAGATGAATAACGCTTTCATCATTCTCGGTCTGGTATACAAACGCGGGAACATATAGATTGATAACATCCCGAGACAGTGAAGAAGAAACCATGTTTTGCGCCAGGATAAAGACTACGATCAATCCTGTCAGGCTGACCAGGAAAGCATACCTTGCACTTCTTTGCTGCCAGTATTTATTCAGGCTTGCGAAGAACTGACACCTCATTTCCCGTCCCCTGTTGCGACCGGCCTGACCATCNGGCAAGTAAGCATACAAAGGCATCCGAATATCAAAATTCTTTAGATCACGAGGACCCAAAGCGACCAGCTTCNGTCTTTCACTGCGATTGAGATACTGATAGACCGTTCGAGACAGGCAGATTCCACCTGCCCGTGCGCAATATGGCAGGCGTGAAGCGAGGTTCACATCAGTACCCTGCACCCTGCCCTGTCGAAATAGAGCTTCTCCGACATGCAGACCGATTCTTAGATTAAACTGAGACATAATCTGCTGCAAAGACATTGCAGCATTGAACGCCAGCCTGGCACCGGGGAAATAAGCATATAGTTCACCTATCCTGATCTCCAGCAACTCACCATGAAAACGCTTCAAATGATCACGCAGAAACTTCTGGTGCTCTTCCAGTCGACATGAGACTACAGGTATCTCTTTTTCATTCTCAGTTGTCTCGGTAACCTGGACAAACATAATGGTTACAAAACGGCAATGTGTATCGCGCATAGGATTTCCTTATCCTCTATAAGATGGTTAACAAATTGAGGTTCCCTAGCAAGACAAACTACATCAGAACTACAGATTACCCAAATATATTATAAAGAAAAAATAAAGAGCCGCTGTTTAATCAAGCAGCACATTTAATTTATATTTTGAGATAAAGAGTTTATAGAGAGACCCGGAATCAGTAATCCAGCCACGCAAGAATATTTTCAGTAATCTGCCTTTCTAATTCCGCAAGCTTATTGATGCTGCCAGTAACCACACCACCGGATGCCTGCACCTTCCCGTTCTGCTGAAAAATCCCCCATGTCAGTCTTACACGGTCTGCACTTTTCTGGAAACTGAAAACAAGCCTGTAGACGGAATTACTGTCATACTTTTTGTCTGCATTTAAGTCGGGTTTTTCTGCATCCTTAAGGTGAAGAAGATGTGCACCAGCTATAGAATTCACACTCGCTTGTATTCGTCTGCTCATGTCGCTGAGTTCCTTGTCAAATCCACCACTGGAGAAATCCCTGATCTCAGTAACTTCAATATACCGTGCTTCAATTTCAGGCTTGATACTTGCAAACATTAAAAACAGTATTGTAGCCACCACCAACAATGGAATTTCAATAACTGGGGATATAATAGCTGTCTTGATGCTGTCCAGATATTCGGTCTTCAGATACTCAAGAAAAAACTCCTGTCGCCTGAGGAAGGCCTGTTTCTCTTCATATAGATAGAATACCGGCACTGTATCGGGCAAGAAACCCAGATCATGCCTGCCCAGTGGATAGGCATATACTGGAAAGTCCAGAGAAATTTCATCAATGATGCTTCTGCTGACGCATAGCGCGTCAGCACGACCTAAAGATTGAAGACAGGTAGCGGCTGCCAGCGAAAGCTGTTGCTGACTTTCTTCTTCCCCCTGTTTACTGGAGTGAATACCAATTCGTGCTGTTAAACCTGGCCCTTCAGATGAAAGATTCCATTCATCGAGAGCTTCCTGTATAGCAAAACCAGCCTTTACTGCAGATTTGCAAGTTCTGAAACTTGCTGAAATTGCATCACCGGTAAATTCAATCCCAAAACCTACCGCCTTTTCGATGATAGGGACCAGTATGGACTGGAAGGTTTCATAAAGATCAATCCCTTTACGCTGATCTTCCTGCATGATCAACGAAGAGCCAACTATATCAGCCACCATGAAGGTCAAGGGTGCCCTTAAGCCAGATACAGCTGTCATTTCTTTTCAATGATAATTTTATCCACCAGACGATACCCTTTTGGTAACAATCGTCCGCGTTGTGCACGGGCACCCCAATAGTCATCCATTTCAGCCGATTTCAGCCGACGGTATCGCTTACCGGCATAGACCAGCAGTTTCTGGCCGTCCTTGAATACCATCGCAGCTACCATCCTTTCTTCACCGGCCTCAAATTTCTTTGTCGGAATGTTAATCAGCTTAACGCCTTTACCGCGTGCCATGATCGGCAAGTCTTCGATACTGTATACCAGAAAATGCCCGGAAGAACCCGCCAGGGCAAGCCAGTCATTGACCATATCTCCAACTGCCACCGGCTGTAAAATATCGGCACCCTTAGTCAGTTTAAGCACCACCTTGCCCTTGCGATTTTTACTTTGCAGATCACCCAGGCGAGTGACAAAACCATAGCCTGCGCTGGTAGAAAGCAGGAAATAATCATCCGGCTTGCCGAACATCATGCCGCAAAAATGAGAACCATCCGCTGGACTAAGCTGGGAGCTTAGTGGCTCCCCATGTCCTCTTGCAGACGGCAGTTTATGAGCGGGAACCGTATAAGCTCTGCCGGTTGAGTCTATGAATACCAGCAGTTCATTACTACGCCCACTGGAGGCCTGCAGCATTTCGTCTCCCGGCTTATAACCGAGGCTTTCAGCATCCACATCCAGACCCTTGGCAGCGCGTACCCATCCACGTTGGGAAAGAATGACGGTAATACCTTCAGACGGCACCATGGAGGCCGGGTCTATGGCCTGGGCGACATCTCTCTCTACCAGAGGCGAGCGCCGCGGGTCACCGAACTCTTCTGCATCACGCAGTATTTCCTTGCGTACCAGTGTTTTCATCCTGGCTTTTGAACCGAGAATTTTTACCAGTTCATCCCTTTCCTTCGCCAGTTCATCATGTTCGGCACGCAGCCGGAATTCTTCCAGCTTCGCCAGGTGACGCAATTTCAGATCAAGTATCGACTCAGCCTGTTTATCCGTCAGGGCGAACCTTTCCATCAATACAGGTTTGGGTTTATCTTCATTGCGGATAATGGCGATGACTTCATCGATATTGAGGAAGGCTATCAGCAGGCCTTCGAGTATATGTAAGCGTGTTTCAATTTTTTCGAGCCGGTACTGCAAGCGCCGGGTCACGGTCTGGGTACGGAATTGCAGCCACTCCACCAGCATGTCTCGCAGGTTATACAGCTTTGGCCGGCCGGAGGTGCTGATGGCATTCATGTTGACGCGGTAGGACCGCTCAAGATCTGTGGTGGCGCATAAATGTGCCATTAGCTGATCCACATCGACTCTATTTGAACGTGGGACGATGACCAGTCTAACCGGGTTTTCATGGTCTGATTCATCGCGTAAATCATCTACCATGGGTAATTTTTTAGCGATCATCTGCTGTGCAATCTGTTCCAGTAAACGGGAACCGGAAACCTGATGCGGCAGGTTGCTGATAACGATATTACCGTCTTCCCTGTCCCAGGTAGCACGCATGCGCAGGCTGCCGGTGCCGGTTTCATAAATACTATGAATATCCGCTATCGGCGTAATGATCTCTGCTTCGGTTGGATAATCAGGTCCCTGGATATGCTCACAGAGTTCAGCGACGCTTGCCTTTGGCTGTTCCAGCAGGCGTATACAGGCGGCGGCAACTTCACGCAGGTTATGTGGAGGAATATCTGTCGCCAGACCTACCGCAATGCCCGACGTACCGTTTAACAACAGCGTAGGCAGGCGGGCCGGCATCAATAATGGCTCTTCAAGCGTACCGTCGAAATTCGGCCCCCAGTCTACCGTGCCCTGTCCCAGCTCACTCAATAATAGTTCGGTGTAGCGTGTAAGACGTGCTTCAGTGTAGCGCATTGCGGCAAAGGATTTCGGGTCATCGGGAGCACCCCAGTTACCCTGACCGTCAATCAATGGATAGCGATAACTGAACGACTGCGCCATCAGAACCATTGCTTCATAGCAGGCACTGTCGCCATGTGGATGATACTTACCCAGCACATCGCCCACGGTACGTGCCGACTTCTTGAATTTGGCTGCAGCATTCAGCCCGAGTTCTGACATCGCGTAAACGATGCGGCGCTGCACCGGCTTCAGGCCATCCGCCACCGATGGCAGGGCCCTGTCCAGAATGACATACATGGAATAATCCAGATAGGCCTTCTCGGCAAAACTCGCCATGGCCATGTTCTCGATATTTTCATTCTCCAGTGCCAGTTGTGCCTGTACATACTGCGCAGGGGATGAACTGGATTTTGATGATTTTCGTTTAGCCATATTTCGTTCTATCCGATTTTATAAAACCCCGTAGGTTCGAATTCATTCGAACATGATATTCGACGTGCTGCTTTGGCAATTTTATAAAGCTCTTTGTGCGTAGTGTCGCACCTGCAAAAACTGCAAGCTTGCCAGCTCCTGTTTTATACGCCTATTTCTGCCTCGTCACCTTTCTCGCTTAACCAAACCTTGCGATCTCCAGCACGACGTTTGGCCAGCAGCATGTCCATGACGTTGAATGTCATATCACCGGGAGTAAATTCGAGACGCACCAGGCGACGTGTATCAGGCGCCATGGTTGTTTCACGCAGCTGCGGTGGGTTCATTTCACCCAGCCCTTTGAAACGCTGTACATTGACTTTACCGCGTAGGCCATCATCTTTGATTTGCTGCAGCACCACTTCTTTTTCTTCGTCATCCAGGGCATAGCGAACGACTTTGCCTACATCAATTCTATACAGCGGTGGCATAGCCACATAGACTCTGCCTGCCTCCACCAGTGCCTGGAAGTGACGCAGAAACAGGGCGCATAATAGTGTGGCGATATGCAGGCCGTCCGAGTCAGCGTCCGCCAGGATACAGACCTTGCCATAACGTAGATTCGTCAGATTGTCAGAACCCGGATCCAGCCCCAGTGCAACGGCAATATCGTGTACTTCCTGTGAACCCAGCACCACCGTTGAGTCGACTTCCCAGGTGTTCAGTATCTTTCCTCGCAGCGGCATGATGGCCTGGGTCTCCCGGTTGCGCGCCTGCTTGGCTGAACCGCCGGCTGAATCACCTTCGACCAGAAACAGCTCAGTCACCTCCAGGTCCTGTGCGACACAATCCGCCAGTTTGCCCGGCAATGCCGGGCCGGAGGTGAGCTTCTTACGCTGTACCTTTTTACCCGCGCGCTGCCTGGCAATGGCGTTACTGATAGCCAGCTGAACAATGATTTCAGCCTCAGCAGTATTGTGGTTCAACCACAGGCTGAAAGCGTCCTTGATGGCCTGAGACACAAAGCCTGCGGCATCCCGTGAAGACAATCGCTCCTTGGTCTGGCCGGAAAACTGCGGTTCGGTCATGTGCAGTGACAGTACATATGAACAGCGCGCCCATACATCGTCGGGAGAAAGCTTTACCCCGCGTGGCAACAAATTGCGAAACTCGCAGAACTCGCGCACTGCATCAATCAGGCCACTGCGCAGGCCGTTGCTGTGGGTACCACCCAGTGAGGTAGGAATGAGGTTCACATAACTTTCGGTAACAAGGTCCCCGGCTTCCGGCAGCCAGGCAACGACCCACTCGACTTCCTTATCATTTTCGCTGAATTTACCTGAAAAAAGCTCCGCCGGGACCAGCGGTATTTCACCCAGTTCATCCAGTAGATAATCACGCAGGCCATCTTCATACAACCAGCTTTCATTCTGCTCAGGGTCTGCTTCCAGCATCAAACTTATTTTCAAACCAGGACTGAGTACTGCCTTTGCACGCAGCACATGCTTCAGCTGACGCACACTGAATTTTACCGAGTCGAAAAACTGGGCATCCGGCCAGAAATGAATCAGGGTACCGGAATTTCTCTTACCAACCTTGCCTATCTGNTTCAGTTCAGATTGCTTATGGCCATCAGCAAAGAACTGCTGATATTCAATGCCGTCGCGCCGAATGCGTACCTCCAGCTTGCTGGACAGGGCATTCACGACGGAGACGCCAACGCCATGCAGACCACCTGAGAAACGATAATTTTTATTGGAAAACTTGCCGCCTGCATGAAGGCGGGTGAGTATCACTTCTACGCCGGATACTCCCTCACGTTTGTGGATATCGACCGGCATGCCACGACCATTATCAGCCACCGAAACAGATCCGTCACGCAGCAGAACAATACGAATCTCGCTGCAAAATCCCGCAATGGCTTCATCGACACTATTATCAACCACCTCCTGTATAAGATGGTTGGGACGCTCTGTCTGGGTATACATGCCCGGGCGCTTGCGAACCGGTTCAAGCCCTGTGAGCACCTCAATACTGGAGGCATTATAGGCGCTACTCATTCGTCGCCTCGATATTTATAGGACACCTCTATTAATTCTGGATAGATCAGATTGTATACAAAATTGTTCATATCAAGGCAAGGATCGCACGCAATAGCCTCGCTATTGCGAAGATTCTTAACGCAGAGAGGAACGATTTGGGATGCAAGATGAATATTCATGGATTAATAGAGGTGTCCTATATACTTGCTACTGTTTATAATTGTCTCAATCCTGATTCTTATAAGGTTTCAAACTGTTCATTCTACTCAGAATTTTTTCCCTGCTCGCTGCATAGGCCATATAGTCACAGAGATAATTATCGATCAGAGTCGTCCGATATCGACTATTGCCTTCATCTATCACGGGCCTCCATATCTGCTCATCAAATAGCCGTATAGGGCCGTCTGAGCCGGCATAACCATACGCCATATATCGCTTGTAACCACAATCAAAGCCTTCATAGGTAACCGTACGAGCACCGTAAGGGGAAATTGCTACCGTTACCATACGGGCGATATTATCTTTTTTACTCGATGTGATTGATGAGATATCCACGTAGAATGTTAGTTTGGACTTGCGTATCTCAAGTTTCCTGAGGTTGCTATCATGAGGATATTCAGGCATTCCATCAATCGTCAGCTTTAGTGGCGGTTTGTTTGCGCCTTTACGCGGAACATGCTGCACCTGTTCAATATCACCATAAACAGGATCAGACTGCTGAGCCTGCAATGTCATGGGTAGAAAGCTGATCAGTGCAATGATAAGGATTCTCAATATTCTTCTCTCGGCTTCTGCAAGTCGTTTATTATACATGCGATAGCAATAGTTTTACCGGATATCAGAGTAAAAAAGAAAGAAAATCAGGCCTATAGAAAAAATACATATTGACCTGAACCCCGGCCTCCGATAGTTTGCCACTCCGGTCTCTATTTAGACACTTAATTTACGGAATGCCTATCATGCCTGCAAAAAAATCCAGTACACCCGATTTCGAAACAGCAATGCAAGAACTCGATCAGATTGTAGAGAGCATGGAAAATGACCAGCTGACGCTGGACGAATCGCTGCAGAAGTTTGAGCGCGGCGTAGAACTCAGCCGCATCTGCCAGGAAAACCTGAAAAGAGCCGAGCAGAAGGTCGAGCAGCTGGTAAAAAAGCATGGCGAACTGGTTATAGAGCCATTCAATGACGACCAGGAAGACACCTGACGTGCCGGCGCATGCCATTGAACAGCAGCTAATTCCCTACCGGGATCGTCTCGAAACCTACCTTGATAAAGTTCTGCCGGCAGCTGACACAGTGCCCGTCGTATTACACGAAGCCGTGCGCTATTCGACACTGAATGCCGGCAAGCGCCTGCGGGCCTGCCTGGTATACCTGACCGGTGAAATGTTTGATGCCGCACCTGCTGCCCTCGATGCACCTGCAGCGGCAGTCGAATTAATTCACGCCTATTCCCTGGTACACGATGATTTACCCTGCATGGACGATGATGACCTGCGGCGCGGCAAAGCAAGTTGTCACAGGGCCTATGATGAAGCCACCGCCATGCTGGTAGGTGATGCCCTGCAGTCACTGGCCTTTGAGCTACTTGGATCGATTGAATCACCTGACAATACTGCATGCCCACGCCTGATTCGCACACTGGCACGAGCCGCAGGCTCTCAGGGCATGGTCGGCGGCCAGGCGCTGGATCTTGCAGCAGAAGGCAAAGCCCCTGAGCTTTCATCCCTGCAACAGATTCATGCAATGAAAACAGCTGCACTTATAGAGGCCGCGGTACTTATGGGGGCGCTGACCGCAGGTGTTACGGACAGCGGCCAGTTACAACTGCTTTCAGACTATGCCAGAGCACTCGGTCTGGGGTTTCAGATCCATGATGATATCCTTGATGTAGTCAGTGACACGGAAACACTGGGCAAACAGGCCGGTGCAGATGAGATCAACAGCAAGGCCACCTACCCCGCCCTGATCGGTCTTGCTGCCGCCAGGAAGGCTGCAAATGACGCCTGTTTACAGGCAGAGAATGCCCTGTCAAAGTTGCCAATGGACACACAAAGACTACAGATGTTGGCTGACTACGCTATAAATCGAATATACTAGGCGAATGGCTACCGACATCCCTATTAATCATGATGATCACACGGATCACGATTTGCTGGACACTGAGTCAGACTTGCTGCCCCTGATTGACTCTCCGGAAGACCTTCGGCGACTCGATGCGAAAGATTTGCCGCGTGTAGCGGCTGAACTACGCCAGTTTCTTATAGAATCCGTTTCAAGAACAGGCGGCCACCTGTCCGCCGGGCTCGGTACCGTAGAACTCACCATTGCCCTGCACTACGTATTTAACACACCTGTTGATCGCCTGGTGTGGGATGTTGGCCATCAGACCTACCCGCACAAGATTCTCACGGGCCGACGTAATGACATGGCGACACTGCGGCAAAAAGACGGCCTGTGCGGTTTTACGCGCAGAGAAGAAAGTGAATATGACGCCTTTGGTGTAGGTCATTCCAGTACATCAATCAGCGCTGCACTGGGTATGGCGGTGGCGGCGGCGACAAAGAAAGAAGAGCATGATGTGGTCGCCATCATTGGTGACGGCGCTATGGGTGCGGGCATGGCCTTTGAAGCACTGAATTGTGGCGGAGAAATAGATGCCAATCTACTGGTCATCCTGAATGACAATGAAATGTCGATTTCAGCCAATGTTGGCGGTCTGTCCAATCACCTGGCCCGCATGATGTCAGGTCGCGTCTACAGTTCTGCACGGGAAGGCAGTAAAAGCATACTTAGTCGTATGGGGCCTTTGTGGAACTTCGCTAAACGCAGTGAGGAACACATGAAAGGCATGATTATGCCAGGAACCCTGTTTGAGGAACTGGGGTTCAATTACATCGGCCCGATAGATGGCCACGACATGAATACCCTGGTCAAAACTCTGCGCAACATGAAACATCTGAAAGGCCCGCGTTTCCTGCATGTGATCACTAAAAAAGGCAAGGGTTATGAACCAGCGGAAAATGATCCCTGCACATACCATGGCATGCCTCCTTTTGATATTGAAACAGGCAAGGCTGTCGGTAAACCCAGCTCAAAACCTGATTATTCCAGTGTATTTGGTCAATGGTTATGCGATATGGCTGAAGCTGACCCCAGGTTAATTGCGATTACTCCTGCGATGGGTGCGGGATCCGGCATGGTCAAGTTTTCAGAACAGTATCCTGAGCGCTATTTTGATGTGGGTATCGCTGAACAACACGCGGTCACATTTGCTGCCGGTCTCGCCGCGGATGGGTTAAAACCTGTGGTCGCGATCTATTCAACCTTCCTGCAGCGCGCTTACGATCAGCTGATTCATGATGTGGCTATCCAGAACCTGCCGGTCGTATTTGCTATCGACCGGGCCGGCCTGGTCGGTGCTGACGGCCCGACACATGCCGGTGCATTTGACCTCAGCTACCTGCGCTGTGTGCCAAATATGACAATAATGGCGCCTTCAGACGAGAACGAGTGTCGGAGAATGCTGACCACGGCCTTTATGCTGGATTCGCCCTCTGCTGTAAGATACCCAAGAGGATATGGGCCAGGCACCCAAATTGATGAGAGGCTGACGCCGATAAAAATTGGTAAATCCAGAACCCTGCTTGAGGGAAATAAAATTGCCATACTGGCCTTTGGCAGCATGCTGCCACCCGCCCTGGAAGTAGGCAAAAATATTGCTGCTACCGTCATTGATATGCGCTTCGTTAAACCACTGGATGAAGAAATGATCAAGCGCGTGTCTACAAGCCATCAGTTGATCGTTACGCTAGAAGAAAATGTCATTAAGGGCGGTGCCGGCAGTGCCGTCAATGAATATCTGGCAGGCATCAACAGCAACTGCCTGAGGCTTAACCTGGGCCTGCCTGACCAGTTTATTGAGCATGGCGATACTCGTCTGCTGCTGGCCGATTGTGGCCTTGATTCAGCAGGAATACAAAAATCCATATTAACTGTATTGGATGTTCCACTTGCCCACAGTGCTGAATCCGCCTAAAATCCGTCCCCTTTTCTAGCCAATGCCCCGGATACCTGACGTGACCGAAGACTCCAATACTTGTGACAGTGACAATTGCAGTGAAATCGCTGATGTCCAAAGCAGCCATGATAGTCGGAAAATTACTATCGACAAGGTAGGCATCAAGGATATTCGCCACCCGGTCAGAGTGAAAGACAGAAGTGAAGGTGAACAGCATACGATTGCTACATTCAACATGTATGTTGAATTACCGCATAACTTCAAAGGCACCCACATGTCTCGTTTTGTTGAAATACTGAATCAACATGAACGAGAGATATCGATAAAATCATTCCACGACATGCTGGAAGAAATGGGAGAACGACTGGAAGCTGAAACCGGCCGCATCGAAATGAGCTTCCCCTATTTCATTAATAAAAAAGCCCCCGTTACCGGTGTCGAGAGCCTGATGGATTATCAGGTCTCTTTTAACGGTGAAATCGAAAAAGGTGAGACCTCCATCGAATTGAAAGTCATTGTGCCTGTCACGTCGCTTTGCCCCTGTTCTAAAAAGATCTCCGACTACGGCGCACATAATCAACGCTCACATGTCACCGTAACAATTCGTGCCAACAGTTTTATCTGGATCGAAGAACTGATCGAGATGGTGGAAAAACAGGCAAGCTCAGAACTCTACGGCCTGCTTAAACGCCCGGATGAAAAATTCGTCACTGAATATGCCTACGACCATCCGAAATTTGTAGAAGATATGGTGAGAGATGTCGCGGCAACCTTGAATGGAGATGCCAGAGTAGATGCCTACATTGTAGAATCTGAAAATTTCGAATCCATCCACAATCATTCTGCTTACGCATTGATTGAAAGAGATAAGCTGTCTGACCCAGCCTGATTTGTAGTAGCCCAGCCCTGGCCCGACAAGTTCAATACCTGGTCAGATACTACCTAAGTCTACTTCTTTCGCCACGAGNGCGCGCATCCACAAAATTTTATAAGAAGCAGTGCCCTGGTTTTGCTGTGGGAGGCGCGCCCTCGCGACGAAAATCTTTTCTGGAAACTACAATCAGCAATATCAGGTTACATCCAGACTTCTACAATTTATTAAATTGCATCTTTCCGGTTTAAAACGTCCTGATGTAGTCTATTTTTTTACTTTCTTTGTTGCTCGTTTCTTCGCAGCCTTCTTTTTCA
>JGI24024J18818_10000757_pt1 | contig 12792 bp, 13 predicted proteins | sample Cruoilmetagenom2_FD_18818 | JGI IMG/M metagenome (IMG submission 18818) | reverse complement strand
ATCAGGGTTAACAATATTTTAAGTCTTGACATTATTTGTCTCCAAAGATAAGTGAATTTGGTTTACGGTTAAGCATTCTTAGGAATGTCCGCATCTCTAAAGATGTTTTCGTAAGTACTCTAAGTGTTTCCGTCAGCTGTTGCTTGACCAATGAATCACTGTCATAGCCTTTCACCACTTTTTCAGTACTTCTCAGTGTACGAGTCATCTCTTTCAGTGCTTTACTCAGTTCATCAGGCAAGACTTCAAATGATTTTTTTCCTGTAAATTTGTTGATATTCTTCACAGTGGTCTGCAGATCTTCCAGCAGTACATTGGCATTCTCGATCGGCTTGGCACTCTCTTCAACGACTTTATGTACAGAAGCGATTAACTCCTCCAAAGGCAGATTGTTAAGCTTATCAAGTATCTGTGTCATACTTGTCATAATACCATTGGAACTTTGATTTGCCATAGGTAACAGTGCGTACTTGTTTTTCTGGGTTATACTTCCATTTCTATCCTGATGCTTAAATGTAAGATCAACAAAAAGCATCCCCGTGATCGGATCAAGTGCGCTGATCTTGGCACGTAAGCCCTCTTCTACTGCCTGATAAAAATTGGATAATCCGCTGGAATCGACCTCATGATCATCTTCAAATACAGAAGTGTCGATCTCAAGCATGATCTTACCTAACATTTTATGCGATTTTTTACTATATGAAAGTTGAATATCCTCAACCCATCCGATATCAAATCCATCAAAACGTACAGGGGACTTAACTCTTAAGTTAGCAATAGGCTCATCTGTAAGCAGCATAAATTCCTTAATAGATTTGGTTACAGACCCTATTGTTGTGCTTTCAGCCTGAGTTTTACTTTGATACAGAGGAAAGACATGCCCTTCTGCTACAGAAACCGTAGTCCCTTCTCCCCGTGAAGAGAATACAATCCCCCCTTGTAACATGAAATTGATAGGGGCAATATGTATATCAAGATTACCTTTGGTAAAATCAACATTCATCATACTTTTTGTCCAGAACTTAGAATCTTCCTGCACATAAGAGACGTATTCTTTATCTATAAATACAATGACTTCTACATGTTTATCATCCAAAGAAAGATAAAGGTATTCCACCTGTCCTACTTTTATATTTTTATAGTAAATTGGCATACCTACCGATACATTCTCTGCATTGGGAGAACTAAGCTGGAAGTATTCTCCTTTCATACTGTCACGGTAAGGCCGAGTAAGTCCTATGAATTTATCTCTGGGTTGTTTCCCTCCTGCTGTAGAATGAACGTTGATGTAAGTTCCCGAAAGCAGTGTATCTAAGCCGCTGACACCGCTTAACCCTACTTCTGGCTTTACGATCCAGAATTTTGCATTTTCTGTCATGTACGGTTTTGACTGTGTTGTATTCATCCGGACAACAACAATCACACCGTCTGTTCCTTCTTCTGCATAGATATCGGTTACTTTCCCTACAGGTACATTTTTAAACTTTACTACACTCTGTCCTGCAACCAAACCTTCATTTTGAGGAAAAAGAATTTTAATTTCCGGTCCACGTTCTGCAAAATGCTGATATGCCAACCAGCCTGCAATAATAAGTGCTATAAAAGGTACGATCCAAATAGAAGTAATAAAATTAAACTTTGAAGACTCTGTAATTTCCGGTATCTGTTTTGACATATTTATCTATTTTCCTTAATCAACGTTTCATCGAAGGCATGTGCTGCCATAAGTGTAAAAAAGACAGAAATGGCGAAAGCAGTTGCTGCTGTACCTGCCAGGATCTCTATACTTGACAAATGTATAAGCGCTGCGAGTATTGCCACAACAAAAACATCGATCATAGACCATGGCCCTATCACTTCAGTCATATAGTACAATTTGTGTTTATTGACCTTTTTATCTTTTCCTATAGGGTATTTTACACTAATTAACAGATAAATCAAGATAAGAATTTCATCACAGGAATTACAATGGATGCGAAGAAGATAACCACGGCTACCGGATATGATTCAAGTTCCCATAAGAGGACAACACCACCAAGGATCGTACTTTCATCTTTTGTACCAAAAGCGTTGGTCACCAACATAGGATAAATATTGGCAGGGATATATGCAACCATAGCCGTAATAAGATATGCCCAGGATTTTTCAGTACTAAAACTTCTATGATGATAAATAGCAGAACCGCAGCGACGACAGGTGTTTTCTTTACCTTTGTCTATATTGACCGCATCACATACGGGACAACGTATAAGTTTATCCTCATCTATCTCTATCACTTTTTATCTCCTTGCAGGAGAATTCGTTTTCGAAGCATCCATATTTCAGAAAGGTGAATACTTTTAGTGATATAAATATCGATCACAACAAAGATCATGAGTGCCCAAAATGCAATCCCTATATGTATCTGCCCAAATGCTACAAGCTTCACAAGTGCTACAAGTATAGAGATAAAAAAGATATCCGCCATACTCCAGGGTCTGATATGTGCAAGTAAGATAAGCAGTTCTTTTGTCAGTTGTGTTCCACTTCCCATCTTCAAAAGCAAAAAAAGAAGCATATTTATAAGAAATATCATCAGAGGAAAGATGAAGATCAGAAAAGCACAAATAAAACCTACAATATAAAAGCCATTCTCAAACAGAGAATAGATCGTTTTAGGAATCGTAATAAACTGTTCATTCCCCAGTATATCCATCTTCAATACAGGAAAGGTGTTTGCCAAAACAAAAAAGATCAATCCTGTGATACTCAATGCCAGACCGTGGTTGATAAGTTTAGAGTCATAACGGTAAAGCACATGCCCACACTCAGTGCAGCACGCTTTACTCCCATCTTTGATGGGAACTTCTTCATGCAGGGTAAAACATTGGTGGCAGATAATAAGATCATCGAGGGCATCTTCATTTTCAAGTTTCATGGTTATAATTATAACTTAACCCTCTGAATAAACAAGGACCATGATGCAAATACTTTCCGTAGGTAAACCCCTACAGCACGATAAACTTACTATCACTTCCATAGAGGCATCAGCACTCTCATCACATCCAGATATAGAAAACTATGACTATATCATTATCTCTGGAGGAGACGGTACCATTAGACGTGTAGTGAAGTCTTTACAGCACACTGTACATCATGCTGCTTTCATACTTAACCCGGTTGGTTCTTTTAATGTAGTGGCTAAGATGCATCGTGCACCAAAACTGGAGAGAGTTTTAGAGATTCTTGCAAGTGGGGGAACGCTCAAAACCCAGGAACAGCAGTATTATTCACTTAATCATGAAGTTTTTCTCTTTTCAGCAGGTAATATGGGTGACCTTCAACATATCTATCTTTCCGAATCACTGCGTTTTGGAGTGTTGAAAGAAGGTATAGCCAAATATATACTCTCTGTACTCTTTTTACTCCCTTTGCACCTCATCATGACACCTTTTATGCTTCTCAGCCCGAATCGTTTCTTCATCTTTACACCGGCATCATTCATTAAAAAATTCGGGTCTTTTTACGGAGTGGTCAAAGAGATGACGATAAAGTTGGAAAACAACTATAATCATATAGAGTTAGATGGAGACATTGTAACTATTGAAGATTCTATCTTGCGTATAAAGCCTACCGGATCTATTCAGATAGTGACACGCTAAGAGCTTAACCCATCTTTTTATAAAATTCCACAACCCTTTGGTCTACATGGATCACTCTGTGCAGATACTGCGTCAGATCTCCTTTATTAAAATCCAATTTCAAATGTTTAGGATCGATCGCTCTTGAGATAGCCACATAGAATTGGAGGGTGCAAAAATATTGTCTACATTGCAGACAAGGTTGTCTATGCTCATCCCCTGAGACTTGTGTATGGTCACAGCGTATGCCAATTTTAGCGGGAACTGTGAGAGTGTAGCCAGAGACATCGTCTCCACTGTGTTCCGTCTTCTTTCACCAGCATATCGACCAGATCAAACTCATGTCTTTCAACACGGACAAACTCATCTTCTTTCTCTACGATGAGATGGTTCTCTTCTATTTTCTTAAGTATACCTCTCTCACCATTGACAAATTTACCCCATTTATTCACGGTAAAAAGGATGGGGACTCCCTCTTTCAGTGTCAATAGCTCAGAGATAGGCAGCATATTTTTCCAGCCTGCCAGTTTCTTCTCATGCACAGAGCCAAACATCTCTACGTCAGCAAAGAGGATGGTCTCTTCCGTATCAAGTTCATTGATCTTTGCACGGTTGGTCTGTTCCACTTCAAGATTACGTCCATAGAGGTAAGTCGGGTCTTTCTCCATCCCCTCATTATTCCAGAGTCTTAACATATAAGTCACCACTTCCTCATCACAGATACCTTTTCTCACTTTAGAGAGAATGTGTGTAAATTCAGCATCGGTGGTACGCTTCATCTCTGTCAGTTCTATCACGAGGAGTTCAAAACGTTCCCAAGCCATAGACTCGAAGGCATAGAGTTTTTGTCCAAACACATCAGATCTGCCATTGTGCTTCTGTACAGGAGGCAACTGGAAAAAATCACCTACAAACAGTACTTTTCCATAGTAGCCATAGTTGTTAAGCCTATACGCTATCATATCAAGCAGATCCGTACTTACCATAGAAATTTCATCGATGATAATAAGGTCTGTGGCTTTCAATACTTTCTTGAGATCCGCAAGCCTTTTCTTCGCACGTTTATCTCCCGCAGCCAATTCATCAAAATTACCCGCAATTCCAAAAACAAAAAAGCTATGTACAGTAAATCCGCCGATGTTTACTGCACTCACTCCCGTAGAACCAAGAGAAATGACCTGCCTGCCTCTTTTACGGTAATCAGAGATCACTTCATTGGTAATGTAACTCTTTCCTACCCCTGCACCACCTGTTAAAAAAACATTGGAATGCTTTAGTGCTTCCAGCACATCTACTTTATCACTCAAAATCCAGCCTTATCTATATATCCACCTTGACAACGACTTCGTGTCTGTGTTCCCTCTTTTAGAAGCGTACCTATATCAGCACTGCCACTCCCCAAATGTAACCAGAGTTCGGTGACAAGCCCTTTTTTACATTTTAATTCTACTTGTTTCCCTGCACCCGGACCAAAACTTCTATTAAAAACAGCACGTACCTGCTGAAGTGTCACACGTTTTCCTATATGCTTATTAAAAAATGTACCTACTTTAGAGGCATTGACCTGCCCCAATAAAGCTATGGCATCTTCATAATAAGTATTTACATCCGTACCATAACATGTTCCGTGTTTTATCCACTCATGTTTATGTAAATTGGAAGCAAATCCCGGCATGATCTTTTGAAGATCTTTTTTAACATCCTCACGTAAATCCAGATCAGGTAGTCTATTCCATTGCTTATGCTTATCCAGTCTAACATGCTGACTGGGTACGTCACAATAAGTATTGTTTTTAGGCTGTGGCCACAATCCATGGAGTACAAAATGCTTCTCTCTATACTTCTCTTTTCCAAAAGAGAAAAGTGATCTTTTACACTCTTTCTTATGCCTGTGTGTTTCACAAAAAGCATTATGCCAACTTAAGACTAAAAGGTTTTTTTCTGATTGTTTTTTAATTTGATATTTATTAGTATGTTTCGCTATATAAGTATCTATAGAGCTTTTGTAAAACTCATTATCTATGCCTGTCATTCTGCTCTGTGCAGAAGAAAAACATTCAGCATCTATCCATCTCTGTGCAGGCTGTTCGTCTTTTATCAGAACAAGTGCTTGTCCTTTATGGTACCTAAGGATGGTATATTTTTGTCTCTTGTCAAGATACACAGCGTGTGTATTTTTACTGTGCTTCATGTTATTGAAGGCTGGACATACCTGACTGGGAAAAGCCTCTTCTCTTGCTAAGAGAACGGCAGTAAAAAGCATAAGTAAAAAGATCTGTTTATTCATGATCTGCTGCCTTGATAATTTTTGCGTATTATACTGTAAAAGTTACTCTCTTCCTAATCTCATACAAGAGTAAATCAGAGCAAATGATCATAAGAGTTTTCAGAATTAAAGGTTATAATAAAAATAAGTAAAATCAATTATATACCACAGGAAAATAAAATGAAAAAAAGAAATATTATCATGCTATTATGTGTAAGTTTAATGTTTTCCGGTCTCCATGCTGAAGAACAGACTGCGGAGCAACTCGTCTCCTCTAAGAAAAAAGCAGATATGAGTTATAAACAGCTCATGGCAATCATGGGGAACAATTCTTCTATGATGCATGAAGGCATCCTTAGAGAAAATAAACAAATGGTAAAGACCGGAGCAAACTTTATCCTCGGGCATCCGGCACCCAATCACAAGCCATGGAGCATTATGAAAAAAGAAGATCAGGCTGATTTTAAAAAGAGTCTGCTTGCTTATGATAAGATCCTGGACATGCATACCGAAGCCATAGTTGCTGCCGCAGATAAAGAAAACTGGACTGATGCCAGTACTGCAGCAAATGAGCTAATGCAGTCATGTATCTCCTGTCATGCCCTATGGAAAAACAGAGTAAAATAAGGGCATCTCTAATAATCGTCTCACATGGGAAGTCATAGCACTTTTTAGATACCATAACAGTATGATATTTGATACTTTAGACAGACTACCGGAACACTTTGGAAATAAACGAAAAGCTCCTGCACAGCAGAGATACTTTCGTTCAAACATGATGCTCAATCCTCTGACTCTCAAACACCTCAACCGTATGGATGAGAGTGAGGCGGATATGATCACTCTGAATCTTGAAGATGCCATCGCTCCTTCCCGAAAAAAAGAAGCACTCCATAACATTGCACTATTTCTCTCACACATGGAAAAATCCAACTCTTTCATCATCGTACGTACCAATCCTTTAAATGAAGGGGGAGCTGAAGAGATCGATTTTCTAAATGATTTTGGTTTTGATGCAGTGCGTGTGGCTAAAGTAAAAAATCAAATAGAGATAGCCCAGGCACTAACCTTACTCTCTACAGATAAAGCGTTGCACATTTCACTGGAAACAAAAGAAGCATTTGAGAACCTCAGTACACTGCGCATAGATGAACGGCTTACTACTGCCAATCTTGGCATTTTAGACCTACTCACTTCCCTTGGCCTGCCACAGTCCATAGTCACGCTGGAAAATCCTACGATAGATTACATCCTCTCCAAGTTTTTAGTAGATGCTAAAACAGCCGGTATCCACCCCATCTCTTTTATGTTCCAGGAGTACAATGACAGTGAGACTTTCAGATCCTGGTGCGAGAGAGAAAAGATGATGGGCTTTGAGAGTAAAGCATGTATGGGTCCAAAGCAGGTTAAGATAGCAAATGAGATTTTTAGTATTAATAAATATGAAATAGAGAGAGCCACCCATATCAAAGAAGCATTTGAAACAAATGCAGCCAAAGGGATCAATGGCTTTATGGATGAAAAATACGGATTCATAGATGAGCCTATCTATCGGGACAGCCTATTGATACTAAATAATATACAAGGATAACTATGAAAACAATTAAACTACTATTACTCACTGCACTACTGCCATTTCTACTACTGGCCAATGATGACAGACCTCCTGTCTCCTATAATTTTCTGGCCAAAAAAGAGGTACAAAAATTCATCAATATGATGGTCAATAAATACCATTTTGAACGCTCCTATATGACCTCTGTGATAAGGAGTGCAAAACTGGATAGAGACACACTTGCACGATATACAGGCAAATATAAAGTAGGGACAACCAACGGTCCATGGGAACGTTATAAAGCCCATGTGCTGGACAAAGAGAGTTTGAGAAAAGCAAAAAAATTTAAAAAGAAATACTACAATACCCTGCGTAGAGCAAGTAAAAAATACAGTGTGAACATGAACTACATTATAGGTTTCATGGGTGTTGAGAGTAAATTTGGAGAATACACAGGAGATTACAATATTCTGGATGCTTTGGCAACGCTGGCATTCAATCCAAACCGTATGAAAAAATTCTTCAAATCCGAATTTAAACACCTCTTTCTCTTTGCACGTGAAAAAGGCTATGATGTCACCAAACTCGAAGGCTCCTTTGCCGGTGCAATGGGATGTGTACAACAAGTGCCTTCTATGGCACGCAGGCACAAGTCCGATTTCAACGGTGACGGGAAGACAAACCCCTGGGACATTGAAGACTGCATTGGTTCCATTGCAAAATTCATGCACAAAAATAAATGGAGAAACGGACATGTGGTTGCCGTACCTACAAGCTTCAAAGGAAAACGTTTCAAAAGGCTCAAAACAAGCCATAGACGTACACTTTCAACAAAGACCATCTATAAAGCCGGTATTAAGCCTCTAAAGCCGTTTAATGAATCTAAAGCCTATCTTTTAAAGACCCGCAACACCACTCATGATGATATCTATATGGGAGGAAAGAACTTCAGGGTGCTGACACGCTACAATAATTCAACCTCATATGGAGTGGCCATACATCTCATTGCCCAGTCGGTTAAGTAAGGGTGCTCTTAAGAATATACTTCTCTTCAAATGCATGCTTGGGAAGTGCTTCTTCAAAGTAGAAGCCCTGACATGCATCACATTCATGTTTCATTAAGAAATCAAGCTGTTCTGCAGTTTCGATCCCTTCTGCGACCACATTCAGATTAAAATTTTTGGCTATAGAGATAATTGTAGAGATCATATTCTCACTTTTTTTACTCTCATCCAAATGTCCAATAAACGATTTATCGATCTTTACTTCATCTATGGGTAACTCCCTTAAGTAACTTAAAGAAGAGTATCCTGTACCAAAGTCATCAATGGAAAAGGATATGCCCAATTGCTTTAATATGCTCATCGATACAATGACTTTATTCATATCTTCTGCAAAGACATGCTCTGTTATCTCAAAAAATATCTTTTGTTCTAAATTTTTGTGCGGAAAATACTTCTGCATCAATACTTCTACTTCTTTTATAAATGTCTCGTTCATAAGTTGTCTCATACTGATATTGATCGAAAAGTTTTGGAGCACTCTTCCCTTTTCATTCCATTCATGCAGTACTTCAAATGTCTCTTTAAGAACATAAGACCCTAATTCGATGATCAAACCCGTATTTTCAGAGATCGGTATAAACTCGTCAGGGGAAAGTTTGCCTAAGTCACTATCCTCCCATCGGACCAAAGCTTCACACCCTTTAAGTTGCATGTTTTTATCAAACTGCGGCTGATAATATACTTTGATTCTTTGCTCTTTAAGTGCATGATGAAGTTTTTGTTCTATCAGAAGATGCCTTTCCACTCTCTCTTCCAGATCCTTATTAAATACGATCACACCATCCCGTCCCTGTGCTTTGGCCTCATACAATGCGATATCCACTTCTTTAATGAAGTTTGTACTGTATGAAGAGGAAGGATTAACTTTATGTATTCCTATACTCGCAGAAATATGGAGATGATGTTTATCTATATGATATGGTTCTCTGATGACCTGAAGCAGGCCTTCTGCAAAACTATATGCCATCTCTTCTGTCATCTCTTCTTGATGATACTCTTTACTCACAAGGATGAACTCATCACCGCCTAAGCGTGCCAATGTAAAGATATTTTTTATATACACTTCAATACGTCTTGAAACCGAAATCAACAGTTTATCACCGATGTCATGCCCTAAAGAGTCATTGATCGTTTTAAAATGATCCAGATCGATGAGAAAAAGATAGGCTGTTTCAGATGTTTCATTGAGCCTCTCCTGTAAAGATTCCATATATTCCATAAAATAGCGTCTGTTGTAAAGCCCGGTCAAAACATCATGCTGAGCTTGAAAATAATTATCCTGAATTAACTTATTCGTATTGTAAGCAGCGTAAAGTAAAACCGCTAAAAATACAAGAGAGAAGAGGGACAATACATACCCATACCATGTATCAATAAGGAAAAAGTAGATCGTCAATGGCAACATCAATGTTAACAAGATAGGCACAAATAATTTTCTATCAGATACAAGTAATGTAGACGCTACAACAGAAGCCCCCAATTGCGTAAAAATGGCAATATAATGTAAATTATTTTCATCATGANCTATATAGAATACAAAGATCNCTGTCCAGGAAGAGAAGATCACATACATGAACCATTGCAGCTTTGTATACCAACGTCTTAACTGGACTTCATTCAGCTTATGTGCAGCAAAGTTCTTATAAATATACCAACCATACAAAGAAGTGAGTATCAACAGTATATACCACAGTAGCGCAGGCAAATAGACATTAAAGATCCAGCCAAACATCACATACACAAGTCCAGGGATAAGAGAGAGTCCTATCATGAGGAGAATTTGTTTCTGAAGAAAAGTATAATATTTTTGCTGTTTCATGGAGTGATTATATTGTAAATCCCCATATATTAAGCGAGATTATCATTTAATCTTCAAAAATGATAATGTCATAAGAACTTTTAGTAACCAATGCCTTACTTGAATGTACAGAACCGTTACGGTTTACTTTAGAGAGTTCTTCACGTAAGAGGTCTATCTCTGTCTGCATGGCATCTATCTGTTCTTTGAGTTGCAGTACGATGTCTACACCTGCAAGGTTCACACCCATTTGACGGGTTAATCTCAAAATGAGTTTCATACGTTCGATGTCACGTTGTGAATAAAGGCGCATACGTCCCTGCGTACGTGAAGGTTCAACCAATCCTTCTCTTTCATACTGTCTGAGTGTTTGGGGATGAATGTCGAGCATTGTAGCTACTACTGAGATAAGGTAAACGGGTTCATCATAACTATGCATCACTGATCCTTTTAGAGTTTTGCTTCTATCATCGCTTTAAGTTCATCATCCAATGTATCCACATCAGGTAAAACCACATTTGCCACAAGGTACAGGTCACCTCTCAACGCAGTTTTTCTATCTGCAACCCCTTTACCTTTAAGTCTGAATTTTTGACCATTTTTAGTGTTTTGAGGGACTTTGAGGGAAACTTCTTTTTCCGGCGTCTCGATGGCTATCTTACCACCGAAAAGTGCTTCTTTGAGAGGAACATCAAATGTTTTATAAAGGTTATCACCTTTTCTTTCATACTCGTCCGAAGATGCCACTTCTACCTGTATGAGCAGATCTCCTGCTTGCCCCTGATACTGTTTTCCTTTTCCACGGACACGCATCGTTTCGCCAGATTTGATCCCTGCTGGGATCTTAATGTCAAAGCTTTGGCCATTTGCAGATACATTGTGTTTCCCGCCGTTCACAGAGATCATGAACGGTACTGTAATACGTGCCTGCATATCAAGGTCTGGACCGCCAAAGCCGCCTCTTGCTCCACCGAAGCCTCCGCTAAAGCCGCCACCGCCGCCTCCACCGAACATTTGTCTAAGTATCTCATCGAGGTCGACACCTCCGCCCTGTCCCTGTGCAAAATCATGAAAATTTTGCCCACCGAACATTTGGTCACCATATTGATCATACTGTTCTTTTTTATCTGCATCTGAGAGTACTTCATACGCAGCATTTATCTCTTTAAACTTCTCTACGGCACTCTCTTCTTTGTTAATATCGGGGTGGTATTTTCTTGCTAGTTTTCTGTAAGATTTTTTAATTTCATCGGCAGAAGCATTTTCGCTCACTCCAAGGGTTTCATATAAACTTTTTGACATTCAATTTCCTAAAATCATTTATTTCTTTATTAATATAAAAGAATTATATCAGAATAGTTTAGTCTATGTCAATCAAGTTAGGAAAAAATTTAAATAATTATTTATTGTTTATAGGGTACTGTTTTATAGCCTTCATGTATCATTTTCATAATACCACCCTTGAGATTGATCACTTTATAATTCAGCTTCTCTGATAAAAATTCGGAAACCATACCGGTACGACTCCCTACTCTACATATGAGTGCAAACTGCTCATCTTTCTTTACAAGCATGTTTAATTGTCTCAAAAAGCTCTCTACAGAAAAATTTCCCTTCTCATCAAAAAACATGATCGTATAAGAACCTTTGACGATACCTGTCTCTTTCCACTCTGCAGGTGTACGTATATCTATAATTTTTATATTTTTATCAGCAAACTGCGGTGTTGCCCACACTTGCTGTAACTCTGCCATCAAAGCAGTTGCGGTGATCAATAATCCAAATAGTATTTTTTTCATAGTAAGAATTATACCTAATAATAGTAAATAATACTGTATTAGATATTTTTTAAACTCAGCGCCACTTTGTTTTTCTCTAATTCTATCTTGATCACTTCTATACGGGGTAAATACTGATTGACACTCAACATTTCCAAAGGATGTGTTATACGTTTATCACTCATTTGAGATATATGTATCAACCCATCATTTTTGAGTCCTATATCTACAAAAGCACCAAAGTCCGCGATATTACGCACTACACCCGAAACGATACTCCCCTCTCTAAGCATAGTAATATCGGTGAGTTCATCTTTAAACGGGATACTTGGCAGTTCATGTCTAGGGTCAAAACCGGGTTTAGACAGTTCTTTCAGTATATCTTTCAGTGTCAATTCTCCCACATTCAACTCACTTGCTATACTTTTTGTATCTTTCAGGTCATCAAACTTTTCAAGTGCTTTTGCTACAGTGTAACTTTCAGGGTGTATCCCTGTGTTATCAAAAATACTTTTACCTTCACGTATACGTAAAAAACCTGCTGCCTGTTCGTAGGCTTTTGCACCTAAACCTTTGACCTTTAACAAAGCACTTTTAGAGCTGTATACACCTGCTGCTTCTCTATGCTTAACGATATTTTGTGCCACTTTTGGCCCTACGCCTGCCACAAATGAAAGCAAAGAAGCCGAAGCTGAATTGACATCAACTCCC
>JGI24024J18818_10000756_pt1 | contig 12799 bp, 14 predicted proteins | sample Cruoilmetagenom2_FD_18818 | JGI IMG/M metagenome (IMG submission 18818) | reverse complement strand
TAATTTTAGTCTTATCAACACATATTCGGATGTAATGCGGGGTCTGGACCAGCCATCAATACAGAAGGAGGAGTATTAAAAATATATGGTGGAGCTGGTTTTAGTTTTGGTTTTCCTCCAAAAGGAACAGGATGCTCAACATATTGGAAGGTTCCTTCCCCGTCCATACTTGGACCACTAGCCCATCGTCCTTCAGCACTTTCGTTTCCTTGGGAGAGGTTAAATAACACATAAGATACTTCACGTTTTTCTAACTCTCTTGGGAAAGTACTTGGAACTACGACATTTTCTTTTGCTTCTAACTCCTTGATTGCCGCAATCCATTGATTCTGATGCATCGTATCTCGAGCAATTAACCAAGAAAGCATATCTTTGACTCCTCTGTCATTCGTCATTTCATACAAACGACAAACTTGTAGCCTTCCTTGTGACTCTGCATTTAAATTAGCTCTGAAATCAGCCAACAGATTACCACTCGCAATGATATAATCAGCCGTCCATCTATTTCCTACACTATCTGCAGGCATAGCTCCAAGACCAGATACAATAGCATGTTGCGGATTCATTCCACCAAGAATAGCCCCAATTATCGGATCCTTAGCAGCCGTCTCTAAGTCCCCAACAGGTGCTCCATCTAAAAGTCGTGCAATCATAGTAGCTAACATTTCGATATGGGCCATTTCTTCTGCACCTGTATCCATCAGCAAATCTTTATATTTCCCATTTCCACGAACATTCCAGCCTTGGAAAAGATACTGGAGTGCAACAGAAATTTCCCCAAACTGCCCCCCTAGAACTTCCTGTAATTGTCTAGCAAAAATGGGATCTGGTCTTTCTGGTTTTGCATGATATTGTAATTCTTTGACATGGTAAAACAATCTATTTTCCTCCGCTCATTTGTCATTAACGTAACAAAATTAGTGTATGAATGAGGAGGAGTTGTGGTTACTAAGGAAGTGTGCATGAGTAAACAATTGAGTCTTAAGTCTAAAAAAGGTTTGAAAAGTCAGTAATTGAGTCCTATTTCGTACAGATTTCTTCTCTATAGATAAAATTTCCAAGAAAAGTTTTCGACAAATTTCGCGCTTTTCCCCTTCTGTGGATAAAGTTATTCACATTTCAACACACGTTTTAACTACATTATTACGAGTTACGAACAAATTAATCACAAGTTATCCACCTTGAGTTGTGGATAAGAGAGCAGTTGTTCTATTCAAAACTATCTGATAGATTTAAATTACTCAAAAGAAACCTATTAATCGGAGGTGAATTCACATGGCTAAACTATCAACTGAATTACTAATAGAGTCTTATCATAAAGCTATTGAATTGAAATTGTGCCCTGAATTTATAAACCTGTTAGAAACTGAAATTCGTCGACGTTCTCTGAACATCTAAATTAATTTCTAAAAAAGTTTCTTCATAAATTACACCCCGCTAATGTATTACACTCTTTTAAATTCCTCAAAAAGACTCCAGTAGCCGAATTTAGCTATTGGAGTCTTTATTTAATCACTCATTAGATGTCCTTCATTCTTTGATTAAGCATCGCGAATACTTGTTTTACTTTACCTTTAGGTACCGATGAATAGAGGTCCCCCATACTTACTTCATAATGACATGCTTCTTCACTTGTTTCTCTTAAATAGCTCGTTAAACCAATCCCTGTTTCATTAAAAATACCAACTAGTATTGACTTAACCTTCTCTATAGGCGCATTAAAATGGACATGGAACATATTTGAAACTGGCTTAATTGGCATGGTTGAAATCATCTCACACATGTTATAAAGTCCAGCTAGCTCTTTCGCTTCTTCATGATACTGTGCCATTTTTTGAAAACGTTGTTCAAAATAATAATCTGCACTAATAATATAAGGATACAAGCTTATGAGATCGCCACCATGTCGTCGTTTCCATACTTTCGATTTCTCCGTAAACTCTTGATCACCTGCGAGAATTGCTCCAGCAATCCCACCAATCCCTTTATATACCGATACATATACACTATCGAAAAGACTACAAACTTCTTCAGCAGACTTTTGGTAATAAGGAAGAATTTCTAGAAGTCGAGCACCATCCAAATGTAGCTTTATTCCTTTTCCTCTACAATATATAGAGATTTCTTCGAGCGTCTTATAATCTGGTAATTGACCGCCAATCTCGCGTTGAGGTAATTCGAGTAACAAGCAAGCAATCTCCTCATGAATATTAATCACATCGTCTAATTCAATTATACGACTCTTTTCCCCTAATAATATGGTCTCAATTTGATGTAATTTTTTTAATCCATCTTCCTCATGAATTTCTAAATGACTCAACGGATGGTATGCTACTTTTTTCAAATTTTTCTCATCACACCAGATTCGTAGCGCAATTTGTTGAGCCATCGTGCCACTTGGGAAAAATACTGCAGCCTCTTTGCCTAAAAATGTAGCCATTTTCGATTGAAAATCTTCGATAATCTTGCCTTTTCCGTAAATATCACTTTCTTGATGTCCCTCATATGCCTGCAATGCCTCTTTAAGTATTTGTACGTCTCTTTTCCCGTGGCCTGCTAGTTGAAACTTGGTTTGTTTATATGCTTCTAATAAAGAATTCGTTTCGCTCATTCAATATGCCCCCCAAACTATTCGTGTAAAATAGTATAACATTTCAGATTTTCAAAAACTTGAGAATTAAGTGGACAACAAAAAAGACAAGGAATTATTTCTCCCTGTCTTGTTCCTCAGTTTTAATGGCCACTTATTTTTCTTAGTCTTTAACTCTCTTTGCATCTGCTTTAATATCAGTTTCTTCAGCAAACTCAGTACGTAAGTCTGTTTGCTGATAATAGCCTTTGTTATTTTCACTTATTGGAGAATCTTTATCAAATACTTCTGCTTCCATATAACGGTGGAAAAATAACTCGCCCATCGTAATAATAAGAGCAGAAATAAATGAAGCAGTGCCTAATGCAATGGGTTGCTCATATATATAAGAACCCACTAACCAGATTCCTAACATTGCGAGCCCGAAATCAGTAATTGATGCAAAAACGTTCCCGATTCGGGGTAGGATAAAGACATCACCAATATATGAAACACCTGTTAATAAAACACTTGTGATGAGTATATCCGTAAAGGAAACGCCATAATACAATCCTAAAACAATCCATAATACAACTGTAATCATAATGAATTTTATAAATAATGCTTTAATGTACATGGGAAAACTTCCTTTCTTCTTTTCATTTCGTTAACTTAACTTGTCCACTTTTTTTGTTTTAATTCTAACCTTTATCGCCCTTTCCCCCTTTAATACTATTAAAAAATATAAAGGAGTCCTAATATCCGCAACCTATTTTCTGATTCCTTTTATCCTTTATTCTATTTATTATCATTCGGTTTTTGTCCGACAAACTGGATAACATGAGACAAGCCGTTATGAAGTTTCCCTTCATTACGTACAACTTCACCCATGAAAAAGTGAACAATACGCCAATCTCTGAAAGTTTCCCAAAACTCTTCTGGTCCATATAAAAAGTCCAAGTCTTTTGGTCCTCCACTCTCATATGGAATTTGATGTTTGGAATAAACTTCAGCTAAAAAGTATCCACCTGGTTTTACAACTTCTTCCACGCTTAAAAGAGTTTTATTACGTAACTCTGATGGAAAATGCCCAAATATACAAACGAGTTCATCCCATTTGTTTTTTTCCCACAACGCATCATTTAAATCAACGAGTTCCGTTCTAACAGATACATTTTTTTCTTCAGCAAGTTTTTTTGTTTTTGCTAATCCAGCTTCCGCATAATCCCATGCAGTAACTTTCATTCCTTGTTCAGCTAAAAAAACAGCATTACGCCCTTCACCTTCTGCAATAGATAGTGCATTACCTGATAATTGAAGCTGACTATGGGCTTCTTCCAAAAATACATTCGGTTTAGTCCCATAAACATAGTTCTCATCTTGAAAACGAGTATTCCAATGATTCATTGTCAATTCTCCTTGTAAAATATTTTCTATTCGACAGTCTTTCCGATATCATTTATTTTATAATATTCGTAATAAATGTAGGTATTAATCATAATGGGTTGCATAAAATTTCGTTTCAAAAAAGAAATATTGGAAAACAGAATCCCTATGTAATTTACTTAACTTTGTTTAATTACACCTCTTGAGTGGTATACATAATACTAAGAAACAATAATGGAGGGATTACTTTGACAGTAAAACTAACAGTAGAAAATGCATTGCAAGCGAAAACGGAGATTGAAAAATTAGAAACTCAAGGATACACACACGACGATATTTACATCTTTGCACATGATAAAGATCGTTCGAAAGACATCACGGATGCTCTTAATACAGAAAGTGTCGGTATGAAAGAACAAGGCTTTATCGACAGCATGAAAAATATGACGAGTTCACGCGGTGATGAACTACGTGCCAAAATGGCTGCAGTTGGTTTATCTGATCAAGAAGCAGAACAATATGAAAAAGAACTTGATAAAGGTAAACTAGTCGTTATTGCTTACAAAAAATAAAAATGTAATTGTAGGACATCTCATGGCAGAATTGCCTGAGATGTCTTTTTATTATGCACTATTTATATTATGGTCTTATACAAATGAAGAAATGAGAAAGACGTTAGTTTCAATACGCACTATTTTCTAAGAAAAAATCGTGGCTTTTGAATATATTTAGATAGAAAAACGAACTCTTGAATGTTAACAAGAGTTCGTTTTTTTTATTTTTGAATATATTTAACGTACAGGATTTCCAATAACTTCTTGGATAGAGCTTATCTTTTGAATTTGGTGAAATTCTTGACCAAAGCTCATAGCTTTTCTAGCGACTTCTGGTCGAATTCCTGAAATATAGCTTTCAATTCCCATCAAATTTAATACTTGAACCAGCTGAGTGAGTTGGAAAGCGACAGCCTCTTCAATTTGACTGACACCCGAAAGATCCATTATTAAGCTTTCCACATTCACTTCACTACATTTCATAGGAATTTCATTTAATAAAGATAATCCTCGGTCAGAATTAATAACACCTATGACCGGAAGAACAGATACTTTATCACAGATTTTAATTAGAGGAATTTCCAAAAGCTTAATCAAAGCTTGGTGTTCGGACAATCTTTTTTCATTGAATTCGTGGTAGTATTCTGTAAACTTTACAACCATTTCGTCAAAAGCCGAATGAATCGTTTCACTCAACTCAGCTACTAAGTTTTTACATACACTGTCATCCGTTTGTTCAATGAACTGTTTAAGGTAACTCCAAAAAAGTTTTCTAGTCTTTCGAAGAAAGTTTATGACTTCATGAATGGCGATTCCATTTTCGACCCGTGATTTTGCAATAATCTGCGCCCATTCCTCCAACTTTTCTTGGAAATTATCTTCATTCTTGTCAAAAGAAGATATCATTAGTTGAATGGTTTGTTGATGCTGCTGTCTGAGAATTCTATCTACGTCCCATGGAGCTTCACTCGAATAGAATGAACCAGGCAGAACGGACCTATTATTCATCCACTCTTCTGTCATTTGGTCGGCATGTTCTTTTAGATAGCTAAATAATTCTTTCGAATGCATCATGTACAGAAGTCCCCTTTATATGCGCAGTGAAATACATTTTCGATTTTTTCTTATTTTAATAGTAGCTGATTTTCACATAAATAACTACCCTCTATATCTCGAATTAAACATATTGCTAATACTAGACTATACAAAGTCATGTCAGATAGACAAGCCATTTTCGGAAGGTTTTTAGCAACAATTATAAATAAAAACTGGGCTCATCGCTTCGCTAGCTCGAAGAGGGTAGAAACGGAAAAAACTAAACGATATAAAAAGGGGACTGCCCTTGGTCATATTTAATGACTTTTGGGGCAGCCCTGTTTCTCATTTTAATTAAATTAGCAGATTTCGTAATAGCGACCCGAAAAATAGGTTAATGGTTTTCCTTCATCACTTATTGAAATATCACGAACTTTGCCAATATATAATGTGTGGTCGCCTTCAACATGTGAGTTGTGAACATCACAAGTAATGTTTGCTAAAGCTCCATCTATGACAGGCATTGCATTAAACGATTTAAAAGCGATATCACGTTTTTCTTTAATCTGACCTGCAAAGTACATCGACATCTCTTCTTGATCATTTGCTAATAAACTCACTGCAAAAACACCAGAATTTCTAATTGATTCATTCATTTTTGCTTTATTCGCTACAGAAATTAATATTAACTTCGGCTCTAGAGAGACAGACATAAAGGCATTCGCAGTCATACCTTGTACTTCCCCGTTAAGTTCGGTTGTCACAACAGTAACCCCCGTTGCAAATTTCCCCATTGCCGTTCTAAAGGTTTGATCATCCATTGATAATACCTCCTTTCAAAAAATACTGTGTAGATATCGGAAGTTTCTAAGTAACGAATATTGGTTTGTGCTGCTTCAGTGTTGGTTCTGACAGCCCAATTATTTCATTGGTGAAAATATCTTGCACAACCGATGCTTCATTAAACCAACGATCAGGAGCTTCATGACCCCAGAATGTTTGTCTCCTTGGGTCATTTATATCCCAACGAATTGGTTTAAAATCAGGATCACATGTTAAGTAATCTCCGTTGTAAAGTTCAATTCTGTGTCCATCTGGATCACGCAGGTAAAGGAAAAATGCATTTGAAAGTCCGTGTCTCCCAGGTCCGCGTTCAATACCTGACGTATAGCCCATTGAAGCAAGAACATCGCATGCATGAATTAAACTAAGCTGATCACTTAACCAGAAGCCAATATGATGCAGACGGGGTCCTATTCCATTCATAAATGCAACATCATGGACACTTGGTTTTCGATGTAACCAAGCTGCCCAGATTTTTTCATCTTCAGCAGCAGTATATTCAGAGCAAGCAAAGCCCATTTCATTAATGTAGAAGTCATACGCCTTTTCAACGTCAGGAATCATACAATTAAAGTGGTCAATGCGTTGCACTTTTGCCCCTTTATATAAATCGTAACGTTGCAGCATTCTTTCCGCTGGATCCATCTCAGCGTAGAATTCAACTGGTAGGCCAGAAATATCTTGAACTCGTAGGGCTCTTCCAATTGCGTGTTGTTGACCTTTTTCAATCCATTTCGTTTTTAACCCTTTTGTGGAAAATAAACGTGCTAGCCCATCTAAGTCTGTATCAGCATATACTTTATAACTCAACACTTCTACACTCGGAGCATCCGCTTTTTTCAGATGTAAAGAGTGATGATTGTGTTCCTCCAAACCTCTTAAATAGAGATTACTCGCGTCTGATTCTGTTTCAATAAAGCCCAGACCGTTTACGTAAAAATCATATGATGCTTCTAAATCCACAACGTTTAATACGCATCGACCGGTACGAATTATGTTAAAATCCATTTCATATCCTCCTCTCTTAAATGCTTATAAAATGAGGCTTTTCGTTTTTATTTGACTTAAGAAATCTTGTACATAACCTTTGTATTGCTCTTTTTCATAGCCTTCAAAGTATGACATTCCCATACGTACCGGATCGCCAAAGAAGTAATATTCATAGTGCATTTGACGGCTTCCGAATGCGCTCATCGTCATATCCCATGCTAAACGGAACAATTGAGTACGTTCATACCCATCCAAGTTTTTCCCTTGTAAACCTCTATTTAAAATTGGACCAATCTCTGCATGTGAGAAATCTGCTTCAGTAGGTATTCCCATAAGTCCTGAAGCTCCTAGAACTCGCAAGATTTCAATCATTCGAGGATAAACCCTTGGATACCAAGTGCGTGCAGCATTTAAAGCTTCGAAATCAGGCGTCATTGTTCCCGAAATATCCAATTTGGCATTGTGTTCTGCACGGTAAAGATGAGATTTCATTGTTTCGAGTGTTAACATGATTTCTGTTCCTTTGTCTTGAACATGTTGGAACTGATCAATTCCAATCGCATCCATAATACTTAGAACAACACCTAATAAGAATTCTGTCTTCACCACATTCTTTGAAATAACTTGGTGTGACATATGAACAACAGCATTGGTTTCTCTAAATGTTCGATTACAAACAGATGAGTTTCCACAAACAAAGACGCGCTCCCAAGGAACGAATACATTTTCGAATGAAACGATTGCATCGCCTTCCTCAAAGCGTGAAGATAATGGATGATCCCATTCACTTCTACCATAATCGAATGATTCACGACTTAAGAATTTAATACCAGGTGTATTGTTTGGAATGGCAAACGCTAGTGAATACGGATCATCTAACTCACCTGCTTTTTTAACTGTAGAAGGGAACACTAGAATTTCATCTGTAATTCCGCCTTGTGTGGCAAGTAAGCGAATTCCATCAACGATAATCCCGTCTTTATTTTTCTCAACTAAATGTAATGCAACGTTGGCATCCTTTTGTTCATGCTGAGCTTTTGCACGATTTACTTGTGGATGGATAAGTGTATGAGTCAGACTGATATCATTTTCCCGTGCATACTCATAATACTTTCGTGCGTTCTCGGCAAACATCGGATCTGCTTCTGCAAAAATTCCATTGTTGATTCCCATGGCCATTACTTCTGCATTTAAATAATCTGGGGAGCGTCCCATCATCCCTCCAGAAGTACGAGCCCATTCTTGAATCGCTTCCCGTCTAAAAATTAAATCATCAATTGTTTTTGGCTGAAGGAAAGTTGATCCTACTTTGTGTCCTGTTGTAGGAGACGTGTAAAGCATTTTATCCGGCTTGGCATATTGCAAATCATAGAGGTTCGCCATTGATNGGATNACATTTTTTANTCCTGGATGTTCNGTCACATCATTTACTCTTTCTCCATGTAAATAAATATTGTTCTTTGCTTTTTTTAAACGNTCTATATACTGATCTCCTGTTTTTGCTGGCATTGCTTTTCCCTCCTCGGATTATTAATTTTTCTTACCGAACTGTGGAATATGATGATCTCCTATCGCAATATGAACAACTCTTGGTTCAGTATAGAACTCAAAAATCGCATAATGCCCACCTTCTCTACCAATTCCACTTGCTTTCATTCCGCCAAACGGAATTCGTAAATCACGAACATTTTGAGCGTTGACCCAAAGCATCCCCGCTTCAACAGCATGTGCTACTCGATGACCACGCTTTAAATCATTTGTCCAAACATAGCCAGCAAGTCCGTATTGGACATCATTCGCAGCTGCTATCACTTCTTCTTCTGTTTCAAATTCAATGACTGTCATAACTGGACCAAATATTTCTTCCTGTGAAACTCTCATATTGTTTGTTGCATTTAAGAGAAGTGTAGGTGGAACAAAATTACCTACTTTTATTTCATCAGGTATTACTCCTTGAATGACTTCACAACCTTCTTGTTTTGCGATTTCAATGTACTCCGAAACTTTGTTGAAATGTCCTTTATCAATCAAGGGACCAAGTTGTGTTGTGGCATCCATTGGATCCCCAATCGTAATGTTTTCTACACGCTCTTTAAGCTTTTCTACAAAAATGTCTTTAATGTTTTTATGCAGAAAAACTCGTGAATTCGCTGTACAACGTTCACCATTAAATGAGAACATGCCCCAAACCGTAGCATCCAGCGCTCGGTCTAAATCTGCGTCATCAAAAACGATTAACGGTGATTTCCCACCTAGTTCCATTGATGTTTTCTTTAAGGTATCCGCTGAATTTTTAATGATAATTTTTCCGGTTGTTGTTTCTCCTGTGAACGAGATTGCCTCTACATTAGGGTGAGCAACAAGAGATGCACCAGCCGTTTCACCAAATCCATGAACTACATTAAATACACCCTTTGGTAAACCAGCCTTATCAATAATTTCAGCAAGCTTATTGGCTGTTAATGGTGATAACTCTGCTGGTTTTAACACGACAGTATTTCCAGTTGCTAATGCAGGTGCAACCTTCCAAGTTTCTAGCATAAACGGAGCATTCCAAGGAGTAATTAATCCAACAACACCTAGTGGCTTGTAGATTGTGTAGTTAATAAACTCGTTGTCTACCGGATAGGACTCTCCATGGAGTTTTGACTGGACCATTCTAGAGTAGAAACGAAAGTTTTCGGCTGCACGGGCAATCATCTTTCTTGTTTGTGCAATCGGCAATCCTGTATCCAATGATTCAAGAATGGCTATTTCTTCTACTTCCTCATCAATTAAATCAGCAATTCGGTTAATATAGGTCATCCGGTCTTCCATTTTCATAGATCCCCATGGACCATTCTTAAATGCCTCTTTGGCTGCTGAAACCGCGTTGTTCATATCTTCCTCGCGACCCTCTGCTACCTTGTTAATTACTTCATTTGTAAAAGGATTGATGTTATCAAACGTCGTATGAGATTTAGCATTAATAAATTCACCGTTAATGTAAAGTTTCACATCATCAACTTTTAACTTATTAGATTCATTCAATTTCTGTCGTTTTTTCCATGGTTGCCCTCCTCGATTTATTCTCGAAAATTGTTTTTTAATTTATCGTTGTTTCTTCAGGCAATTCTACATATTGTTTTAACACTTCACGGATTTCATCTTGCAATTCTTGAGTTGGAAGGTCCATTGGCAAACGAAGAACTGGTTCAGCTCGCCCAAGCATACCTAATGCAGCTTTTAGAGGTGCTGGATTGGTGTCTTTAAAAAGCACATCATTTAATGGCATCAAATCATAATGGAGATCTTGNGCTCTTTTTACATCTCCTGCAATCCANGCTTCATATACTTCTGCCACTTGTTTAGGCGCAACATTNGCTGTTGCACTAATATATCCGGCTCCTCCTATCGCAAGCATCGGGTAACATAACAGTTCGATACCAGAATAGAGAAGAAAATCTCTTCCACATTCTAATAAAACACGGTTAATATGTTCAAAGTCTTTATTAGATTCTTTAACGCCAATAATGTTCTCGCAATCTCTGTTTAGTTTTGCAAGCGTTTTAACTTCTAAATTCGTTGCTGTTCTTCCAGGAATATTGTAAATAATAATAGGAATATTCACTGAGTCAGCAACAGCTTTAAAATGCTTATAGAGGGCATGCTGGGAGGGTTTATTATAGTAAGGGACAATGACCAGTGCAGCATCTGCACCAAGTTCTTCTGCTTTTTTTGTTAGATATAATGTCTCTTCATGATTTGTCGATCCAGTNCCTGGTACAAATGGGACACGTCCATTTACNGCTTTCATAGCAGTTTCCATAACCTGAACTCGTTCTTGTATTGTTAATGAGCTCGGTTCTCCCGTAGTACCCGTTACCGANATACCATGACTACCACTCTCAATATGCCAATCGATTAAATGAATTAATGTGTCTAAATCTAAGGAACCGTCTTGTTTAAATGGAGTTACAACTGGAGCAATTGAACCTCTCAGAATTTTTTTTGCTTGTTCAAACATGAACAACACATCCCTTTTCATAATTTTTTAGAATTTTTTGAAAACGTTTACAATTCTACTATATCAAGTGGTAAACTATATTAGAAATATCTAAAAAGTATGTAATGTATATGAAAAATATATGGAAGGGTTTGGTTCTATTTTGGACATCAAGCAATTACGCTATTTTTATACCATTGCCGAACAAGGACAAATTACAAGAGCTGCTAAAAAACTACATATGGCCCAACCCCCTCTTTCACAGCAATTAAAACATTTAGAGGAAGAATTAGGCGTTATTTTATTTGAAAGAAACGGAAGACAAATGGAGTTAACTCAAGCTGGTTTAATACTTTATAAAAAAGCAGAACGAATTTTATTGGAAATAGAAGAAATTGAAACTGAAGTAAAAGAGACCAGTGAAGGGCTAAGGGGAAAATTATCAATTGGGATAGTGAAGACTTGTTTTTCGTTTGTTCCAGAACGAGTTCGAACGTTTCGTGAGAACTATCCATCCGTAACCTTTTCCTTACGCGAAGGCGATTCATATACAGTAGAACAATTAATTAAATCGCGAGAATCTGAAGTTGGTATTGTTCGACTGCCGATTGATATGAAACCATTTTCCAAAATTGAATTAGCAAAGGAAAAGTTTGTTGTTGTAATTCCTAGCAACACACCAGAGTTTCATTCAAAGACTAGCATTAAAATGAAAGAATTAGAGAACATTCCTCTTTTGTTACTACATAGGGTTAGTGGTGTAGGACAATTTGAGATCGTACTACAAGAATGTAGAAGTCACGGCTTCGAACCAAATGTGATTTGTGAATGTCCAGATGTATCCATGCTTTTATCTCTAGTGTCGTCAGGAGTAGGAGCTACGATTATCCCGGAGTCATCGCTCACATCTTTTCCCCTACCAAACTTGCATGTTCTTCAAATTGAGGACTCAACGATTTATGCAGAATCGGCTATTATCTGGTTAAAAGACCGGTATCTTTCTAAACCAGCCAAACGGTTTATCGAAACCTTTGAAGCGATTGCTAGGTAAAAACTGAGCTTATTCATGTTATGCATGGCTCGCAAGCCAAATCCATATCAAACAGAAAAAACGCTAGGATTAAATAATCCTAGCGTTTCTTATGTTCAATAATTAAGGAGTGACATAATTAATTTAGTTTCATAATTACCCTGTTTTTCCCCTCACTTTTCGCTTGATACAATCGTTTATCAGCTTCTAAAGTGATGTTAGCAGTAGTACTCCCATTATGAGGGAAGGATGCAATTCCTGCAGAAAATGTAATAATCTCTCCAGTAGGGCTAACTTTCTCTGAAAGATTTACTCTAATTACATCTGCAACCATCCAGGCTTCTTCAGGAGTAGTTGTGGGAAGTAAAATTACAAACTCTTCTCCACCGTAACGGTAGCATACATCT
>JGI24024J18818_10000755_pt1 | contig 12803 bp, 8 predicted proteins | sample Cruoilmetagenom2_FD_18818 | JGI IMG/M metagenome (IMG submission 18818) | reverse complement strand
ATATTTGAAATAAGACCTTCTCCACGCATAAAACCTGCAATCATCTCTTCGATCAAACTCAAGAATATGGACGCACCAGCTTCCAGCTTACAAGAAATTTCTCGCTTAGCATTTTCAGATCCATTGCAGTGGTTGTCACCTGAAGTAGGTGATGATAACCAAATTAGCTGGATCAGCATTACTTTGGAGGAAACTAGTGCTGGGGACTTGCTCCTGGTGCACTCAGGCGGCGCAAGTTCGGAAATGCTATCAGCAGCCCACCAGAAAGATGCTCGGGCAGTGTTGATCCTTGGTAGAAAACCACCTAAGAAGGTGAAACTCCCTGGTGGTCTGCCCGTGGCAGTCGTTCCAGGGAAACATGATCTCAAGGATACCCAGCGGCTGTTGCTCACCATCCTGATCAACCAGCGCGCCGCCCTGCAGGAACGGGGAGCCAGGATTCACGCTCAACTCGCTCAAATCGAAGCTGAAGATTCGGGTTTGGAGGGATTGGTGAAAACCATGGCCGACATTTCTGGGAAAGGAATCCTGGTCCAGGATAAAAGAGGACGGATCCTTGTGGAATGTGCTTCCTCTGCCCTGGCAGCAATCTGGGAAGATATCGTAGGCAACCTGAGATCTTTGGACTCACTGCCAGAAGTATTACAGGATCGTCGCCGGGCTGGGGGCCAACCTTCCATATTGACCCAGGATCTCCCAGGTGGGTTAACCCGCTTGGTAGTACCAATCACCGTGGCTGAGATTGCGCGCGGTTACCTATCGCTGATCGGGGTAGCTGGTGAGATGGATGCACTAGACCATCTGGTTGCAGAACAAGGGGTTCGGGTTTGCGCCGTTGAGATGTCGCGCGCCAAGGCCATTCGGGAAGCTGAAAAACGGCTCAAGGGGGACTTGTTGACAGTATTGCTCCAGGAGCAGCTATCACCGCGGGATTCGCAGCTATGGGCCGAGGCAGTTGGCTTGGATTTAACCCGCGCCCATGTAGGGCTGCGCTTCACCTGGGATTCACCCACACCGCCGTCCCGCAGGCGGCTGGAGACGATCGTGAATGGAGAGATCAGCCGCCTGGGGCTGAAAGCCATCGTCAATCCGATGGGATTGGAGATCGTTTGTTTCTGCGAGTTCGATCCTGAGGCATCACGACCTGTATTGGCTTTGAAATTCGGGCAGAGTGTAGTAAATCAGGGATACCAGGAGTATCCTGAAGCGCCAATCCGCTGCGGTGTGGGTACGCCTGTTCATGAATTGCCTGCCTGGCGGGAATCATTCAGTCAGGCTGGTCAAGCCCTGGAAATGGCGCGCCGTTTCCAGGAAGACAAAGTGCTCTATTTTCCAGACTTATCAGTCTACCGGCTGCTGTTCCAGTTTGAACACAACCCGGCCCTGATCGCCTTCCAGGAGGAAATCCTGGGCCCCTTGCTGGCTCATGACGGTGGTCAGGAACTGCTCCAGACCCTGGAGGCCTATTTCGAGCATAACGGCAGCCTGACCCAGGCCTCCGAAGCGTTATTCATCCACCGCAACACACTCAGCTACCGCCTGGAACGCATCAGCGAAATTTCGGGGTTGGATTTTGAGAAACCGGAGACCCGCTTGGCTGTTGAACTAGCACTCCATATCTACCGCATGCTGGGCGGTACACTTAGGTAGAGTTAACTACTAGNTTTCNGAATTATCAGNTTATTTCTTAATTCTAAGGGGGAAAAATATGGTGCTAATAAAAGAATTTCCAGTTAAAACAAGCATAAATCCTTTCTATAAATCACCTCCAACAAAACATTTGTAGTTTTATACAAATTATGTGGTTTTTTTTTGTTCAATTTTCCAATAGACAGGAATAAAAAAATTGTGTAAACTACGCTGAATTAGCAAGGAAATTTATTAAATATGTCTTTTGACGTGCTCGCTCTTATTCTGGTTGTCATAATTTTGGTTCTCATTCTGGGAATTGAGAACCCATTCCCCCTTTGGGCAGCCAGAGCCACTATCAGAGTGTAGCTCAGCACAAAAGATATCCCTTGATTAAATCGGGACTGCCCAAAACAGGCAGTCCTTTTTTTATTTTGGTAATAAATATGCGATCAGACCAGATTAAAAAGGGATACGAGCGAGCCCCACACCGTGCTCTTCTAAAAGCGACCGGCTTGAAGGATGAGGATTTTTCAAAACCCTTCATCGCCATCGTGAACTCATACGTCGATATTGTACCCGGGCATATTCACTTGCAGTCCTTCGGCAAACGAGTCAAGGAAGCCGTACGCGCAGCTGGAGGTGTGCCCTTCGAGTTCAATACGATCGGCGTGGATGATGGCATTGCCATGGGACACGGGGGTATGAAGTTCAGCCTGCCCTCCCGGGAATTGATCGCCGACAGCGTGGAGACCATGATCCAGGCTCACCAGTTTGACGGCATGGTGTGCATACCCAACTGCGACAAGATCGTTCCAGGCATGATCATGGCAGCCTTGCGGGTTGATATTCCGGCAATTTTCATCTCCGGTGGACCCATGCCGGCTGGGAAAACTCCCCAGGGTGAAGCAATTGACCTGGTTTCTGTCTTTGAGGGCGTCGGGGCATATAAAGCTGGTGCCATCGATGAACAGCGCCTGAAAATCCTGGAAGATTATGCCTGCCCATCCTGCGGTTCGTGTTCCGGTCTCTTCACAGCCAATTCAATGAACTGCTTGCTGGAAGTCCTTGGATTGGCATTGCCCTACAACGGCTCGGCCCTGGCGTTGAGCGAGGAACGGGATGCGCTCGCAGATCAGGCAGCAGAACAGATATTAACCCTGGTTGAAAACGACCTGACCCCGCGCAAAGTGGTCAGCGCTGAGGCAATCGATGACGCCTTCGCCCTGGATATGGCGATGGGTGGCAGCACAAATACCGTGCTGCATACCCTGGCGCTGGCGCATGAAGCCGGTGTGGATTATCCCTTAGAACGGATCAATAAGGTTGCTGACCGGGTGCCTTACTTATGCAAGGTCAGTCCATCCGGCAAGTGGCACATGGAGGATGTACACCGGGCGGGCGGTATCCCAGCCATATTAAATGAAGTTGCACGCGCAGGGAACACCCTACACCTTCAGCGACCCACAGTTTCTGGAAAGACACTGGGTGATTCGATCTCGGGTTTGAATGTCAAGGATAACGATGTAATTCGTCCTTACGAAAATCCACACAGCCGAAAAGGCGGTCTGGCGATATTGTTTGGAAACCTGGCTCCCCAGGGAGCGGTGATCAAGACGGGTGGTGTGGCTGACCATATCCGCCAGTTCAGTGGTCCGGCGCGCATATTCGAGAGCCAGGAAGAAGCTATGGCGGGGATCCTTGACCACCAAGTACAGGTGGGGGAGGTGGTGGTTATCCGCTACGAAGGACCTCAGGGCGGGCCCGGTATGCAGGAAATGCTCTCCCCGACTTCTACCATTATGGGCATGGGATTGGGTGAACAAGTCGCCCTGATCACTGACGGGCGTTTCTCTGGAGGCACGCGCGGCGTATCCATCGGGCATATCAGTCCAGAAGCAGCTGCCAGAGGGCCGCTGGCTGCCGTAAACAATGGTGATGAAATCGAGATTGACCTGGATGGACGCAGTCTGAATGTCGCACTCAGCGGGGCTGCCATCCAAGAGCGTTTATCTGCGCTGCCACCTTTCGAAGTTCAAACTGAAAGCTCCTGGTTGCGCCGCTATTCCCGGATGGTAACCAGTGCAAGCAGGGGCGCTGTATTAATGTAGTTCAATTTCGAATATTGCTGGCCTGGCAGCTGGTTGGGATTTGATATCCCTGCCACACCCATGATTGGGAAAACATAAACCAGGAGATTGTGAGGCAGCTATGGCAAAGAAAACTGGTGCAGAAATTTTATGGGAATGCCTGGTGCGGGAGGGTGTGGAAGTAGTCTTTGGACTGCCCGGGGGCGCCATCATGCCGGTATACGATGCAATGCTCTATTATCCGGTGCACCATGTTCTCGTGCGCCATGAACAAGGTGCTGCTCACATGGCCGATGGTTATGCGCGCGCTTCGGGAAAGGTTGGGGTGGCTTTAGCGACCTCTGGTCCCGGAGCGACCAACCTGGTGACGGGCATCGCCACGGCGATGATGGATTCTTCACCCATCGTTTGTATCACCGGCCAGGTCCACGCCCACTTGATTGGTGGCGATGCTTTTCAAGAAGTAGATGTGACTGGCATCACCCTGCCGATCACCAAGCATAATTTCCTGGTGACCAGTGCGGATGAAGTAGCTGAAGTAGTGCGGGAAGCCTTTTACATCGCTCGCAGCGGACGTCCCGGCCCGGTGCTGATCGATATCTGTAAAAATGCCCAGGTCGAAGAAGTGGAATTTTCCTACCCGGAAGAAATATCTCTTCCCGGCTACCACCCCCCAAGCAGTGCTCCACTTGATGATCTAAAACAGGCTGCCGACCTGATCGACCAGGCAGAGCGTCCCGTGATCCTGGCTGGACATGGTGTGATGATGTCGAATGCCATGGAAGCCCTGCGCGTCTTCGCCACCAAGACCCAGACCCCGGTCGCGATGACCCTGCTCGGATTGGGCGCTTTTCCCGCTTCAGACCCGCTCAGCCTGGGCTTGATGGGCATGCATGGTGAAGCGTACTGCAACCTGGCAATTCAAAATGCAGACCTGCTCCTGGCCTTCGGCATGCGCTTCGATGATCGGGTGACTGCCAACCTGCGCACATACGCTCCGCGGGCGCGCAAGATCCACGTTGAGATTGACCCCTCGGAGGTGCACAAGAATGTTGAAGTAGATGTANCTCTGGTTGGTGACTTAAATACCGTTCTCACTGATTTGATCCCCCTNGTAGATGAACACGATCACGAGGTGTGGCGAACTGAGATCGANGAGTGGCGCAGCGAAAGCAGAGCCCGGGATATCNTGACCTGGACTGATGACGGCAAGCTTTATACCGCCCACGTGATCCGCGATATCTGGGAAGCGACCAATGGGGAGGCAATCTTGACCACCGGCGTGGGACAGCACCAGATGTGGTCCGCCCAGTATTACTGCTTCGAAAAACCCAACCGGCTGATCACCTCTGGTGGAGCGGGAACCATGGGTTTTGGTTTACCAGCCACCATCGGAGCTTGGTTCGCCCAGCCAGAACAAGAAGTCTGGTTGGTGGATGGAGACGGCAGTTTCCAGATGACCCAGGCTGAACTATCCACTGCCATCCAGGAAGGCGCCAACATCAAAATTGCCATCATGAATAATCGCTTTTTAGGCATGGTGCGCCAGTGGCAGGAATTTTTCTTCGAAAGCCGCTACTCCGGCACCCCATTGAATGGACCGGATTTCGTGAAGATCGCAGAAGCGCACGGCATTCCCGGCCGGCAAATTTCTAAACCAGAAGGCGTTCTCCCCGCAATTGAGTTTGCTCGCCAGACTGAAGGTCCAGTGTTGTTAGAGTTCCAGGTTGAAAAAGAAGAAGCAGTATACCCGATGGTTCCAACAGGCGCTGATCTGGACAAGATGATCCGCCGCCCGGTCCGCGAGCAGCCCCAGGCTGCTGATTGAGAGGATGATGAGATGCAGCAACTTACCCTTATCGCTTTAGTAGAGAACAAACCCGGTGTGCTCAACCGGGTCGCGTCCCTTTTCCGACGCCGCAACTTCAACATCGAATCTTTGAATGTCGGGCGAACTGAAAAACCCGACATATCCCGCATGACGATCGTGTTGGAAAACGGGAATGTTGATGCCCGTAAAGCGGAAGCAAATCTCTACAAGCTGGTCAATGTGATCGATGTGCAGGATGTGACCAACCAGCCCGCAGTGACCCGCGACCTGGCACTGATTAAAGTGTCAGCAACTTCGGAGCAGCGGGCAGAAATCGCAAATCTGGCCGCCATCTTCCGGGCACGTATCGTGGATGTTGCACCCGATTCCGTGATCGTAGAGATCACCGGGACAGAGGATAAGATCGAAGGCCTGATTGAGCTTTTGAGTCCAATGGGCATCCAGGAAATGGTGCGCACAGGTCAGGTGGCGATGATGCGCGGTACGGCAACCGGCATTCGTTATGCACCGCGCGGCAACGGTCACCAATCAGAAAATTAATTATCTGCTTGATCAATGAGACAGGTTGTAATGGAAACTCACTGAAAGCTTCAAAGGAAAACCAATGGCAAATATTTACTACGACAAGGACGCAGATCCCAATCTGGTGCGGGGCAAAAAGGTTGCCGTAATCGGTTATGGTTCGCAAGGGCATGCCCATGCATTGAATTTGCGCGACAGCGGGGTGGAAGTGGTGGTCGGGCTGCGCCCAGATCGCAAGTCTTGGGAGCAAGCAGCAGCTGAAGGATTAACTGTACTGCCTATGGATCAAGCTGCTCAATGGGCTGATACCATCATGCTGCTGACCCCGGACACAACACAACCCGCAATTTATCGATCAATGATCGCCCCTCATCTGACAGAAGGGAAGACATTGATGTTCGCGCACGGGTTCAATATCCGCTATGAAACCATCAAACCTCCGGCAAACATTGACGTGAGCATGGTGGCACCTAAAGCCCCTGGCCACCGGGTGCGAGAGCTGTTTCTGGAAGGAGAAGGAACTCCTTCCTTGCTGGCAGTTCACCAGGATTTCACTGGGACAGCCAAAGCCAATGCAATCTCTTATGCCCAGGCTCTGGGTTCCACGAAGGCTGGGGTCGTTGAGACAACCTTCAAGGAAGAGACCGAGACGGATTTATTCGGCGAACAGGCCGTGCTGTGCGGTGGCGTTTCCAGCCTGGTCAAGGCTGGCTTTGAAGTGCTGGTGGAGGCTGGCTACCAGCCCGAACTGGCTTACTTCGAATGCATGCACGAATTGAAATTGATCGTCGATCTGATGTACCGCGGCGGGTTGAACTACATGCGCTACTCGGTTTCGGATACCGCCGAACACGGCGACTATACCGGTGGACCCAAAATCATTACCGAAGAGACCAAGTATGTGATGACCCAGATGCTGAAAGATATCCAGGATGGCAGCTATGCCCAAGCCTGGATCGAAGAAAACGAAGATGGACGGCCCTGGTTCAACGAACAACGCGAAATAGAACAGGGCCACATGATAGAAAAAGTAGGCGCAGATCTGCGCGAGATGATGCCCTTCATCGATCCGGTGACTATCAAAGCGGGTGATTAATTCCTATTACTGCTGATGATAAGCAATGTGAGGCAGACATGAATACAAATTACGTCCACATATTCGACACGACGCTGCGTGATGGTGAACAATCACCAGGAGCAACCCTGACTTCCGCTGAGAAAGTTGAGATCGCACGCGGGTTAGCCCGTTTAGGTGTGGACATAATCGAGGCAGGCTTTCCAGCGGCCTCGCCCGATGATCTGGAGGGGGTGCGCAGGATTGCTCTCGAAGTGGGAAATCCTTTAGATGGTGAAGGAGAGCAGCAGATCCAGGTCCCTATCATCTGTGGGTTGGCCCGGGCGTCAAAATTGGACATCGACGCTGCCTGGGAGGCAGTACAGCAGGCTGCTAAACCCCGCATCCACACCTTCCTGGCCACCTCACCGATTCATATGCAGTACAAACTGCGCAAGGATCCAGAAGAGGTGGTTGAACAAGTCCGGGAGATGGTAGCCTACGCCAAATCATGTTGCGATGATATCGAATTTTCTCCTGAGGATGCCGGGCGCAGTGATCCGGAATTCCTCTACCTGGTATTGGGAGAGGCCATCAAAGCTGGAGCGACAACACTTAATATCCCTGACACTGTCGGGTACACGACACCGGAGGAGTTCGGCAGCTTAATACGCGGCATCATGGCCAACACACCTGGGATCGAACAGGCAGTTGTTTCCACCCACTGCCATAACGACCTGGGATTGGCGACAGCCAACACGCTGGCCGGCATCCAGGAAGGCGCCCGTCAAGTTGAAGTCACGATCAATGGCATCGGAGAACGTGCCGGGAACACCTCATTGGAAGAGGTAGTGATGACTTTATCAACCCGGCGAGCGGTGTATGGCATTGAGACGGGGATCGACACCACCCAGATCGCACGCACCAGCCGCATGGTATCCAATTACACCGGCATACCTGTTCAACCGAACAAAGCAGTTGTGGGTGCCAATGCTTTTGCACATGAAGCGGGTATCCACCAGGATGGCATGCTCAAGCACAACGAGACGTACGAGATCATGCAGCCGGAGACAGTAGGTTTGTATCGTTCCAAGCTCGTGCTCGGAAAACATTCCGGCCGCCACGCACTCAAAGCTCATCTAGAAGAAATGGGCTATGAGCTTTCCCAACAAGATCTGGACAGCACCTTCGAACGATATAAGGATCTGGCCGACAAAAAGAAGACCATCACCGATGCCGATTTGGAAGCATTAATTGAAGATCAAACCTATCTCTCCCATGAACTCTTTTCACTGGACGGTCTGCAGGTGGCTTGCGGAACTATGGGAATGCCGACCGCCACGGTTCGTTTACTGGGTCCTGATGAGCAGCTGTATATCCACGCCTCGGTAGGCACNGGACCTGTCCACGCGGTTTACCAGGCAATTGATGCCGTCGTGGGTGTCCCCAACACNTTAGTCGAGTTCAANATCCACGCGGTAACGGAAGGTATTGACGCTATGGGTGAAGTTACCGTCCGCTTACAGGCGGATAACGGCTCTATCCCGCAGCGCACTTCACCGCAAAATGGACAGGTGCGCAGGCGTACATTTGGCGGCTACGGTGCCGACACCGATATTATTGTCGCCAGCGCCAAAGCCTATCTGGCTGCCTTGAATAAATTATTAATCGCCACGGGTAAGTACCGCACTGGTTCGGTACCCCCCCAACAATCAACGCTATCACTTAGCGCAGAAAGGAGTCAACCATGAATCCAAAATATGAAGAAGATCGAGAAAAGTCGCAAGAGACCGACGCTGAATCTTTTTACGAACCGAGAACAATCCCTAAAAAATGGGATGTGTCTGCATTCGTCTCCCGCGCCACAACAGCTGGGAAGGAGGATGCTGAGCAGCCGGCAGAATCATTGGAACAGCCTGAGACCGACTACCCAGATGAAGACAATGCAAATTGGAAGCCAGATCCGTTTCCACAGCCCAGGACCGTTCCTGGGAAGTGGGACGTTTCTGATTTGAAATAAATGCAGTCAAGGAATGGGGCAATAATAAAATAGGATTCTGCTAACTGAATCAGAATGCCCTGAATTCGTGATCTATNGGATAACTATGCGGCAACCAAAAACACTCTTTGAAAAGATTTGGGATCAACATGTNGTGGCTCAAGAACCCGAGGCCCCTGCGATCCTGNATATCGACCTGCACCTGGTCCACGAAGTCACCTCGCCGCAGGCTTTTAGCGAACTGCGNGAAAGAGGTCTGCGGGTCCGGAGACCCGATCGCACATTCGCTACCATGGACCATTCCATACCTACGAGCAATTTAGACCTGCCCCTGATTGATGAGATGGCAGCTAACCAGCTGCAGCAGCTGCAGACCAACTGCCGGGATTTTGACATCCCACTCTATGATCTGGAAGATCCAAAACGGGGCATTGTGCACGTGATCGGTCCCGAATTGGGATTGACCCAACCGGGGATGACGATCGTGTGTGGGGACAGCCACACCGCCACCCACGGCGCGTTTGGATCGCTTGCTTTCGGCATCGGAACCAGCGAGGTAGCCCACGTCCTCTCCACGCAGTGTCTATTACAGTCCAAACCCAAGACCTATCAAGTCAACTTCAATGGACAATTGGGTCCTGGTGTTACTGCCAAAGACATGATCCTGGCTCTGATCGCGAAAATTGGGATCGGGGGAGGCACGGGCCACGTTTTTGAGTACAGCGGTCCTGCTGTGCAAGCCTTGAATATGGAAGAGCGCATGACCCTGTGCAATATGTCAATCGAAGCCGGGGCACGCGCGGGAATGGTCGCCCCTGATGACACAACTTATGAATACCTGGCAGGGAGGGAATTCGCGCCGCAGGGAGAAGCCTGGGAGGACGCCTTAGAAACCTGGCGACTGTTGCCATCCGACCCGGGTGCCAAGTACGACAAAGTGATCGAAATCGATGTGTCCACGCTTGAGCCCATGGTAACCTACGGCACGAATCCCGGTATGGGCATACCCATCAGCGAACGCATTCCAGATCCTCAAAACGAAAAAGATGGGCTCAAGAGAGCCGCACTCGAGAAAGCACTGCACTATATGGACCTGCGTCCTGGTGCCCCAGTCTTAAACCAGCCAATTGATGTCATTTTCATCGGCAGCTGCACGAATTCACGCATATCCGATTTGCGCATGGCAGCGAAATTAATGGATGGTCACCATGTCGCCGAGGGGGTGCACATGCTCGTAGTTCCTGGTTCCGAGAGCATTCGTCGCCAGGCGGAGGCGGAGGGCCTGGATCAAATATTTAAACAGGCTGGTGGAGAATGGCGCTATGCTGGCTGCAGCATGTGCATTGCGATGAACGGCGATCAGCTGCAGCCCGGGCAGTACGCGGTCAGCACCAGCAACCGCAACTTCGAAGGTCGCCAGGGGAAGGGTTCGCGGACATTCTTGGCCAGCCCGCTAACTGCCGCTGCAAGTGCCATCACCGGGCGCATCACCGATCCGAGAAGGATATCCACCCAAAAGATCTAACCCAGATTCAAATCAAGGCACAAGAGCAAATTCGATGCAACCTTTTACTAACATAACTTCTAAAGTAATCCCTCTCTCTCACAACAATATCGATACCGACCAGATCATCCCGGCTCGCTATCTCAAAGTGACCGATAAGAACGGCTTGGTAGAAGGCTTATTCTCAGGCTGGTGCTACAAGGATGACGGCCAGCTTGATCCGGATTTCCCTCTCAACCAGGAAATATACCAGGATGCGCAAATCCTGGCTGCTGGCGATAATTTTGGCTGTGGTTCTTCTCGCGAGCATGCACCCTGGGCACTGGTAGGTTGGGGCATCCGGGCTGTGATCAGCACCTCATTTGCTGATATTTTTCGCAACAATGCTCTCAAAAATGGTCTGCTCACGGTCACGGTGGACTCAGAGGTACACAGAAAGATTTTCAAACTGGTTGAAGCCAATCCCAGTCTTCAGGTAACCATCGACCTCCCTTCCCAGGCACTGACGTTACCGGATGGAGGGTCACATACTTTCCCTATTGACCCCTTCAGTAAAACCTGCCTCCTAAAGGGAGTGGATCAATTAGGTTATCTGCTTAAGCGCGAAGCAGAGATTGCCAATTTCGAGCAGGCAAACAGGCTTTAACTCGATAAAAGAAGGATTCAGATTATGAACGAGGTATATCTTTACGACACAACACTGCGAGATGGGACACAAGGAGAGGGAATATCCCTTTCAGCGGATGACAAAATAAAGATCGCCCAGCGTCTGGATGATTTTGGAGTGCATTATATTGAAGGTGGCTGGCCTGGATCGAACCCAAAAGATGCTGAATTCTTTGAAAGAGCGAAGGAAATTAATTTTCAGCATGCAAAATTAACCGCCTTTGGATCTACATTGAAGAAGGACAAGCTCCCAGAGGACGATATCAACATCCAAATGTTGTTAGAAGCTGGTACTCCAGTGGTGACTTTGGTTGGGAAAAGCTGGGATTTACATGTTACTGAAGTATTAGAAACCAGTCTGAATAATAACCTTGATATGATTGGTAAAAGTGTCGCTTATTTCGTGGAGCGGGGAAAAGAAGTTATTTATGATGCCGAGCATTTCTTTGATGGCTACAAGGCGAACCCTGAATATGCGCTAAAAACATTAACTGCAGCTGCAGATAACGGTGCACATATTGTGGTGCTGTGCGATACGAATGGGGGCGCACTGCCGTGGGAGATCGAAGAAATCTGTGAAACCACAGGTGAGAAGATTGCTGCAGCATTCGGTATCCATGCCCATGATGATGGCGGCTGTGGAGTCGCCAACACTTTAGCTGCGGTGCGTGCAGGAGCAGTGCAGGTGCAGGGAACCATCAATGGTTACGGTGAGCGGGTTGGCAACGCCAACCTTTGCACCATCATCCCAGATTTACAGCTCAAGATGGGGAAATCTTGTATACCTGAAGATAGTTTAAACCAGCTTACGGATTTATCTTATTACATCGCTGAAGTAGCGAATTTACCACATGACAAGCAGTATCCATATGTTGGAGCGAGCGCATTTGCACATAAAGGCGGCATCCATGTGGCTGCGATGCTGAAGACGGAGCAATCCTACCAGCATATCGATCCAACCCTGGTTGGAAATCAGCGCCGGACCCTGGTATCTGAGCTTTCCGGCCGTGGAAATGTGATGGATAAATCACAACAGCTAGGCCTAGAGGTTGACGGGGAACAAGCCAAGGTTGTTCTGGCGAAAATTAAATCGCTCGAAGCACAGGGATTCACATTCGAGAGCGCGGAAGGTTCATTAAACGTTATGCTGCAGCAGCTGCAGCCTGATTACCAGCCGCCCTTTGAATTGATCGATTTCACGGTGGTAGTGGAACATCGCCAGGGTCGCGGAATGCTAGCCGAGGCAACCGTTAAAGTCCGCATAGGAGATGAGATAGTACACACAGCTGCAGACGGTAATGGTCCTGTGAACGCATTAGATGCAGCCCTGCGTAAAGCACTGATCGATATTTATCCTGCACTGGCCGATGTCCGACTGAGCGATTACAAGGTGAGGATATTGGACAGCGAGAGTGGTACTTCTGCAGCAGTGCGCGTGTTGATCGACACAAAGAATGGTACCCGGCAATGGAGCACAGTCGGTGCAAGCCCAAACATAATCGAGGCTA
>JGI24024J18818_10000754_pt1 | contig 12804 bp, 10 predicted proteins | sample Cruoilmetagenom2_FD_18818 | JGI IMG/M metagenome (IMG submission 18818) | reverse complement strand
CCCACAACTAATCCAATGCGTTCGCTGGTTACTGATTTTTGTGGGAGGCGCGCCCCCGCGGCGAAAGAGGATGAAAACACATCATCTATGCCATCCTTTACTGCCAGGCGTTTCTCATCATGGCGATACCGTGTGCGCCATGTGATTGTATCTCATCTAATTGATCTAATCTCATTCCCCCCAGGGCATAAACCGGGATTGGGCAATTTGATATGATTTCACGCATTTTGCCCAGGCCCAGAGGTGTTGCTTGGGGGTGAGACGGAGTGATGTTGACGGGTGACAGGACGGCAAAGTCCAGGCCGAGTTTAACGGCATGTTCCAGCTCCTGCCTGCTGTGACAGGAGGCGGCAACGAGCTTGAAATCAGGGCGATGATCAAGTTGTAGTAAATGTTTACTAGTCAGGTGTAAGCCATTGAAATATTTTGTATGTTCCTCAGGCATATCTGAATTAATAAGAATTTTTACTCCGCCTGGTTCGGTGATAGCTAGCATCTGATCGATCAGGTGTCGTAACTGAGAATTTCTCAGATATTTCTCTCTTAGCTGAAGTAGTTGCAGTCCGTTTTCTACTGCTTCGGCTAAGCGCCGCAGAAATTCTTCTTCGCCGATCTCGCCTGCACAGGATATGGCATAGGTCTCGGGCAATAGTAAGGCGCGAATGACCGGCCCATTGGCAGCCAGCAGGGGGGATATTGTCAGGTCTGAAAGATTTTGCCACGATAAACGCTGACCTTCTTCTCCGTGTTCACGACCTGTCCAGCCAGTGACGATGAAGAAGTGTAATAACACTGAAGCATGCGGATATTGGTGGGACAGGGTGATCCAGGGTCTGGCTTCTGTGATGCTAATCGCCAATTCCTCCCTGATTTCTCTGTCCAGCGCCTGTCGGGCTGATTCACCTGTTTCAACTTTTCCACCCGGGAATTCCCATTCACCCGCACAGGCTTTCCCCGGGGGCCTTTCGGCAAACAGTACCTTGCCATCTTCGCGTTTGATGACAGCGACGGCTACATTTATATGTTTCAAGATAGATTATAAATTACAGCAGCCATTGTTTAGCTCTGTTTGATTCAAAGAAAAATTTAATGCTCATCCCACGGTTATTGGCAGTCGTTTCGAAGAAACGAATGTGCTCAAGGTACTCCGGCTGGCAGACAATGGCGATGCGGAGAGTGGCTATGTCCAGCGTTTTCAAGAAATTTGCCAGTTTGTACAGATCAAGCACTTCACCCAGAATGTACTGACGATTTGTTTCATCGATCAGCATGTTGCTATGGCTCTGTTTTTTGCAGAGTTCAGTTATTTCGCGTGCGTAGCGACTGACTTCATCCAGATCATCACTCTCGCCGCGACTTTTTACAAAGAAGTATTTTTTCTTATTTTCAGTGCTGTATTCAATGCCCATTCTGAGACCATTCTCCTTTTGGGTGCCTCAATTTCAAGAAAATATATGTATTGTGATTGCCGGTGTCAATCACCAGAGGTTCCCTGGAGATGCTTATGTGTTTGAAGATAGATGCCCGGGATGCTTTACGATATAGCGAAAGGAGCGGAACGAATGCCCCAGACTGACATCAGTGCGCAGTGCCAGCAGCTTTTTCACCATCCTTGCCGAATCATGGTTTTGTGATAACGACTTACCTGCACGTCCACCGATTTCTTTTTCTGCTGTGAGTATCTCTTCGAGATCTGAATAAGTTTTAAGCAGTCGCGCAGCTGTTTTTGCTCCAATACCGGGTACACCCGGCAGAGAATGCGATTTATCTCCGACCATCGCCAGATAATCGTTCAACTGGGTGGGTTTAACCGAAAATCGTTGCTGGATGGTCTCGGCCGTGATCGGTTCCTGTTTGAAATGATTATATTGCCTGATGCCCGGACGTAATAATTGTGCCTGCCCCGTATCAGTCGATAGTATAGTGACTTCTGCACCTTGTGCAGCGGCCTTTACCGCGGCACTGGCGATGACATCATCGGCTTCCATGCCTGCAATATTCAATGTGAAAACACCGTTCTGCTGAATCTCCTGTTTTAAAAGGGAAAAAATTTCAATCAATTCCCCTGGCATTGTAGGACGATCTTTTTTGTAGTCAGGAAAGAGTTCATGTCGCCATGTCGGGCCATCAGATTCAAAAGCACATAAGGCATGTGTAGGTGCATGTTGCTTCAGGGCGCGAGAAAGAGATTGCAGTGATGATGTGATGGTCTGTTCGATGATCTGGCTCTGGCTATCTGCGGGAATGGCAGCATGAATGCGCCGGATAAGATTCGGGCCGTCAATCAATAAAAGCCGGACACCTGAGAGTTGCATCTTACTAAGCCGAGCCATGATTATGCGACATTCAGCTACTCTGTGCCTTGTTCACGGCGAGACATCGGAACGTCACTGTAGTGATTCTACAGTAAGTTTCGATAACGAAGTCCGTGAAAAGGCACAGAGTAGCCCGTAGGGAAGACCCAAAGTGATCCAGCTCGGCGTTACGACTCTTGATAAGGGAATAACCATTATCGGCGAGCCGTGTCTTGATCTGAATCACTTTGGATCCTCTGAGTGTCGCATAATCATGGTTCGGCTTAGTTAAAAGCTGGCCAACTGCTGTTCAGTCGGTTCGGCACAGCAGTACCAGGATTCCGAGTGCGTGGGGACTGTGTTTCCACAATGATTCTCAGTGACATCCACAGCGTTTCTACCCGCAGCTTTTAGTGCGATGCGACGTATACCGTTAAATATCTCCAGTCGAGAAAGGCCGTCAATTTCGGCTTTTTCGGTCCAGTGACGGATGTTTTCCTGCAGTGCATCGACCTCAGTTTCACGGTGTACCCATTTATAACCCAGTGAGGCAGGGTTGAAGTCGGTTATACAGGTTTCTTCTTTTGGCAGTTCGAGTATTCGAGATCCACTGGGGATCAACAGGCGCAGGGAAAGTTGTACTGGATTTACGCACATGATCAGTTCCAGCTCAGCAATCCTGTCGAGCAGTTCGATGTAATTGTCGATGGTCGTCCACGGCGTAAAGGGGATGAATGTAGGTGCCAGAGCGATGTCATGTTCAGACATTAAGCTGACGACCTGTTCAAATTCTGCTGCAGTATGTCCTTTGTCGAGAAATTCGAGAGTTTTGTCATCGACAGATTCCACAGCCGTGGTGACCAGGATGCATCCGCTATCACGCAGGAAGGGCAGATAATCAGGATACTTAATTATGTGTTCAATCTTGATTACCGCATCGTATGTCAACGATGGAAATTCCTCATGCATAGCTTCGATGATGCGCCGGGCATGCCGCGGGCCGTTAAGGAAGTCCGGGTCACCGAATGATATATGCTGCGCACCCTTTACCACCTGTTGCCGAATGTCTTCAAGGACGATGCCAGCCGGTACCGCAAAAAAACGGCCTTTGTACACTGGTACCACCGGGCAATGTCGGCATAAATGTTTGCAGCCGCGGGTGGTTTCAGTAAAGCCCATGATGCGTTTAGACCCGTCGGGCAGTACCAGTTGGGCATACTTTTCCAAATCAGGCAGTGATTGCCGGTCAGGCACTAAAAATTCAATTCGATTCAGGTTGACGACTGTTTCTGATTGCGCAGGATGATCATCTTGATTGGTAATGGAGGTGGCATAAGCAAGCATATCAATTTCAGATTCTCCACCAAAGACGGCATCAACGCCCAGTTCACGAAGGTGTTTCTCATTGACCGGGGCATACCATCCGAATACGGCGATTCTGGCTCGTGGTGCCATTTTTTTTATGCGTGGTATGGCCTCGATAGCGATGCGCGTAGCGGTAAGCATACTAAGGTACAAAAAAACCGTCGTTGCAGATGCCAGCCCCTCAGTGGTTAGCTTTTGTTGCGATAGATCCAGGCATTTAACCTCGTAGCCAGCCTGGCTGAACAGCGCGGCAGGCTCTGCCAGAGCAAAAGGCTGGCGACCGAGGTCGTATGGACTGATTAGTACGATTCTTTCACGGCTACAGTTATTTTTGTCAGGGTTTTGTAGGTCATCAATGCATTTTTCATCTGTGGTGCCGGAGCACTGAGTGGTACAGTTTTTATTCATGGCTTGTGTTCCAGTATTAAACTCTCTGTAGTTGCGATGTAAACCATGTAGGTCCGAATTCATTCGGACAGTTAGTCGCCTGATGAAATTTTCTATGTGCGAATAAATTCGCACCTACAATGTAATGATTATAATCCTGATTCATGAACGTATACCTATCCCTTTCTTAAGTAAATAAAGTGTGGCGACAGTTAAAGCGGCAATAAAGCCGAGGATGATCACAAAGGCAAGGCTGATATTGAGGTCTGACTGGCCCAGTACTCCATAACGAAAGGCGTTAACCATATGCAGGATTGGATTGCTCAGGGAAACCTTCTGCCAGAATTCAGGTAGCAGCTTGATGGAATAAAAGACACCACCGAGATAGGTGAGTGGCGTGAGTACAAAGGTAGGGATGATTGAAATATCGTCAAAATTTCGTGCAAAAACAGCATTAATCATACCGGCAAGCGAAAACAGAATAGCGGTCATCACGATTACACTGACAGTGATAAGATAGTTATCAATCGACAGGCCGGTGAAGAGCAAAGCGATGATGGTAACGATAGCGCCGACTATCAGACCACGCGCCACACCGCCGGTAACAAAGCCTGCAAGGATGATGAAATTAGGAACCGGGGCGATCAGTATTTCTTCAATAGATCGCTGGAATTTCATGCTGAAAAAGGATGACACAACATTGGCATAGGAACTGGTAATCACCGACATCATTATCAGACCGGGAACAATAAATTCCATATAACTGAATCCATCCATGGTGCCTATGCGTTTGCCAATAAGATTGCCGAAAATGATGAAGTACAGCGTCATGGTAATCGCCGGCGGCAGGATGGTCTGTGGCCAGATACGCATAAATCGCGTGATTTCGCGTTTGACGATGGTTTTATAGGCGGTAAACCGGACGGCGTTGCTCATGACATATTCTAGCTTATTCAGTAGTTATAGTTTTAAAAAAATATTCACCACAGAGGACACGGAGGATTTTGTGGTTAAGGGTGCGATGATGACACATAAAAATTTTTTTTCAGGTTTTCCTCTGTGACCCCTGTGTCTTCTGTGGTTAACCGGTGTTTAGACGTTTTTTCATTGGCTTGACCATGGCGATTAATAAAGGTAACAGGGTCAGGTTCGCGATCAGTGCTGTAATCATTGCCGCACCCGTCAGCAGACCGAAATAGATGGTCGGGATGAAATTCGACAGGGCGAGGATAGAAAAGCCAGCGGTGATGATTATTGAGGTGTAGTACATAGCGCGCCCGATGCTGTTATGGCTGCGCATTATGGCATACCAGTAGTTTTCATCCTGCCAGTATTCTTCCTGGAAGCGGTGGATATAATGAATGGTGTCGTCTACCGCAATACCGATGGTGATTGCGGCAATGGTGATGGTCATTATATCGAGTGGGATGCCTGCCAGCCCCATTATTCCCAGTATTGTTGTGGCCGCCAGGATGTTTGGAATGATTGCCAGCGCCGCCATTTTGACCGACCGGAACAACACTATAAACATAGCCAGTATGGCAAGGAAAACGACACCGAGAGTCTTTATTTGTGAACTGAACAGGCTTTGCAGCATGTTGTTATAGAGTACCAGCATGCCAGTCAGGTGTACCTGTTCAGGCTGGAAGCCCATGTCACTGATCAGATGATTGCGAATTTCCTCTAATAGTTCGGCGCGTTTCAGCTCCGGGTCTGAATCAATAACCCGGACACTGAAGCGCAGCTGGTTACCGTCTTCTGACATATAGGGTGAGAACAGGCTCTGTTTTACCTCATCGGGTAGACGTTTGAATAAAACTGAAAGAAAGAAATCATCCAGATTTTTACCATCTTTCAATAACTGCAGCATACGCATGGCCGTGCTAATGGATAACACCTTGCCGGACTCAGGCAGGTTGTCCAGGTAGTTGTGAATCTTGTCGATATCCTCCAGCATGAATGAATTAAACCAGAAACTGGTACCGGCAATGCCGCTTTGCGCCTGTTCCGGGTAGCCGTATATTTCATCTTCTACGTAGCCGAATATCTCATCTTCAGCGTAGCCATATAACTCATCATCTGCGGCGGCCTTTTTTTCCTCTTCCATTTCCTGAAAAAAGCTGGCGGGTGCATCAATAATAACGTCCAGCGGAGTTGTGCCACCCATTGTCTGATCAATTAATTTCATACCCTGGTGAATTTCGGTTGAGGACTTGAAGTAGCTAATGAAGCTGTTTTCCACCGTTAGTTTTGAAATACCGACCAGGCTCACCAATGCCAGTATCAATGCGCCTAGTAGCACGCACAGTTTCCGATGCTCAATCAGGTTGGCAATATAACGGGTAAGGGTGCCGGTGATGTCGTGCAGTTTTCCCGGCTGACCGGCTTTCAGCAATACCAGGCTTGCAGGGAACAGGGTGAATGTATAAAAGAAGGCCACAGCAATCCCGATGACCATCATCCAGCCGAAATCGATGACGGGCCGTATATCACTGAATATCAGGGAGGCAAATGCCACCATAGTGGTGATTGCCGTATAAAAACTGGGCAGAAATTTACTGCGGATGGTTTGGCTTACCAGTGTACGCTGGTCGCTATCCGGGCTGTCTACATGCAGTTCCCGGTAACGGACGATGAGATGAACCGTCAGTGACATAGTGATAATCAACAACAGCGATATAAAGTTGGATGACACCACAGTCACACGCCAGCCCAGTAATCCAAGGATGCCCAGCATCGACAGGCCTGTGGCAGCACAGGTAAGTACTGGCAGGTAGACCCAATGGGGTTTACGAAATGCGATATAGAGAAAGCTAATCAATAATACCAGTACAGCAAGACCAAATAATTTTAAATCACTCCTGACATAGTCCATAGAGTCTGCAACGATCATGGGAACGCCGCCGAGGAACAATTGAGCCTTGTCCCGATGGAAATTCATAATGTTACGGATTTTCTCTATGTCGGCTCGTTCCTGTTCCAGCAGACTATCACTGTATTGATCAAACTCTTTTGTTACGCGTGCCAGCTCTTTTTTTTGTTCGGGCGTCAGGGTGCTTTCCATGCGTAATTCACGCAAGCTGTTTCGTCGATCAAAAAGATGTTGCCAGGCTTCATCGCGGTGAAGCTTGATTTGCAGTGCAGTGGTGCGGCCATCCGGGCTGATTATGAGATTGCTGTAAAAAGGGCTGCTGGTCAGTTCTTTTCTGGCCATTCCGGGAATGACATCCGGTGATTCCAGGGTGCGGATATTTTTGCTCAGTTCAGAGAGCGAGACAGGTGGACTGCTTATCAGTGGTACATCAAGTATTGTTGTGACGCTGTCAACGCGCTTGATGGTTTTCAGCTGTCGCCTGAATTCAGCCAGGTCAGCCTGTATTGTTTTGCCGAACAGGCCCTTTTTCGGGGTATAGGTAATAACCAGATAGTCTTCAGAACCATATCGGGCGGAGATGGAACGGTAATAGCGCAGGGCAGAGTCATTTTCAAGAACCAGCGTATCAGCCGAGGCATCCAGTTTGAAGTCCTTACTATAGTAGCCGGCGGAGACAGTCAGAATGAATAACAGGCCCAGGGTCAGCCAGGGACGATCTAGAATCAGGCTCTCATATAAGCCGGTCAATTTCTGCATGCCTGCTTTTAGCATTAAGCCGTGTTCTCACGCTCAAGTTTTTTATTATCATTTACCATACCCATGAATAATTCCTCAAGTCTGTTGGTCTTGTTGCGCAGGCTGAGTATGTTGATGCCATGGTCGGATAACTGGCTGAAAAGTCTGTTCAGGTCTTTCTCTTTTGCCACGTCAACGGCAAGTGTGTGGGCGTCAATTTTAAGCAGGGTATAGCCGTCAAGTTCAGGTACATCAACGATTTCTTCCTGTGTGTCGAGCAGGAAGGTCTCAATGTGGAGCTGGCCCAACAGATTTTTCATGCTGGTATTTTCCATGATCTGTCCCTGGTCAATAATCGCAATATTGCGACACAGGTTTTCGGCTTCTTCCAGGTAGTGCGTGGTCAGGATGATCGTTGTTCCCTGCTGATTGATGTCGCGTAGAAATTCCCACATCGAACGACGAATTTCGATGTCGACGCCGGCAGTGGGCTCATCGAGTATCAATAGCCTTGGTTCATGTACCAGCGCACGGGCGATCATCAGCCGTCTTTTCATGCCGCCTGACAGGGTCCGTGCCGTGCTGTTCCGTTTATGCCACAGATCCAGACGGCGCAGGTATTTCTCAGCATTCTGCAGGGCAAGCTCCTGCTTCAGGCCATAGTATCCGCCCTGATTGGTTACAATATTGATAACTTTTTCAAATACACCAAAATTGAATTCCTGAGGGACCAGGCCTATGCAGGATTTCAGTGGTTCAAGTTCGCTGTCGATATCATGTCCAAAGACCGTGACTTTTCCCTGCGTTTTATTTACCAGCGATGAAATTACACCGATCATCGTCGATTTCCCGGCGCCATTAGGGCCGAGCAGGGCAAAAAAATCGCCGCTCTCCACTTCCAGATCAATACCTTTCAGCGCGTTGACGCCACCGGCATATTGTTTGTGCAAATTCTGTATTGTTAATGCCTTCATTTATAGTTCACTGCTATTGGTTGCTTACTGAAAATGTTGGGCTGGTATTCCTGACCGCATTGCCTCGATATGACAGACTTTTTAATAACTAGCTGAAATATCCAGGGAACATCTGATTTATAGAGCTGCTGGCATTGTACAATGTTTTGAGCCTGTCGTAGGGTATCGTCATATTTTCATCATGGTAGAAATAGAACAAAATTTCACCATTTACATATAGGCTCTATATAATTCACACAAGGATTACGCGTTAATTTGTGTTGTGATCAAGGCATGTGCATTATGCCTGTATCTATCTTGTTATCTACGAAAGAGGGGGTGATTCTGTGGAGAGTCACAGGAACAGGCATAGCAAGCTTTCAGAAAGGCAATAGAACTTGAACCTGTGGTGGGTGTATACAGCAAGGGCATGAACAGTGGTGTAAAACTCAGCCTGCTAATTACCCTGCACCAGCAATATAGACCATACATCGAATAGACAGATCAATTAAATCGAGTTAAGCTGTATGCCGTCTAAACAAAAAAATAACAATTATACTTTTCCTCCCAAGTGTGACTTTTGACTGCCCCTGTTTGCAGGGGCGTTTTTTTCCATGCCATGTACTCTGAGGCGCCCTGGACTTGGGGACAAGCCACTTCAGTCAATATGATAATCGATGCTGAGTGCATTGACCGGACAGACAGACACGCACATACCACAGCCGTTGCACAAATCCAGATTGATCTCTGCACGGCGCATATGGGGTGTGCTGATGGCCTGGTAGCCGCAGCGTCCGATGCAGGATTGGCAAATGATGTCATTCCAGGCAATGCAGGTGTCACGATCCACCGTTGCTTTGCCTATATCAGGGGCTACTGAGTCCGCGAGTTCAATTTCTATCGGGCAGACTTCGACGCATGCCTTGCAGAACGTACATCCAGCTGTGCTGAAGTCAAGATAGGGCAGGCCATCCATCTCGTGGTCTGCGGGGTGCAGACGGATGATGGCTGGTTCGCAGGCTGTCGTGCAGGGATGTGCACAGCCAATACAGTGTTCGTTTAATGGCAGCCCCTGGTGCCAGGGTGGAGGAGGCCCCAGGGGTTTCTGCCGTTTAGCTTCTTTGGCGCGGCCTTCCCGGCTTAAATATGCGCCACGTAAAAATGCCCTCCGACTACCGCTGACTGTACTCAATTAAAGGTACTTTCTACCAATACAGGTGCATCCGAAAGCGGGACGTGACATTGCGTGCAGTTAAAGCGTGCACCGTCTATGTCATCAAGATCTTTAGTTGCGTAATGTTCCTTTGACATCGGGCTCTTGTTTTTAATGGTCCTGTCGGTGTTCAGAGGCCTGCCGATATACTTCGGTACATCATGACAATCGAGGCACTGGTTGTCTTCCATATTAACAGGAAGGAACTCTTCTACCCGGTGCGGAATCTGTGGTGGCAGTTCGTCCCATGATTTAGAAAGACGATCGTTATAACCGGGTTTGCCATCGCTGTATGTATATACTGCCGGTGTTGGCGTATCAAAAACGCTGGTGCCCGTGTTTAGCTCATCCAGTGCTGCGTTGCTGCTTTTATCAGCCGTTGCACAGGCAGTGGTAATGATGGCCGCCAGGCTAAGGATGGTGAGAAACGGTAGTGTCTTCATGCTGCTCTCCTTTGTTGAGATTCAGTGGTTTCAGTAACTTGTTGAGGTTTAATGTGTTGCCGTAAATCGAATTTCAGTGTGTCTTCAGGACACACGGTGATACAGCGGCCACAGTTGGTGCACTCACCGGAAGCGATCATGCCTGTTTTTGTGGCTGCTTTGAAGTTAAATACCTGTGGCTCCGGGCAAACCTTGACGCATTCGCAGCATTGCGTACAGGTTGGTGTATCAAATGCTATACGCAGCTGTGCCACTTTTCCGACTACGGCATAAAATGCGCCCAGCGGGCAAAGGTGTCCGCACCAGCCATTCTTAAGAATTAACAGGTCGAAAAGAAATACACCGAGTATCGCGATCCAGCCAGCGCCAATGCCAAAGATCAATTCACGGTGCAGCATGCCGATGGGGCTGACCCATTCGAATGCGGCAACACCGGTCAATATTGATAGAACCAGGGTTAAAGCCAGTACGCTATAGCGGATCTTTCTGCTAATTTTGAAAGCGTCCTTAATATTCAGCTGACGTCGTATCCGGGAGGCAAGATCGGTGACCATGTTGACGGGGCACACCCAGGCGCACCAGGTACGGCCACCGATCACCGCAACGATTGCCAGTATGATTGCCGCACCGATTAATGCTTCCTGCAGCGGCAGCTGTCCGGTCAGAATGATTTGCAGAACAGCGAAAGGATCTGACATGGGAATGAAGCCAAGGAATTCTGAGCTGCTCAGGTTGCCGGTCAGCACTGGCTGTCCTGCAAGCTTCCAGCCCCAGCGTACGGTGCCAAAAAATAGCAGCAGCAATCCAAGTTGCAGAGCTCGCCGCAGCAGCAAATAACGCCACACTATTAACTTGCCAGTGAACGACTCCGGCATGACGAAAGGCCTGACCGGTCGGCCATTGGGTCCCAACTTGACCGGTTTGTTTACCTTGTTCACAACGAGCCCTCATTAAGAAAATCAAGGTCAGGTGCCGGGGTGTCGTCGCCTTTCTTGCCTCTGTCGTAGGCCTTGAAGTCCTGCGTGATCGGTGTGTCGATGGTCCAGCCGAGGCGGTAGTGATCGCCGATCTGGCCTTGCACAAGATCAGGCTGCACAATACGTATGGCGGCCTTTTGGGTCGGGCAGGCCTTTTCACAGATGCCGCAGCCGGTACAGGCGTCGCTGTGTACCAGTGGGACGAACATCGCGTGTTTGCTGATGCGGCGTGGATGATGCTCGACGGTAATGGCTTTATCTTTAACAGGGCATTCACGGTGGCAGATTTCACAGCGCAGTCCCTGCCAGGACAGACAGTTTTCGATGTCGATGACGGCCAGTCCCATGCGCGAATCATCGATGTTCTCCAGTGCCGGGTCTATAGCGCCAGTTGGACAGGCCTTTAGGCACGGAATATCTTCGCACATGAAACAGGGAATTTCTTTCGGTATGAAATAGGGCGTCCCAATGGGGATGCCGGCTTCGGCAGTTGCCAGCTTCAGGGTGTCATAGGGGCAGGCATCAACGCACTGCCCGCATTTGATGCAGCGCGCGTTGAAGTCTGCTTCAGCAAGTGATCCCGGTGGGCGAATGGCAAACGGTGTTGCGTGCGCCTGCTGGTTCAACAGGTACATCCAGACCAGGCCACCTGTAGCAGCCAGGGCCGTGCCCTGACCCATCCTGGTCAGGAAGTCACGCCGGGAATTCGATGCGTTCTTGCTCATGCGTCAATGCCCCTGGAAGAACGGCAGCAGAGCTGCCGTGTCTACCGGGTACCGTACTCAGGCCTTGTAGACCTTGATCGCTGCTTTTTTGAAGTCCTCTTCCTTGGACATCGGACAGGTAACATCCAGACATATCTTGTTGACGAATACGCCTTTGTCGAAGAACGCTGCAAAGGTGTAACCCTTTGGAGGCCGGTTGCGACCCTGAGTCTCGACCAGGATCTTGATCTTGCCGCGACGCGACTCAACCCAGGCCAGATCGTTGCGCTGCAGGCCACGTTTGGCGGCATCATCCGGATTCATGAACAGTACTGCCGTAGGTACTGCGCGATGCAGTTCCGGCACACGCCGTGTCATGGTGCCGGTATGCCAGTGCTCAAGCACACGTCCGGTGGAGAACCACAGGTCGTAGTTGTTATCAGGCTGCTCCGGTGGAGCCGCATAAGGCCGGAAGAAAATCTTGGCCTTGCCAGCGAGACTGGTTTTTTCCTTGTTGGTAACCTTGTCCAGATCGCCGCCGGGCAATTTCTTCAGCGCCTTGCCGTAGAAATCGAAGCCGCTGCCTTTGGCACAATATGAATCGTATTTTTCATTGAAGCGCCATTCGGTTTCCTTGCCGTTGACAACGGGCCATTTCAGTCCACGTACCTTGTCGCCATAGTAGACGTCGAACTTGGCCAGGTCATGCTGATGTCCTACACCGAACTGGCGGTACTCGTCAAACAGGGCCTTTTCCGGGAACCAGCCATCGCCCAGTTTTTCAGCGATATGGTTGCCATGTCCCTTCGAAATAGTGTTGTCAGGCCATTTGACCTTAAGGTTTTCTTTATTGGCGAA
>JGI24024J18818_10000753_pt1 | contig 12810 bp, 12 predicted proteins | sample Cruoilmetagenom2_FD_18818 | JGI IMG/M metagenome (IMG submission 18818) | reverse complement strand
GAAGAGAACCGGCGGGGCGGCAATCAGGCTTGCCACGACGTCGAGTCGCCGTCGCTGGCCACCCGAGTAGGTCTCAGCGATCCGGTCGGCGAATTCTCCAAGATCGAATCGATCGACGAGGTGATCGATCCGCCGTTGCCGTTCACCTCGCGGAATCTTGTAGAGACGACCGAACATCTCGAGGTTCTCTCGCGCTGTGAGTTTCTCGTCGATGGCTGCGGACTGACCGGCCAGGCCGATCACGCGCCGCACTGCATCCGGCCGCTCGGCTACGTCGAGGCCGACGATGGTCGCCGACCCGGTGTCGATCGGAAGCAATGTCGTCAACATCTTGATGGTCGTGGTCTTGCCGGCGCCGTTGGGACCCAACAGGCCCATGACCTCGCCCGCTCGGGCGTCGAAACTCAGGTCGCGAACAGCGACGGTGTCGCCAAACGACTTGCCGAGGTTCCGAGCACGTACGGCGACGTCGTCGATCTCAACTGGTGAAACCGGGGTTGGTCGATTGTTCATAGGTGTGACACTCCCTCGTCGCAGCGGTGGACACCATATCACACCTTTTGGACAGTATGTCCATAGTCAACCACTGGCCGTTCTTCACCGTTCTTGGCGGCACTGTTCCGCATATCATGGCTCGATTGCCCCAGCGCCTCGGAGGACCAGGCTCTTGACCGAACAACGCCGACACGATCCAGACGAGTGTGATCACTGCAGTCAGAACCGCGCAGCAGACACGAAGCTCCACGACCGCCCCTCCTGGATCCGGGACGCCGTCTTCTATCAGATCTTCCCCGACCGTTTCGCCAAGTCGGACCGGGTGCTCAAGCCCATCAACCTCGAAGGTTGGGATGCGCCCCCCACCTACCACGGGTACAAGGGCGGCGACCTGCTCGGCGTCGCGGAACACCTCGACTGGTTGACCGAACTCGGCGTCAACGCGATCTACTTCAATCCGATCTTCCGATCGGCGTCGAACCACCGCTATCACACGCACGACTACTACCGCGTTGACCCGATCCTCGGCACCGACGACAACTTCGACGAATTGATCGCAGCATGTCANGAGCGNGGCATCCGNGTGATCCTCGACGGCGTCTTCAATCACTCGAGTCGCGGCTTCTTCCGGTTCCACGACGTNCTCGAGAACGGAGAGCAGTCCCCGTACCTCGGNTGGTTCCACATCAGCGGATTCCCGCTCAACCCCTACGACATGGACGAACCCGCGAACTACGAGGCATGGTGGGGGATGCGGGCGCTGCCGAAGTTCAACACGGACAACGCTGAGGCTCGCGACTACCTGATGCGAGTCGGCGAGTACTGGGCGAAGCGGGGCATCGATGGGTGGCGACTGGACGTACCCGAGGAGATCCAGACGCCCGGCTTCTGGGAGGAGTTCCGGGAACGGACCCGGGCTGTCAACCCCGACCTCTACATCGTGGGCGAGATCTGGGCCGATGCCGGCGCCTACATCAATGACGGGGACCGTTTCGACGGCACGATGAACTACCCCTTCACGACGGCAACGATCGCATACGCGGTCGGAGGCCGACTCAACCAATCGACGATGATGGACAACCCGTATTACAACGTCGCCCCTGCGACCGATGCCGGCGGATACCGGGACCGCATCCAGAGACTCCTCGATCAGTACCCCGAACCGGCGGCACTCGCCAACCTGAACCTCCTGGACTCCCACGACACCGCTCGCATGCTCACAATCGCGTCGGGCGATGAGGACTCAGTGGTCCTCGCCCTGGCGCTGCTCCTCACGTTCCCGGGTGCACCGAGCATCTACTACGGCACGGAGGTCGGTCTCGAAGGGGGGAAGGATCCCGACTGTCGGCGCTCGTTCCCATGGGATCACGAAGATCATTGGAACGATCGCATACTCGATGCCACGAAGAGCCTCATCGCACTGCGGCACCGGTACTCGGCGTTGCGGAGCTCCGACTACCGCATCGTCTGGCCGCCCGATGATGGCGACGGTTCGATGTCATTCGCCGTTGAACGCTCCGATGGAGACGAACACATCCTTGTGGTCGTCAACGCAGGACGAGAACGCGAGACCGTATCGCTCACCTGCTGTGGGGCAGCCGACCTCTTGTGGGGCGACGGAGAACTGACCAACGGCACCAACCAGACGAGCATCTCAATGGCCCCAAGATCAGCAGCGATCTGGAAGCTGACCAACTGAGCCCAATCGTGTCTACACACACAACGCAGTGGAGGGGACGCGAGAGGCTTGCGACGACACAGAGGGGGCAGCCGTCCTCTTCCTCCCCATCAGGGGGAGGTGCCGCCGAAGACGGCGGAGGGGGTCAAAGCTATCGATCGATCCCCGCCCGACCGCTCAACCGGAGCGCCTCACGCCCCGTCGTTGAGAGCGAACCCAGTGCGCGGCATCGGCGTCCCACTCGTGCCCGGAATCGATCAGTACCCCCAAACCAGAGTCGATCTCGTCCCATCGATTCTCGTCATCAATGGCGTCCCTCACGACGCGAGCAATGAAGTCTGAGCGCTTCCGTTCTCCAACGCGTCGGTCTATCTCCGCAACGAGGTCTTCGTCCAGCCGGATCTCCAGTCTCATCTCCTCAACATATCGCACACTTCAACCCGCTGCCAGATCCGCGCCAGGAAGCGGTGTTGTTGTAGTCGCCCGCGTCGAGGTCACGAACACGGTCGCTTCAGAGGACGATTCAGGCGAAACGCATCGGCAGCTACTCGCTAGATATATCCCCCGGTGCATCGTGGAACTCTTCGATCAGCCGTCGCATGCGTTGCATTTCCTCGCGTGGTTCAACCCACGGAGCCTCGAAGATGTGCTGCCACGGACTGTGCGTGATGTCATCGATGACGTACCCAGCCACAGCAATGAGGCCGTAGTAGCGAACGAAAGCCTTCTCGATCGCGTCAATGGCTCCGTTCAACTCTCCCCATGTGACTGACACGACTTCTTCAACACGGCCGTCGTGGTGAGCGACACGTTTGTCGACGTAGTGTTTGGTGTCCTTCGTGGCTTCGATCAACTCGCCAATATCCTTATCTACCACGGCTGGATCGGCAACATCGCTTCCCCATTTGTCGAACTCTCGCTCGCCTATGTGATCCCTCATCCGCTGGTCGGAGAAGAGCGACAGATACCGCTCACGCGTCATGGCAGTTGGATGGTCGCGTATCTCCTCCATGAGCCTCATGAGTGACACGGTTCTCTTGTTGTGGTCGACTGAACGGCGGACGGCGACGGAAACACTGGTCACATACGTGCCGCTCAACCAGTTGTGGAAGATGGTGCCTCCACGGGCTTCCTCCGACGCCCTTCCGAGAATCCCCTGGTACTCCTCGTACACATCCCTCTCAAATGCAAGTGTCAGCACTTGGTCGTGGATCGGTCCCTTGATCCATCCGGACCACTTCTGCAGCAAGCGCTCTCCGGCTGTCTTCGTCATTTCGCCATCATGCCACGGAGCTGTGACACGAAGCGTGCCAACTAGGCTCGCTACCCTTGCGCAGCACCGGACACACCAACGGGGGAGGACCTCTTGGCCGGAACGGTCAACAACCACGGAGGGTTCGTCTGGTCGATCGCCGAGGTACTGCGCGGCGACTACAAGCAGTCCGAATACCAGAAGGTCATCCTTCCGCTCGTCGTGATCCGGCGCCTCGACGCCGTTCTCGAACCGACGAAGGATGCGGTGCTCGCCGGCTACAAGAAGTACAGGAACAAGGTCGACAACCTCGACCCGATCCTCGAGAAGGTCTCCTGCGAACAGTTCTACAACATCTCCCCGCTCACGTTCCGCAAACTGCTCGACGACCCGGGCACGATCGCCGACAACCTGCGCACCTACCTCGCCGGGTTCTCCACGTCGGCGCACGACGTGATCGACAAGTTCGAGTTCGACACCCAGATCACCCGACTCGACAAGGCCGACCTGCTCTACATGGTGGTCTCCAAGTTCGCCGAACTCGATCTGCACCCCGATCGGGTCTCGAACGAGGAGATGGGGTATCTGTACGAGGATCTGATTCGCAAGTTCTCGGAACTGTCGAACGAGACGGCGGGAGAGCACTTCACACCCCGTGAGGTCATCGAGTTGATGGTGAACCTCCTGTTCATCGAGGACGACGACATGCTGGCTAAGCCCGGCCTGGTTCGCCAGCGCGGACTGGTCAGCTCTGATTGCACCGTGCTAAGACTCGTCCCTGAACCCGATCCTAACTTCGCGCACAATGTGCTTCGTTCACCTTGGTTCGTTGGCAAGATGACATATCGGCTGCGCGGAATCGGAACACCTGAACAGGGCAATGTCCGGACACCGCGAGTGCGATTCGGTGACCTGAGTGAGATTCCTTTCCCAGTGCCACCGATCGAAGCACAGCGGATCGAAGAAGAGATACTCGCTCATGTAGTGGGTCCGACACGCGGCCTAATCAATGCAATGACCACCCAACTCTCCCTCCTCGCCGAGTACCGGGAAGCCGTCATCACAGCGGCCGTCACCGGTGAGATCGACGTGGAATCCGACGACAGCGACCGATACATGGANAAGGCAACAACATGAGCAAGACGGTTCATCAACTCAAGATCACTCTCAACAACGTCAAGCCGCCGATCTGGCGTCGCATCGAGGTTGCGTCCGACACGAAGCTCGGCGATCTCTCCGGGATCCTCGAAGCGGCGATGGGGTGGTACGGCGGCCATCTCCACGCCTTCGACGTCGACGGAACGCGATACGACACACACAACCCACACTTCGAGAGCTTCGGTCTCGAAGAGGACAAGTACACCCTCGGCACCGTTCTACCTTCGGTCGGGTCAAAGATGCGCTTCGAATACGACTTCGGCGACGGGTGGGAGCACAACGTGATGGTCGAAGCCATCAATCCCGTCGATGCCGGCGCGGTCTATCCGCGATGCCTCACGGGGAAGCGTGCTTGCCCGCCGGAGGACTGCGGCGGGCCGTGGGGATATGCCAATCTCCTCGAAGCGATCGCCGACCCCAATCACCCCGACCACGAGGATCTCCGGGAATGGCTCCCGCTCGATTTCGACCCGGCCTACTTCGACCTCGTGGAGACCGAAGTCGACATGCGCACGCCCCGCCCCTCATTTGGCTGGTGACGGCGCCGGTTGTCGATCTCGCGACGGAATCCCGACACAACCCTCGCGACTGGAATAGCGACCAGCATTTCAACCTCTAATTCCAGAATCACCCCCANGTCTGGAATAACGTGTAGGATTATTGCGCAATTCATCCATCAGACTGGAATTGCGGAGCCATGAACACCCGTGCAGGCCGAAACGTGAAGCAGCCGACCGGCTACCGATCGTTCCTGCCCAAGTCGCTGCCCCCCGACCCGCCGATCGAATGGGATGCCGACCTCCTCAAGGCGCTATCGGAGGCGGACCGAGCCGTTGGCCGACTAGACGGTCTCGCCCAAAGCCTCCCCAACAAGGATCTGTTCGTCGCCATGTACGTGAGACGCGAGGCGGTTCTCAGTTCCCAGATCGAAGGCACCCAATCGAGCCTCGACGACGTACTCGCCTTTGAGGTAGACGCGCCCGGCTTCGATCGACCCACCGATATCGCTGAGACCGTCAATTATGTGCGAGCGATGAATCGAGGCATCGAACTCCTCGACGAACTCCCACTATCCGGCCGTCTGATCAAGGAGATCCATAGAGAACTCCTCAACGGAGTCCGCGGTCAGGAACGGAACCCTGGCCACTTCCGCACGTCGCAGAACTGGATTGGCCCCGCGGGCTGCACACTCGAAACCGCCACGTTCGTTCCACCGTCACCGGACGATCTCGCCGATGCTTTCGGTCAGCTCGAGCACTATCTCAACGACAAGAGCGAAACACCGCTCGTCCAAGCGGCGCTCTCTCACGCGCAGTTCGAGACGATCCATCCCTTCCTCGATGGCAACGGGCGCGTCGGGCGTCTTCTGATCACTCTGATGCTGATCGAACGAGGCGTGCTCGCCGATCCGCTTCTCTACCTCAGTCTCTTCTTCAAAGGAAACCGCACCGAGTACTACGACCGACTCGGCGCTGTACGCACCCGTGGTGACTGGGAAGGCTGGCTGAGGTACTTCCTTTCCGGTGTCACGATCACCGCGACCGATGCGACGAGCGTCGCTCAGGCCGTCGCGCGCCTGCACTCTTCGAACCTGCGCCGGGCCTCGGAGCTCTCCGTGGGGGCCTACGGGCCGACACTCATCAACCTCCTTGCCCTTCACCCCGTGGTGACAGTTCCGTTCGTCACTGACGAGCTAGACGCCTCGCCTACTACGGCAGGTCAACTCCTCTCTCGAGCAACGGATGCTGGCATCGTCGAAGAGATCACCGGGCAGAAGCGCAATCGCGTCTATCGATACACGGCACTCCTGGATCTGTTCTCAACCGACGAACCGCTCGCCACCCGACAGCCAGACGACCACACAGAGGCCAACCCATGACCCACACAGAAGCGGACTTCGAAGAGGCGGTCGTCCGATCGCTGGTGGAGGACGGCGGGTACGTCGAAAATGAGCCTTCCACGTTCAACGCCGACCTCGGCTTGTTCGAGCGCGACCTTGTCGAGTTCGTCCGGACGACCCAGCCCGAGGCGTGGGACAGCCTGGTGAGGCTCTACGGCTCCTCCGCGGAGACGCAACTGGCGAAGCGCCTCACGAAGCAGATCGACACCCGCGGCACGAGCCGATGATCAGATTGTCAAGGCCATCAGGGTGGCGTACTTCCGTCCGGCACACGGACTCACCCCCGAACTCGAACGGCGTTGAGAGGTCGACCAACTCGCGGCGATCCGGCAGGTGCCGTTCGTTCGACGGAGCGGTATCTCTGAGAAATCCAACATTCTTCCTGCCGCGAGCCGTTTCTTGTCATACCCCTTTGATACGTTGGCAGTATGAAGAACTCGATCCTCGATGGCGAGGTGAAGGTCTTCGGTGAGACGGCGAACCAAGATCTCACCTCAGAGCTACAGAACCATCTCGATGGCATGTTCGACGACGAACTCGAACGGTCCGTCATCGACTTCAAACGACTCATCGACGCTTCCAGTGCGCAACTCCTGACGATGATCGCCGAACTGGATCGGCGAGAGATCCCCCGGACGGAGCACGAACTCTCGACGACCATGTGGCTCCAACACTTCTGTCGGATGGCCGGGACCGAGGCGTCGGGAACCGTCAAGACTGCTCGTGCTCTGGCTGAGATGCCGGAGATCGCGGCCCAGGCTGTTGAGGGCAACATCTCTCAGAACGGAGTCAGACTCCTCGCCCAGGCCAGAGACAAACACCCCGATGAGTTCGCTGATCATGAGGCCGTGTTCGCCGATATCGCTGCCTACCTCAATCCACGGGAACTTCGTCGAGCGGTATCCCTCTGGGAACAGCAAGTTGACTACCCGTCCGCTCTCCGGGACACCGGATCGGCACGCGAGCGTCGTCGCTTCTACTTCAACCAGTCCTATGAAGGCATGTGGGCCGCCACCGGCGACATCGATCCCGAATCCGGACATGTCATCTCGACGGCGCTCCACAGCCACACTGATCCGGCGAACCTCGATCGGGACGACAACCGATCGATGCCCCAGCTCAACGCCGATGCTCTCACCGACATCTGCCGGTTCTGGCTCGATCACAACAGCGACACTTCCATCAGCGGTGGAGAACGTCCCCACATCACGGTCACCGTGCCCTATGAGATCCTGACACGACATGAGCAGCGTCTCGGAGAGATCGACGGCAATCAGGTCAGNCCGGAGGCGATTCGTCGGCTCGCCTGTGACGCAGGCATCGTCCGGATCGTCACCGATGGCGAGAGCCAACCCCTCGACGTCGGCAGAAGGGTCCGCACCGTCACCCCGGCGATAAGGAGGGCCCTCGAGCTGAGAGACGGAGGCTGCGGCTGGACCGGATGCACCGCCCCGGCCTCATGGTGTGACGCCCACCACATCATTCACTGGGCCGACGGCGGCGTCACGGCTCTCATCAATCTGATCCTCCTCTGTCGGAAGCACCACACCGCCGTCCACAACGGCAAACACCCGCCGGACCGATGATGCAATAGCGGCGATCCACTCAGCTCGAGTTNCCCGACATCACCAACCCGACCGCTAGGACGATTGAGAGCACGAGGAGAGCGATGTTGATCACGATCAACACGCCCTGAATAGTGAAGTAGGTCTTGAGACGAGAGAGCGAGTCGATTGCCGCCGCCTCGCTCCCGGTGGTACTCGCCGCCTCGGCGCTTGTGGCCGATTTCCACAGCAGGTACCCCATCCACAGTGGCAGCCATGCGAATAGCAGCCCGATGATCGTGAGCGCCGCGAAGCCACCCGAAATGAACATCACCACGGCGAGCAGCTTCATCCAGCCGCGCGCATCACTGATCGGTCAGATGACCCTCTGAACGGTGTCATCGGGCGCTGCCGGGATTGATCCGAACGCATTCGTTGTCACGAGAGCCTCGCTTCTCGTCCCCATCCTCGATGACTCACGATATCAAACCGGTTCGACATCGGGGCCCTGCCGGTGCTCCTGTAGGCGAGTCGAAGCGAGCGCCTACTCCTTGAGGGCCCCGGTCATCATGCCTCTCAGGAAGTAGCGGCCGAGGAAGATGTAGATCAACAGGGTCGGTATCGCTGCGAGGAACGAGCCGGCCATCTGGACGTTCCAGGCGATGATCTGGCTCCCCGCCATGTTGTTGAGTGCGACGGTGACGGGCCAATTCTGCGGACTCGTGAGCAGCACTGCGAACAGGAAGTCGTTCCATGCGGCGGTGAACTGCCAGATGTAGACGACGACAAATGCAGGAATCGAGAGCGGCAGGAGAATCCGCCAGTAGACCTGCCAGATACCCGCGCCGTCTACCGTCGCAGCTTCGATCAACGAGTCCGGCACCGCGGCGTAGTAGTTGCGGAAGATCAGCGTGGTGATCGGTATGCCGTAGATGACATGCACGAGTACCAGCCCCCAGATGCTCCCGGCGAGTCCGACCCTGGACATGACGTCCACCAGCGGAATGAGAATTGCCTGGTACGGGATGAACATTCCGAACAACAGGACTGGGAAGACGATGTTGGCACCGGGGAATTTCCACTTCGACAACACGTATCCGTTGATCGACCCGAGGATCGAAGAGATCGTCGCTGCCGGTATGACGATCTTCAGGGAGTTCATCACATTGGGACGAAGGATCTCCCAAGCAGCTGTGAAGTTATCCAGCGACAGCGCCGAGGGGAGCTCCCACATCGTTGCGAGGCTGACTTCCTCGAAGCTCTTGAATCCGGTGTTGAGCATCACGAACATCGGAAGGAGGTAGAAGAGCGCCATCATCGTCAACGGGATGTACACCCATTTCCTGCCCTGATGCACGCCGGTCGTGTGCGCCGTCATCCTTCCGAGTCCTGACGCAAGGAGTACCAGAGATACGGGATCACGAGAACTGCGACGGATACCAACAACACCATGCCGATGGCCGCGCCCCTGCCGAAGAAGAATCCGTCGAAGGTGGTCGTCCACATGTAGATCGCTGGTACGTCGAGGGCGACCTGTTTGCCGACCATCGCAATGATCAGATCGAAGACCTTGAGTGAGCTGTGCCCGAGGATGATCACGGCCGACAGGGTCACCGGCCAGAGAAGCGGCATGATCACTCTGCGGTACATCTGGAACTCGGAGGCNCCGTCNACACGCGCTGCCTCGCGAAGCGCCTCNGGCACGGCACGCAGNCCNGCCAGGTANAGNGCCATCGTGTAGCCGGACATCTGCCACACCGCNCCNATCGCCACTGCAGCGATNCCCCACGTCGGCGTGGCGTACCAACTGTTGATCAGGAAATCCAGATGGAGATTGTGAAAGAGGAGGTTNAGGCCGCTGAGGCGGTCACCTTGNGCCGGGTTCATCAGCCAGCGCCACACAACACCCGTGACGATGAAGGAGATCGCCATCGGGAAGAGGAAGAGGCTGCGGTAGAAACCCTCCGCCCGAATGCCCTTGTCGAGAAGGAGAGCGAGACCGAGTCCGATCAACAGGCAACCGAGGACGAAGACGACGGTGAAGATCGCCGTGTTGGTGACATCGATGTGGAACCGCCGGTCCGATGCGAGGTTCACGAAGTTCTCTGCGCCGACGTAGGTGTAGTCCGGAGTCAGCCCCTTCCAAGAACTCACCGACACGCGAGCCGTCCAGATGATGAAGCCGTAAACGAACAGCATCACCGCCAGCAGGGATGGGAGCACCCAGACAACACCCCACCACTTCTCCATCCGGAACCGCTTGCGCTTCAGCGGCTTCTCCGAGGCCAGGATCTCAGCCTCAGCCACGACTGTGGTGGTCACGGTCTGCTCATACTCCCTGTGAATGTGACCGGCCCGTTCCCCCACTCAGGAAGGAACGGGCCGCTCACGTTAACTCAATCGATCGGTGCTACAGATCAGCCCGAGGCCTCTGCTGCGGCCACGAGGCCTGCCTGGAACGCCGCGACGTCGTAGTCGAGGAGGAACAGGCCGATGGCCGTGTCGATCTCCGACTTCCACGAGTCATTGGCGACAACACCATGTGTAAGACTTCCGACGACCGTGTCGGATGCCCAGTCGTCCATCGCCGACAGCAGGTACTCGCCGTAGAGCGAACGATCGGCATCGCTACGGGCCGGAATCGAACCCTTGACCGGGTTGAACGCGTCCTGTCCGTCGAGGGAACCGGCAACGGTTAGCCATGCGATGGCTGCGTCACGGTCCGGTGCACTCTTGGCCAGCACGAAGCTGTCCGACAGGAACTGGAAGTTGCCGTCGGTGCCGGGAACCGCTGCCCAGGTGTATCCGGTCTGCGGCTCGGAGCCAACCTCGCGGAAGAAGCCCTCTTGCCAGTCGCCCATGATGTTGAAGGCCGACGAACCGTCGAGAACCAACTGTCCGGCGTCCTGCCATGCGAGCGCTGCCGCATCTGTGTTCGTGTACGTGAGGATCTCCGCGAAGTCGTCGAGACCCTGTGTGACCTCGGCGGAGTCCCAGGCGACGCTGCCGTCCCAGAGTCCGGTCCAGGCATCGGGACCCATTGACGCGAGCATGATCGTCTCGAACAGGTGCATCGTGGTCCACTGCTCACCCATGGCGAGAGGTGCTTCCATTCCGCCGGTCTTCAGCGTTTCGAGCGCTGCGAAGAACTCTTCGAGCGTTGCAGGCATTTCGATGCCGGCATCGGCCAGAACGGTCGGGTTCGCCCAGAGCACATTCGAACGGTGAATGTTCACCGGGACCGAGTAGATGTTCCCGTCCTTCGAGATGAGCGGAATCAGCGTCTCGGGCATCACGTCGAGCCAGCCCTGCTCCTCGAAGAGGAAGTTGAGAGCCTCGACCTGGTCAGCGGCAACGTATGTGCCGATGAGTTCCTGCCCGGCGTGACCCTGCCAGCTGTCCGGCGGATCGTTGGCCTGCAACCGCGACGCAAGGACGGCCCGTGCGTTGGTGCCTGCACCGCCGGCGACGGCGGAGTTGACGAACTCGATGTTCGGATAGGCAGCATTGAACACGACGATCATCGCGTCGAGACCGGCTGCTTCTCCGCCGCCGGTCCACCACGAGAAGACCTCGACCTGGCTGTCCGTGGCAGCGGCTGCCGTGGTCGTGGTTTCATCCGTGCCGCCTGCGGCGGTCGTCGTCGTCGTGTCGTCGGAATCCGAGCTGCATGCCGCGGCCACCATGGCCAGCACGAGCAGGAGACCGAGGAACTTCAGTGTCGTTCTCTTCATGAGAAGTTGCTCCTCCTAGCGATCTTCGGGCGAGGCTCGCCCAACACCCCAAGGTTACGGTCTTTTGTGTTTGTTTGTCAACCTGCGCACGTTGACCTAGAATCACAATCAAACGCAATATTCAGAAAGTCACTTCATGGACGAGGCGCGATCGAGAACCATGCCGGGCGAGGTCCGGCGAGACCGCGTGCTCACGTTGATCGAGGAGCACGGGTTCGTGCGCGTCGCGGATCTCAGCAGCTTGTTCGGAGTCTCAGAGGTCACGGTGCGATCAGATCTCGACCAACTCGCACAAGCGTCGCTCATCGATCGAGTCCACGGCGGGGCGATGGCACGGAGCCGGATCTCGATGGACGGATCGTCGATCGAGGAGACCGAACCGTCGTTCGAAGAGTCGGTCGACACGCTGACTGACGAAAAGGACGCCATCGGACGCGCGGCAGCTTCCCTCGTCTCGTCCGGTGACTCGCTGATCATCGATGTCGGCACAACGACCACAGCGGTTGCTCATGCCTTGACCGAGCGCACGGACCTGGACGACGTCGTGGTCTTCACGAACGGCCTCACGATCGCGATGCAGTTGGAGCCGGCGATCCCCCGGTTCACTGTGATCTTGACCGGAGGGAAGCTTCGACCACGACAGCACTCCCTGGTGAATCCGATGGGAAGCGGAATCCTGGAGCAGATCAATGTCACGATGGCATTCATCGGATGCAACGGGATTCATCCCACCGACGGCGTCACCAACATCAACCTGCCGGAGGCGCAGATCAAGAACCGGATGATCGAAGCAGCCGGACAGGTAGTGATCGTTGCCGATGGGTCCAAGATCGGCAAGGTCAGCGTCGCGAGAATCGCCCGCATCGACGACGTGGACCGATTGATCACGACGGATTCGGCTCCATCTGTGTTGCTCGACCAGATCCAGGACCTGGGTGTGACCACCACCGTGGCAACATGACGGCAGCCCACCGTCGTCACAACCCGCTGGCCGACGAGTGGGTGCTCATGTCCCCCGGCCGAACGAAGAGGCCGTGGCTCGGGCACAC
>JGI24024J18818_10000750_pt1 | contig 12820 bp, 11 predicted proteins | sample Cruoilmetagenom2_FD_18818 | JGI IMG/M metagenome (IMG submission 18818) | reverse complement strand
CACGTAGTGGAGTGACATTGTCGGTATTATGGCATGAGTAAGTCGAAGGCCGTAGAAATAGTCTAGAAATCTCCTATAGCTATCGCCAATATTTCCGATCTAATAATCGGTTCGCTACTGTCTTTAAAACCACCATACGCATTAAACGGAAGCCAGGGGAGATTATGGAGGTCGATTGGGCCAGTCAAACCATGTCTATCCAAGACCAAATTAGAGGGTGATTCCGGCATATATTTTTGTGGCTGCGTTTGAAAACCCTTCACTTCGCAACCGGTGAATCTCATTATAAATCTCCAATCTTTCCACTCCTCATTCCGCACGTTCAATAGACTATTTAAAGTATATTGAACGTGCTTCGGTATAGGTAAACTGTTGAATCTTACTTGTGGAATTCTATTTACCCATAATTGTGGAAAACTGTTGTTCTAGTTTAGCGTTTACAGTAAATCAACTAACTCTGGAAAGAACCTGCTTACAAAAGTATAACTGTATAACTCTCATGATAAAAGTTTCTCGAAAATATGGAGAAATAATTTTTATTAAATATTCCACTTAAATTTTCAGAATATATTGAAATGAAACATAAATGCTGTTATATTTAATATAGTTTAAAAAAGGAAGCAGGTGAAAAATATGGAAAAGAATATTCAAAAGCAAAATGAGTTATTAGAAGAAGTACTATCTTTTGAAGTTTATGAAGTAGATTCCACAACTTTGCTAGAAGAAATGGGCGCATCAATATCTGCTAGAAACTGTAGTTTTGTAAAGCCTACGCCTACAGGAACTTAATAATGGAAACAGTGAATTTACGATCAATAAATTATTGATCGTAAATTTTCATTTATTTTGAATCTTTAAAAGAAAGGAAATGAAAATGAGGGAAATATCAAGAGAATTTGTAATAAGAAATTCTACTCTTACTAAAAATGAAATTTTTAAATTATATTCTTTAGAAAAAAAAAGTAGTTTTTACAATGAAATTTTACAAAATGAATCTCATAAAGAACGTATATACATTTCCAACCCAAAATTAAATAATTCAAATTCAAATAGCGATAAACTAGAATTTACTTTAGCAAAGTATTATTTAAGAATGGGATTTCGAACTACTCCATATGGGCTTTTTAGTTCTTATAGTACTAGTTCTAATTTTATCAATGAAAACAAAAAAAGTATTACACTATCTTTTGAATGGTTAGAAAATGTTATTGAAAACATAGAAAAGAAGTTAATACATAATGAAAAAATGAATTTCTTTTTAAATGCAGAATTAGAATACATGGATGAATTTATATACATTTATCAATACAATGAAGGTAAGAATTTAAAATATAGGTTTAAATCAACAGAAACTTTTAATGATTTGATATCGAGCATCTTAAATGGAGATTCAATAAACTACAATAATTTAACTAATATTGAAAAAAAATTATTACAATTACTATTTGAAAGAAAAATTATTAAAACTGAATTATTTAGACTATCAAATGAATTAAAAACTCTACTAGTTCTTGCTGATTTAATAAATTTTTATTTTCCAGTTCTTTCATATGAATTGAAACAATTATACACTACTATAGTAGATTATAGTTTTATAGAAGTTGGAAAAGGCTTAGATACGTACAAATATATAATAAGTAAAATGGATAAAATATATTCAGTAAATAGTAACAAGTATCTTAACATATATTTATTAGAAAGAAAAAACGAATATTTAGAGAATATTGAAGAAAAAATTAAATTTAATGATCTTTTAAAAGCTATTGAAATTAAAATAATATTAGAAGCAAATGAAGAACAAGAAATAATGGATAAATTACTACTAGATTTCTCTGAAAGATATGGACTGTATAATGAAGTATATTTAACTGATTATTTAAAAGAAATTGACATTAGAAATATATTTGAAAAAAATAAACTAACATATAAAGAAAAAAAAGAAAATGAAATAATAAATAAATTAATTAAATTACACCCTAATAAACAAGAAATAATTTTAACAGAAAAAGATATTAACTTTATATGTAATTCTAATAATAAAATTAGTTTAGAAAATTTTTCTACTAATGGATTTAATTTAAATGTTCAAGCAATAATAAACAATAACAAAACAATAAAATTAAGTTTGTATAATACTCAAATTGCAAGTGGAATAAAGAGTTTTTATGCAAAAATTTTTGATTTAAAAGATTTTAATGATTATAATAATAATTCGATTTACTCAGGTATTCCCGTAAACATTAGAACAAACGAACACAAGGATATTTCTCACAATTTTTCTAATGAAAAAATTAAAATTACGGAAATTGGAACAGATGAAGACGATATAAATATTTCTGAGCTATTAATAGGTATGAATGAAAGTGGAGTTTATTTAAAGAATAAAATAACTAATGACTATATTGTTCCTTATTTTAATGATTTATATTTTTCCATTTTCTTTAATGAGAAACCAATTATTAAATTTTTATATATTTATGCGGACTTTATTAATAATAATTATCAAATGAATAATTATACTAATAAAAGTTTTACACCACGAATAATTTATCGCGACATAATTATTTCAGAAAAAACTTGGAGAATATTTAAATATGAATTTGAATATTTAGAAACCAAACTGAATTTCAACAACTTTTTAGAATTTATTATTAAAAAAATTGATGAGTTAGATATCCCCGACTATGTGTTAATTAATGATATTTCAAGTGTTCTTCCATTGAAAAAAGGTAGTATGATTTTTTATCGAATAATGTATGAAGTATTTAAAAGAAATAACACAGACTTTTTAGAGCTAATTGATGGTACTGAATATATGTATAATGAGAATATTAAAAACCATGAATTTATCTTTTCAATCTCTCCCGCAAATAATACAAAAAAATTAAATGAAAATTTTACAAGTGGCTCCTACAGTCTTAATAAGCCCGATCTAGAAACGTCAAACTATTCTATAATTTATAATTATTACTCTTATGAAGAGATTGTAGTTCCTCTCCTTAAACTATTATACGACTTTAGTGCAGAAAATGTGTTTTTTATTAATTACAGGAAAAACAATTTTCCTGAACTACGAATACGTTTTAAAGAAAATAAGAAAATTGAGATTTTATTTATAGATGAATTAAATACATTAATAAATAAAAAAGTTATTATGTACTATTCTAAAGAAGTCCATTCACCAGAATATAATAGGTATTTAGGGGAGAAAGAATATAATAAAGTTAGAGAATACTTTCATTTAGATACAAAAAAATTTTATATTAATAATGCTGCAATGAAAACGCTTCGAGAAGAAGAAAAGATTTTTTATTTAGTAAAGAGAAGTTTGAAAATATTTGTAAATTTATTTGGAGATTTAGAAGAACTAGAAGATTATTTAAATAAAAACTACTCAAAAAACCCTGATAACTATTTGTACTATAAAAAGCATCGAGAGATATTTAAAGAATTATCATACGAAGTCTATTATGAAAAAACGAATGATATTGAATTTAAGGTTCTAGATGGTCTAAAATCAACTTTCTATTCGAATAATACTCAAAATAGAATATATTATGCTATTTTGAGCATACAACATATGATGTTTAATAGAAATTATGGTATTAATAGTATAATTGAAAAGAAAGTTTTTGAAATTACTTATTATTGTTTTAAATATTATAAGCGAATATATAACCTTAATATAAAGGGAAAGGAGCTGGAAAAATGACTAAAGGATTAATAGTGTATATAAATACAAACGAAACTCCATTAGAGTTTAAAAAAATATTAAAACCTTTAATTATCCAAAATCATATATATATAAAAAAAGGATGGCAAAATGGAAAACATTTAGTGTTATATGGTATTAAAACAAATGAATTAGATTCAATTAAAGATACTATAGATATTGTATTAAAAAAGTATCCTTCAAAAATTTATGATAAAAGTAATTATATACAAATCTATTCAAAAATTAATAACAAGTTTTTTCAAGATAAATTCGAAATTTCAGAAGTATATCAAAATATAGTGAAAGTCGAAGAAGAATTTAAAGTTTCGACATTTGAAAATCATAATCAAAAAGAATTTTATTTAGATTTATGTAAAAAAATTGACAAGTTTTTTATTGACTTCTATTTTGAGAAAAATAATATTGAGGAATTAATAAAATTAATACTGCACTTTTCAATCCAATTCAATTCTTACTGGAAAGAAAATTATGAGCACAATGATCAATTATTTAATCCGTATAATTCACATTTATCACATTTCACTGGTTTTATTAACTCTTTGAATGAAAAAGAAGTTAGTAGCGTTTTTAATGAATTTGAAAGACGATATAAACCTTATTTGCCAATTGAAAACAATTTATTCAGTTCCTTTATAGAAACTTTTCATGTTCTTAAAAACATGAATGAATATAATCAAATTAATTTTTTTTCACCCCAAAAATTATCAGATATATTAATAAATATTGAAGCCGAAAAAATATCTAAAGGTCATTCTAGTTTATATAATGATGAGGATTTACTAAAGAAAATCTATTCAAATATTCCTTCGACTTTTAATAGATGGTTTTTAAACTCGTTTTATGAAAAATTACTTTTAATGAATATAAATATAAAAGAAAAGTATTTCTTTAATTATTGTATTGCTCGACATCATTTTGAAGATGAGTTGAGGAGCAGATTAAATGGGATTAGATAAATTATTAGATATACTAGATCTTAGAGATAGCTTTATTATCAGTGTGAAAAAAACTAATTATAAATTCATCTTTAATAGTGAACAAAAAAATGAAACATACGAACTTATAAGTATATTAAAAGATTCGGACGAAATAAATATGAACAATTTTTCTGAATTCCAAAAAGAAATATACAATTTTTTTTTAAAAAACGGAATATATATCGATAACAATAAGGAGAACCAGATTAATCAAAAAGAATTATATAATTTAATTGGGCCTAAACCATTTCTCCACAAATATTATACAAGCTACCTTAAAGAAGAATCGAATTGGTTGTTAACTAATAAAGAGCTAAAAAATGATTTGATTCAAAAAGTTATTAGCGTTTATATTTTTGAAAAATATGTATTAGTTTCTAATGATTCTGTAAATATATTTGGGTTTAAAGAATCCAACGATTCGATTCTCCTTAATGAATATGCGGCAACGGTTATTTATAATTTCTTTAAAAACCCAAAAAATATGAACTATTTGAAATCTCATATAATAAAAATTGATTTAACAGATTTTCAAAACAGTTATGAACTAATTGAATTAAACCAAATAACACACTTAAACTTTGATAAAAGTATTTTTTTCTTAGAAGATTTTTTAGAATATTCATTTGAAATGAACTACCAAGAATATTTTCCATTTGTATCAATTGAAATAAAAAATAATTTCAAAAAAACTAAAAAAATAATATTAGGATTTGATGCTAATGATGCTCTAAATAATACAATTAAATTTATTCTACATAATAATGAAATTGATGCTGATCCATATTTTAAGAATAAATTGATTGCTCAAAATTATATTAGTGAAATTTTAATGGGCAAAGATGAAGTATTAAACTCATTTATGGAAAAAATTTTAGTTGCTTATTTTCCAATGATTGAAACTTGCACCTTCAGCAAGTCTAATGTTTTATTATATGACTACAGAAAAAAGGTAGTACAGGTGTCGAAAGCTGAAATTTCATATTACTTATCGCATTTTGTTAAGTGAAATTTAAAAGGGGTGAATTTTTTGTACACTATTATAGATATTTACAATAGTTTAAACGTTACTGATAAAAAAGAGTTTGTTGCTGTAGGCAACTCAATTATAAAAAAAAAACCCCTCGTAAGAGTGAAGTCTTAGAGTATGCGTTGCCAACCGATCTTCATAAAGTAATAACTTTTATAAATCTTTATAAAGGTGAATTATGGAAGATAACAATAGAGAAAAGTGGGATTTTATTTTCTTTTAAAACTCCAGAGAAAAATGAAAAAAACAAAACCATTAGACTGAATGTTAATCATGATTTAATCAAATTAGAAAGTTTTATAAATCAAGAGTTTGGCGAAATTGTTTACAAATACTTAAAAGAATATAACATATTTCATGTTTTTAGTAGAAAAAATCCAAACATATACGCGTTAGGAATAGGGAATCGAAAAAAAGACGCTCATCAACTAGCTATATTAGAATATATTGAAAGATTAGCAGCAGCTTCTAAGCCAGAGAAGTTAATTACGGGAAGTTATAGTGCATTGAAAAGTTGTTATAAATTATTAGACCCTAAAATATTAGGTGTATACGATACCGAAATCGCATTAAAAAATAATCTAAATCCTTATCATCACTCTTTAGAGATAGAATGGGTTTCAGCAAACTCCTTAAAAGAAAACACGGCAGTTTTAATACCCTTACAATGTGCATATTATTTAGTGGAAAATGTTCTTAACAGGTACGTATTTGAAAATTCCAATGGATGTGCCTTAGGTAATACCACTGATGAAGCGACTTTATTCGCGTTACAAGAAGCAGTTGAACGAATTGTTTTTTTAGATTTTTGGTTTAATGATGGTCAATCTATCAAAGTTAATAATCATTTCTTATTAAGACCCTATACTCTACATATGACTTATTTGAAATTATTTAACTTTCATTTAAAGTTTTATAACATTAAAAATAAAATAGGCGTTTATGTTATATGGTGCGTTATACATGATGAAAACTATAATTCTTTTACTGGTTTAGGATCCTCATTTCAGGCAAAAAAATCTATGGAATCTTCTTTTAAAGAGGCTTTTGGAGCATTCAATGAGCACAAAGAAAGTTTTGATAATCTAGAAGATATGGAGTTTATTGATGAACCCATAGATCATATTAGATTCTTTCATACATCTAAAGGCAGAAATATTATTAAAAATAAAATTCTGTCAAATAATACTTTAAAAGATGAAATTATTATAGATGAAGAAGACCCAAATATAGAAACTAATATAGAGGTTCAAATTGATTTTTTGAGAAAGAAAATACTAAAGTGCTTCGAAGATATTATTATTCTTAATCTATCTGATTCCAAATTAAGTAAAGTGAATTTATTTTGTGTAAAAGTAATAATAATTGGAGCACCATTATTAGACTTTACCAGCAATTTTATTAGAGTAAATGGAACAGTGATAAATGATTTAAATAAACATGATGTAAATAACATACATCCCCTTTCTTAGTGAGTTTATTAAAATCTAAAATTGAATAATTTATTTTGGAACCGATAAAAATTATTCAATTTCTAGAAATATCAATGAACTACTGCATAGAATTAAAATATTTTGAAAAGGTGGATGTGAAATGGGTTTTTTTTCAATCTAGAAGACTTTTTCATTGAAATGGATGCATATTATAATTTGGGGTTTTCATATAACTTAGAACAGGAAATTAACTCCCAAAATACATTAGCATTTAACAAAATCGAAAGTGAAAAAGATTATATAGATAGCTTTGAGTCAGATATTATTAGGGAAATATTAAAAGTGGACAATTTTATAAGAATTGATGAAAGGAATAAATACATTTTACATAAAAGCTATCCTTCTCCTCGGGCAATTTATCCTTTAGAATTGGTTATTTTTACTAATGGTAAATTTATTAGCATGAATAAATATAGTAATAAAATGTTTTACAAAAAAAATATCCTTTATGGTCATAGCGCTCAATATAAAGAAATGGATATTGTAATAAATATAAGAGACTTTAATATTTATCCTGGGAGCTATAATAAAATTAAGAAATCTCTTCTATTACTTGAAATTGGTCATTTAATTTACAATATTATTTTAAAAACTAAATCTTTAGGGTTAAACTATAAAGTTTCACAAATAAATGAAGATAATATTGTCATGGAAGTGATCAGTCAAAAAGAAAAATTATCGCATGAAGTGGAATTAGAAGTTAGTATATTAAACAAAGTATTCATTAATCGTAGTAGTGGACCACAAATTCCATTAATTTCTTATAAAAATTGCTCGAAGGATAGAATTCTTAATCAATTCGAGTATTCAACTTTTAAAGGTATCATACCAATAATTGAAAATAAGATATTGATACTTAATTTTAAGAAAGAAAAAGATTATTTTACAGTAAACAATATTAAAATACATTACACTGAATTAAATAACATACTCTCAACTATAAATTTTAAATTAATCGATGAATTATTTATTTTTCTTTACCATGAAAATTTTATAAAGTTAAATTTGACTTCTCAAATAATAGACATAGGATCAAGTTGTCAAGAAAAAATTTTGCTAAGTACAATAAATGGATACTTTTCTAGACCAATGAAATCATTTGATATGGCTAAAACAGAATTATTAGTCCGCAAAATTGGAATTAGAAATTTTATCCCACATTATTTTTTAGTGAATTTTAAAAAATAAAGTAACTATTTATGTATAGTAAGCGGCAAATATTGAACACATTGTTTCTTCTCAAAGAAAATGCCTTTCTGACTTTTGTCTGAAAGGCATTTTCTATTTCTTCGATTGGATATAACAATCAGCTGGAAGACCCTTGGACCAGGGCATGAGATGGTCGATTTCTAAATTCGAGCCCCTTTTTTGCAGTCGTCGAACGACCAGATCCAGGCGGTGCAACTTTCAGAGCTTTAAGAGCCTCATCGAATTTTCGGCGTACGTGAGCCCAACAGCCAGCCAGCTCGACACCTTCGATTGATTCATAGCCAGCATATCCGTCGACGTGTAGGAAACCGGAAAATCCTTCAAGAAATCCTGAGAATTCTTCTTGGCGCGACTCGCTCGGTAATCGAAGAGGACGATTAGGCGTTGCGTTTTGCCACTTGTGCGATAGAGCCACATATAGGATTTGGACTGCGCGTTTTTTTCAGGCTCATACAGTACTTGGAGGACAGTCTCGTCCGCATGGAGTACTTCTTCTTGCAACAACTGATGATACAGATGTTCATAAAATGTTTCAACCATCTTGTCGTACTCGATATCATCCAGTTTGAGAGCGTCTGACGGTACAATGGGATCCCCATTCGCTCCAACTGTTTCTCCTGACGATAGAGTGCCAATCCATCCGCAAACTTTTGAGTCATGATGAACGCAATTGCAGATGGCGATGCAAGTCCCTTCGGGATGACAGGGTTTGGCATCTTCGCCTTAACGATCGGCGTGGTGATTGAAAGATTTTCACAATAGCGACAGCTATAGATGTGTTGTACATGTTCAGTGACCTTGACCTGTGCTGGGATGATCTTTAGCTCCTTTCAGACATGGGTGCTCATCTTATGTAGTGCGTGGTCGCATGCCGAACAGACCTTCTCTGAATCAGAGAGGTCGTGATGAATTCTCTCGACAGGGCGGTCTTTCAGTTTCTCAGCGCGATTGCCGATTTTTTGCGTTTATAGCTAATTGTCTCCATTGTCGGTTCTGCCAATAATACAGAAGAAGAGACCTCCGCCTCGTTGAATAGTTGGAGTGTCAGCTGGTTTTCATCCGACTTCTCTCTGGATGAGCCAAAGCGTTTATGCTGGCTCAGTCTGAACTGTTCCTCATACCACTGTAACTTCAGATTCATGTTTTCATCTGGTTCTCAAGCTGAGCATTCTTCTTCTCAAGTTCTTCAATTGTAGTCTGTGTGTGTTCGTCCGTGTTTTTCATAGGGATAAGGATAGCACAAAATGACACAGTGAAGGAGAGTCGATTGACTTTTTTCGCTTGGACAGAAGGATGTGCATGGCGCTGATTTAGAGGAAGCCCGTCGAGCAACCAATTCAACTGTCGCGGTGTGATGGGAAGTGGATGGATAGACCCGAGGACTGGCCAATCAAACAGTCCCTTCTCCAAACGACGATAGTAGAGCCAGAAACCATTGTGGTCCCAGAACATGATTTTTAGCTTGTCCTTCTTTCGATTACAGAAAACAAAGAGTGCGTTCGAGAATGGGTTTAGCTGGAAGAGTTCCTGGACGATGACAGAAAGTCCATCGATCGACTTTCTTAGGTCTGTAGGACCAGCCCCCAGATAAACTCGTTCGACTGACCGTCCATTCATCATAGTCAATCAAGCACTCGTATAATTTGTAGCAACAGTTCCTCTTGAAAGCCACTTGTCACTTCAATCTCGACATTCTTCATCTTTAGAGTGATTGCTTCACTTGTAGCGTCTTCGACAATACAAGAAACCAACTGGTCTCCGGTTCAGAAACCGTGGTTATCGGAGTCTGTTTGCGCAACCAGTAGTTCATATAGTGGATTGCAACACCTGTATCCGTACACAAATGGCTGAGTGACTTTCCACTCTCACGATGTTCTTTTATTTTTCCTAACCAAACCTGTTCTTTTTCTTTTCTTTTCTTTTCTTTTCAAATAAAATCCCCACAAGTAATCAAACTCTGGGAGGAGTATCTCATGAATCTTCTCCTATTAACATGTGTTCTCTATTTGACGCTTACTTAGATAATATTAATAATTGATCAGTAGCGTAGCGAAAACCAAACCAATTTAGCCCCCACGCACTCCGTTTTGGGGTATTCCTGTGGAATAAATTGGGTGAAGGGGAATGGCCAGCAAGTAAAAGGGAATAAATACACAATCCCCTCAACCCTGAAACAGATTTAAAGAACTTTCTAAAAAATGTAATTTCGTATCAAGGCGAGCGTTATGTGATTTTTCTGCTATAATAGATAAAGTTTGTACGTAAAGGAGAGAGCATAATGGGAAAAGTATTTGTATTTGATCATCCATTGATTCAACATAAATTGACTTTTATTCGAGATAAGAAAACGGGTACAAAAGAGTTTCGTGAATTAGTAGACGAAGTGGCTACATTAATGGCATTTGAAATTACACGCGATATGCCTCTTGATGATGTTGAAGTAGAAACACCAGTGACAACTGCGAAAGCAAAAGTTTTATCTGGTAAAAAAATAGGTATCGTGCCAATTTTACGTGCTGGTATCGGCATGGTAGACGGCATCCTGAAATTGATGCCTGCTGCTAAAGTTGGTCATATTGGTTTATACCGTGATCCAGAAACATTACAACCTATTGAATATTATGTGAAGCTCCCAGCGGATGTTGAAGAGCGTGATTTTATATTAGTTGACCCAATGCTAGCAACAGGTGGATCTGCACTAGTTGCCATTAACGCATTGAAAAACCGTGGTGCTAAAAACATTAAGTTTATGTGCTTAATCGCAGCTCCAGAAGGTGTAGAAGTTCTTAAAGAAGCTCATCCAGATGTTGATATTTATATTGCTGCACTTGATGAAAAACTGGACGACCATGGTTACATCGTTCCTGGACTAGGCGACGCTGGTGACCGTTTGTTCGGAACAAAATAAGTGAGGAAGTGCTTTGACGTTGACGAAAAAATGGAAAGTCATGACGATTTTTGGGACACGCCCAGAAGCAATTAAAATGGCACCACTTGTTTTAGAGCTTGAGAAACATACCGACGACATTGAATCAATCGTTACGGTAACGGCGCAACATCGCCAAATGCTTGACCAAGTATTGGATACATTCGGCATCAAACCGGACTTCGATTTGAATATAATGAAAGACCGTCAAACTTTAATAGACGTGACAACACGAGGACTTGAAGGTTTGGACGCAGTTATGAAAGAAGCGAAACCGGACATCGTATTAGTTCACGGCGATACGACAACGACTTTCATTGCAAGTTTAGCAGCCTTCTATAATCAAATTGCAGTTGGTCACGTGGAAGCGGGACTTCGTACATTCAATAAGTACTCACCGTATCCAGAAGAAATGAACCGTCAATTAACAGGTGTGATGGCAGACCTTCACTTCTCACCAACTGAAGTGTCAGCTGAGAACCTTCGTCGTGAAAATAAACCAGAAGATCGTATTGTGGTAACAGGTAACACTGCGATTGACGCGTTAAAAACAACGGTACGTGATGAGTACACGCATCCAGTGTTAGAAAAAATGGGTACAGACCGCATGATTTTATTGACAGCACATCGACGTGAAAATTTAGGACAACCAATGCGCAATATGTTCCGTGCGATTAAGCGATTAATTGAAGAACATGATGATGTTCAAGTTGTTTATCCAGTTCACATGAATCCAGCTGTAAGGGAAGTAGCGAATGAAGTACTTGGAAACGATCCACGTATTCACTTGATCGAACCATTAGAAGTACTCGATTTCCACAACTTCGCATCACGTTCTTTCATTATATTGACGGATTCAGGCGGCGTTCAAGAAGAAGCACCTTCTTTAGGGAAGCCAGTTCTTGTTTTGCGCGATACGACTGAACGTCCAGAAGGAATTGCAGCTGGTACATTAAAGTTAGCTGGTACAGATGAAGAAACAATCTATGGCTTGGCGAAAGAATTACTGACAAATGAAGAAACATACGCTACGATGTCACAAGCATCAAACCCTTATGGCGATGGGGAAGCATCAAGACGTATTGTAGAAGCATTGAAAGTTTATTTAAATAAGTAGAATTTAGGGCTGCTTCGGCAGTCCTTTTGTTTTTTGGCTATGTTAAATGTTGCTGTTGATATTTCGCAAAACACTTACGCTTTCCGCGGGCTTGCGCCGAACTAACTCGGACTTAACGTCCGAGTGGATTTCTGCACTTCACTGTTCCCGCAGGAGTCTTCACTGTTTTGCTCCATATCACTAAATTGCAAGCTTGTCTTACTTTAATGATTGGAGTAGAAGGCGGCGACTCCAGTGGAATTAGCGTGTCCAAACTAGACCCCGCAGTGAACGAGTTGGTCTCAACAACTCGTTTGCGACGAGTAACAGCAGGAGCACAAGTTTTTTACGCG